>Ga0315544_1000495_pt1 | contig 36876 bp, 28 predicted proteins | sample SalMarSW160130MG_2_FD_202543 | JGI IMG/M metagenome (GOLD analysis project Ga0315544, IMG submission 202543) | Salt marsh sediment microbial communities from the Plum Island Ecosystem LTER, Massachusetts, United States - Salt Marsh Sediment SW1601-130 ... | reverse complement strand
GATTCCATGGCCGATATGTTTTACCCATCCGTGAGCCTCCAAGAATTGAATTTCCATTATAAATATCGGCTCGTATTCTACCATCTCTTTAACGGCCGTTCAATTATTACTCGGACAGGCTCCTAGGTCGTAAGGATAAAGCGAACAAGGATAACCGTAAACGACCGTGCGCAAGATGCCGTCGATGTTGATCCTCACCCGGCACTCACCGCTCTGGCCGGGTTGAATGATGCACATCTTTGGACATAGTTCGCACTGAATTTTCATTTCCCGCTCCGGCTCGGCGAGCCTACTCGCCTCCGCGAAGCCTATCACGGCCTTGTCAAGCCATTATGGACGCTTCGGCGGAGCAGGGCGCCCAGACGAGTTCTTGAACCGCTGTTAGAAAGTAGTAAAACTATCTGATACAATTATAACAAATATCCGGCCCAGGCGAAGCTGGAACCCTTTTATATTCTTTATAGCCGAAAGTGCCGTCAGACCATGAATCGCCCTGAGCCAAACGGTTGCGTTCTCAAGAGTGATGATTCCATCTTTTATTAGCTCTTTGAGTGTATGTCATCAGCAGAAATGAGATGAGTTTGGCTCTGAAACGGTAGATTTTTTTGGGTGAATGTGGTAAAATAGCTTATCAGAAGGTTCTGGGAATGTTACTAAGCAGTCTAAATGGTGAATACCAGATCATACTGGTCGCGGGAGCGGCTCGAGAAATCGGGGTTGCGACCTAGAGGGGAGGGTTCTTGGTATACGCGATGCTGGCACGAAGGCGAGGAAGTGGAACCCAACCACCGGAATTGAAGTGCACCGGTCCGCATGGTAACAAGCTGGTGAGCCACACTGTGTGGAACATCTGAGAGGCGCGACGACCCTATATTCGCCTATGCTGCCCTATATGGGCGAGGGTCCGGCAGCACTTGATGCGAGCAGAGGCTGCATGTGGTGGGCTTGGGAAGTCTGACTACCATCATTGGAGAAAGGATCGGACACTTATGAAAAACCGAAGACGACATCAGTGGAGTTTGTTGGCGATAACCTGCATGATTGCCTTATGGGCCACGCGACCCTGCATGGGAATCGTGGTGAGCGAGGTGATGTACCATCCTGTCGATGAGGCCGAGACGCTCGAGTTTATTGAGCTGTACAACAACCGGGCTGTCTTTGAAGACCTCACCGCCTACGCATTCACGAACGGCATCCAGTACGAGTTCGAGCCTGGAACGATCATCGGGGCTAAGGAGTACTTGGTGGTGGCGCGCGATCCAGCTGCCTTGGAGGCAGCGTACGGAATCAGCGGCGTGCATGGTCCTTTCACGGGTCGACTCAATAATGATGGTGAGCGGATCGAGCTGTCCAACGGCAACGGGGAGATTCTTATCTCGCTCCGATATAGCAACGAAAACCCTTGGCCAGCCTCACCCGACGGTACGGGGCACTCGCTGATTCTCGCGAAGCCGGGCGCCGATCCGGAGGAGGCGTCAACCTGGTCGCCCAGCATGTTTATAGGTGGTACACCGGGTGGTCCGGATGAATTCCAGGTTGAGCCTGAAGATCCGACGCTGGTGACCCTTGTAGATGTAGGTCATCCCGGACGATATTTCAAGGGGACCAGAGAACCATCGCCAGGCCTCAACCAGCAAGCCACAACGGCCTGGGCGCAACAACAGTTCAATGATGATCCCAGCACAACTGCGTGGCTCGATGGTCCCAGCGGATACGGATACAGCAACGACCCCAGCGAGCTGCAGTTTATCAGAACTGAGCTGAACGACATGAACGGAAGGTACATTTCCGTGTATGCCCGGCTGCGCTTCACACTGACGGTAGAGCAGATCAACTCATTCTCGCAGTTGTGGGCTGAGATCCACTACGACGATGGCTTCGTACTGTATCTCAATGGCAGGCGCGTAGCGGACTCTGGAGAAATCCTCGGCGATCCGCCACCATTCGACAGTAGCGGGGGCCAGGCTACGGATCCACCGGCCGTCAACGTGGACCTGACCTCTCGGATGAACCTGCTGGTTCCCGGCACAAACGTCCTGGCCATCCAGGCCCACAATGCAACGATCTCCGGTAGTTCGGACTGCATTGCAAGCCCGGTCCTCCGGGCGGTTGCAGAGGAGCCCGGCGGTAGCGAAGACCGCCGTGTCCGCGTGGTGATCAACGAGCTGCTGGCCAATAGCGACACACCCCCCGGCATCGACTGGCTCGAGTTGTACAACCCGGGTCCGACCACGGTCGATCTGAGCAACGTCTATCTGAGTGACGACCGGCTTGACCTGCTCCAGTACAAGATTCCGGATGGAATCGTGCTGCAGCCGGGTGAGTTCTGGTCCGTTAGTGAAGGCACACCGCCCCAGGGATTGCCCTTTGCGCTGGACTTCTCCGGCGAGACTATTTATGTTACAATGGCTACCAATGACTCCGTGCCGGAGCCGGTCCGGGTCTTGGACGCGGTGCGCTTTGGGACTATGGAGCCGGACTTGACCTTCGGCCGGTTCCCGGATGGGTCCGGCTACTTAGACTTTTTGACTTCGGCCACCTTTGAGGCACCAAACACCCAACCATTAATTCGCGACATCGTAATCAACGAAATCATGTATCACCACAGCACCCGCGACGAGCGATATGAGTATATCGAGCTTTACAACCGGGGTACCAGCAGGATTACGCTGAGCGGGTGGGCCTTCACCGACGGTATTGACTTTGAATTCGATGAAGGCACCGAGATGCCGCCGGGCTCGTATCTGGTAGTGGCCAAGGACCCAGACCTTCTCGAGGGCGTGTATGACAATCTGGTAGTCGGGTCGAATCTATTCGGGCCGTATTCGGGGAGTCTGGATGATCACAGCGAGTGTATCCGCTTGTCGTATCCGCTCAAACAGGTGAATCCAAGAACCGGCAGGCTCGAAACTTACATGGTTACGGCGGACGAGGTGACTTATTACGATGGCGGCCGATGGCCGACGTGGGCCGACGGCCAGGGAGCCAGCTTAGAGTTGCGCGATCCACGCAGCAACAATGACACGCCTGATGCCTGGGCCGACAGTGACGAGAGCGGCAAAACCGCATGGGAGCAGTTCTCGTTCACTATAAACAGCAGTGATTCCAGATACACACACGATAGGATCACGGTCTTCGATCTTATGCTGCTCAACCGCGGCGATGTGCTCCTTGACGATATCGAGCTTATCGTTGGCGGCTCGAACCGCCTAAGCAATAATGGCTTCGAGAGCGGCGAGTCGGGCTGGCGAATTCTCGGCAATCACACTCGGTCGTTTGTGACCACGGATGATCGTCACTCCGGGTCCCGGTCGTTGCATCTGATTGCAACCGGCCATGGTGATCCCGGAGCCAATCGTATCAATCGGTCGATTTCCAGCGTAACCGCGAGCACTGTGACGTTTCGCGGCTGGGCCCGGTGGCTGCGAGGAAACCGATTCCTGCTCTTGCGGACGACGCGGGACCGATCACCCGTTCAGCCGCCGCGACCGGCTCATGCGTTCGAGCTAAACATGCCGCTGGATCTGGGTACGCCAGGACTGCAAAACACGGCGTTTGTGTCCAACCGCGGGCCCGACATCCTCGATGTGCAACATGCACCAGTCCTACCCGCTGGTAGTGAGCCGATTGTTGTTACTGCCCGCGTGGCCGACAACGACGGCGTGGCATCGGTCACGCTTTACTATCGATCCGAGGGCACCAGCGGATTTACAAGTGCTCCCATGGTCGATGACGGTTCGGGCGATGACCTAATCGACGGAGACGGAATCTTCACGGCCACGATCCCGGGTGCATCCGCCAGCACGATGCGGGCGTTCTACATCATGGCCTCCGACGGCTCGGCATCGACACGGTTCCCAACCTGTTTGGAACCCTCGGCTGATGTGCCCGAGCGAACCTGTTTGGTTCGCGTTGGCGATACGTTGTTAAACACTCAGTTTGCCACCTACCGCGTCTGGCTTTCCGATGGTGTCATCAGCACATTTCGCTCGCGCCCCAATCTCTCGAACGAGCTGATGGATTGCACGTTTGTCTTCAATGATACCGAGGTATTCTATAATGCCCGAATCCGCTATCGCGGCAGCCCGTTCATCCGAAGCGGCTCGGGCCGCGATCCCCGCGACCGCTACGGCTACCGGATCGACTTCAATCCGGACCAAAAATTCAGCGACCGTGAGGAAATCAATCTCGACAATACCGAAGGCAGCGACCGTGGCCCCCTTCAGGAACGCGCATCGTACTGGTTCTACAAGCAAATGGGCCTGCAGTTCTCGATGCAGGAGTTCGTGCGCCTGGTCATCAACGGGAGAAACTACGGCAACTATGAGGATGTCCAGAAGATCGACGGTGACTACATTGACAAGTGGTTTCCGGACGATGCCGATGGCTACATTCATAAGATCGATGATTACTTCGAGTACACAGCCGACGGCACAGGATACACGAACCTTGATGAAGGGCTGAAGTTTGACTCCAGACACCCGCTGCTCAAGGAGACTTATCGATGGGGATTTGAGAAAAGGTCGCATTGCGAGGATGACACATGGGATCATCTCTTTGATCTTGCCGTTGCGCTGAACATGCCGTCGAGCAGCCCCACGTATGAGCAGGCTATTGAGTTGGTCATCCATCCCGAACACTTTGCCCGGGTCTTGGCGATTCGCCACGCTGTCGGCGATTGGGACAGCTACGGGTACCGGCGGGGAAAGAACAACTACTTCTACTATGCCACAACGGAAGGAAAGTGGTACCTGCTGCCCTGGGACATCGACTTTACGCTCGGATCGGGTGATGGGACCAGTACGAATTTATTCTCCATGAACGTCGGCCAGTTTCCGGAGGTCAATCAATTTTTGAACTATCCCAAGTATCGGCAGATGTATCTGCAGGCACTCGCAGAATTAGTGAACGGCCCATGGCAGACCTCGTACGGGACGGCTAATCCACCGACGGCCTTCGATCAGTTTCTTGACGATTCTACCAATGCCCTGATGGCCGATGGGCTTGGTAACGGCCGACGGGACGGAATCAAACGGTTCGTACGCGACCGTCGAGCCTACATCCTGACGCAGATTCCGTCGCTGTTAGTCCGGTAATCAGAAACAGATGGCCAAGTCTGCTCGCCAGATCAATTAGCCACTTGCGTCTTTCGGTAGCGAATGTCCGTCATGCTGATGGCGTTTGAAATCTCGAATCCCGTAGGGTACAAATATTATTTCGGCATAATTCATTGTCATAACAAGACTTAAAGCTGTCCCTGACGAAAGTTATTGCATGCACGCAAGGGTTCTTATAGCATTTCCTGACTATGAAACAGAAATTATGGATTACATTACTCACGTATTTGGCCTACTGTGTTGACAAAGAGCTATACAAAGCTATTGACTACCTGAAAGAACAGGTCAGGGTACTTCTGGAGCAGCAGGAAAGGCAGAACAAACGAATACTGCTCAGCAACAGCCAGCGAATGAGAGTGGCTGCCAAGGCAAAAAAGCTCAGCAGAAAAATGCTGGAGCAATGTACTGTTCTGTTTACTCCGGACACAGTGCTGGGCTGGTTTCGAAAACTAATCGCTGAAAAATATAATGGCAGTCAAAATCGCGGCAAAGTCGGAAGACCACAAATCAGCCAGGAAATAGTAATTCTTGTAATAAGATTCAAGGAAGAAAATCCTCGCTGGGGTTATCAGAAAATCACAGAACAGGTCGTTTACCTGGGATATAATATCAGCACATCAACCGTTAAAAACATCCTCATCGAAAACGGCTATGATCCTGAACCTGACTTAACCGTAAAAACTACATGGTGGGAGTTTATCAAAAGCCACTGGGATGTCCTGGCTGCCTGTGACTTCTTTACTGTTGAACTGCTCGTAGGTCGAAAGCTGATAAGATGCACGCTTTTCTTTGTTATAAAGCTTTCAGCGAGAAAAGTGTTCTTTGCTCCAATTAAACCTCAGCCTGACGGTGATTATATGAAGCAGGCAGCAAAAATTCTAACCGATTATGAAGATGGATTTCTAAAAGGCAAGAGATACCTGATCCATGACAGAGATCCGCTTTATACGTCTGAATTTCACAGCATCTTAAAAAGCACTGGAGTAAAACCGGTGAAGCTCCCACCGCGAAGCCCGGATTTGAATCCTTACGCGGAACGCTTTGTGAAATCAGCTAAAGAGGAATGTTTGAATCATCTGGTACTGGCTTCAGTTAAACAGCTTGAGTATGCCGTAAATCAGTATTGCGAGTATTATCACCACGAGAGAATTCACCAATCCCTGGGAAGAATAATTGAACCGATTCACAAAACAAATGAAGATGCTGAAATTGTTTGTATCGAACGGCTTGGCGGCCTGCTCAAATCATATCACAGATTAGCTGCGTAATACAAGCTGCTGCCCCTGACATTCTAATAGAGACAGTATGCGCATTATGGGAATCTCTACGCCAGAGACTGTCAAGTTCAAGAGCTTCTAAGCAAAACTGAAACGCGAATCACAGACATTCGGATTTATCGCTGACGAAAATCAGAATATTAACTCGTTAAAGAGCAAAGAGTTAATAGCTGATTAATATTTGCACCGCACGACTAATCTAAAAGACACTCAATACGAAGCTATCTATCACACACCAAAACTTGAAACGTCGTCACATTTCTGATAAAGTGATTTGTCCTTATATCGTCGAAGTCCAAGACTTGATCGTCCTTGCGGAGTATCTGATTGAGGAAATTCTTCCGATTTAACTGATTGAAGATGTTCGGATCTACAATCAAGTCCTGAGTCTGGAAGAAATTGCTACACTCGCCCAGTCGAGAGCTCAAAACTCAAGGCGCTGTGAGCATCCGCTTGCGGCAAGTTGCTGCAACAAGAAGGATATGATATAATGTTGTCCTGGCGCGGCCTGCGTCAGGGCGATACAGGAGAACCATCGAACCGGGAATTGTCGGCTGTCAGTAGAGAGCGAAGATGATCAGGGCCTTACATATCGGTTTGCTTATGCAAGTGGTGCTGGCCGGGGCGGGGCGCGGTCCCGGGGAGTATGTCCGCATCGAACGGCTTTCCGAGCGTGTGCTGCTTGCCTACTGGTTGGGGACCGGCCGGTGCAACCTAGCGGCGATTCAGTCCGAGAAAGGCTTGGTCATCGTCGATACGGAGATGTCCCCGCGGATCATGGCTCCGATCAAGGAGACGATTGAGAAGGAGTTCGGGTGTAGCGACTGGGCGTACGTCATCAATACACACGCGCACATGCATCACACCGGCGGCAACAGTCTCTTCCAAGGCACCGTGGTTGTCGGGCACGACAATCTGCCCAAGGACATGGAGTGGCTGGTGCACAAGCAGGCGGATCCCGCCCTGAAGCGCAAGGATATCGAGCATGCAGGCCAAATCCTTCGGAACCTGTCGGCCATCATGCCTCGCGTCTCACGAAATCGTCGGCAGGCCAAGCAGATACAAGGAGAGATTGAGTTCTGGAAGCTGTACGTGCAGGACATGGAGGAGGGTTACGAAGTGGTCCGGCCGTCGCTAACGTTTGCCAACCGGCACACGTTGGATCTGGGTGACCTCCAGTTGGAACTGGTGTTCTTCGGTAAGGGACATAGTCTGTCCGACATTCTGGTTTACGTTCCGCAGGAGCGGCTGTTGGTCACGGGCGCGATTGTGTACCAGCGCCGTCACCTACCCGAGATCGGCGAAGAGTCGGAACTCCAGGACGTGCATCGCTTCCTGGCGGTGCTGGACAAGTTTCTCGCCGAAGGAGTGAAGATCGATCATGTGGTCCCGTCGCACAGCCCACCGCTACGGCAGAACGATCTTCGGCCCGTTCGGGACTATTACCAGAGAATGCTCACGGAGGTGCGCGCGGCCCAGCAGGAGGAACTGACCCTGGAGCAAGCCACTGAGCGACTCGCCGTGTGGAGGAAGTTCCCCGCCTTCCGTGTACCACCGCCGGGCGACTGGGCCCACGGCATGCACGAGCGCAACATGAGGAATCTTTGGCGCATCCTGCGAGAAGAAGAACAGCAGCCGAAAACAAAAGACGCCGGGATCCCTCCGTAGGAAATAGCAGTCTTCACTTTGTAAAATTCTTGTTTGAAAAAAAGAGAACATTCAAAGGGCTGGCAGCCTGAGAGAGTTGTCAGTTCTTTTCGTTGGGAATTGGTCACATATGAAGAGTTCAAAGCCAAATACTAAATTCCCTATTGCCACAAAATTTTTCTTTGAGGCATCCTGTTACGATATATCAGCCAACGTAACCTGCTAATAAACAATCACCAACTGGCATCGTTCATTGAAAATGTTGTCAAATTTTGTGAATTTTATAACCCACTGATATGAAAACACTTAGAAAATGAACAATTTGATAAAATTGGTAGATAACGGGCCATTTGGTTGTAGCACGGTTGTATGCATTGACTGATGAAAGGAGTCCCACTTCGAAGTGTTTCGTGCGCGCGCACTGGCCTCGAATGCTGGTGAGACCGGTCCGAGAAATTTCAGAAATAGAGTAGGTGATAAAAGAATAGGCAAGACTCAATCCAACATAGCCTACGGTTTGTGCATGCGAGCTATTAAGAGCACATGCAGGATGGACAGGATATCATGGTAATGAGACATGAAGCTGACCGAAAAAGACAATATATTTTTGGTGAACTTGAAGAGCCTAATGGAATCGAAGGACCTGTAGGTGGAGTTGAAGCATGGTAGGCCAAGCTACATGGTCCTCAAAGGGACATATGGTGAGAAGATTCATAAGACTTTCGAATGACACGGCAGGGAGTTAGGTGGCATAAAAACAAAACTTACACATAAGATTTGACGTTATCTTAATATCTTGGGCAGTTGAATTCTTCTGACATCCTTGTTATGTTAAATCCTGTTTACTGTCAGAATTCTTTAGAGGGTAAATAAATTGAAGATCATAGTTGCAATGGATTCGTTTAAATCGAGTATCAGTGCAGTTTGTGCCTGTAAGATTGTAAAAGACACTTTACAGTCGATTTATCCTGATCTTAAGATTGTCAGTATTCCAATGGCTGACGGTGGAGAAGGAACAGCAGAGGCCATGATGGCTGCACGCGGAGGAGAATGGATTGAGATACAAACTATGGGCCCATTGCCGCCGATGCAGGTGCGTGCCGGATTTGCTTTTTTCCCGGATACAAAGATTGCTTTGGTGGAAATGGCAAAGGCGAGCGGCTTGGAATTATTGGGTCCGGGACAGGCCAATCCCCTTAAAACAACCACATTCGGGACAGGCCAGCTCATTCGGGCAGCTGCGGATTATGGTGCCGACAAGATTCTGCTGGCAGTCGGCGGCAGTGCCACCGTAGATGGCGGAGTCGGTGCGGCTCAGGCCCTGGGATGGAAATTCCTGGATGCAGATGGCAACGAAATCGGTTTTGGTGGTGGACAGTTGGAATATATTGATAAAATAATCAGACCTGAGAAAATTGATTTACCTGAGATTGAAGTCCTCTGTGACGTTGACAATCCGCTTTGCGGCGAAAACGGAGCGGCTATAGTTTTCGGTCCACAAAAGGGTGCTACTGCTAAAATGGTCGAACGGCTTGAATCCGGACTAGCTCACCTTGTTGAGGTTGTCAAACAACAACTGGGAATACGAATAGACAAAATCCCCGGAACCGGTGCGGCTGGAGGATTATCCGCAGGTGCGATTGCCTTTATGGATGCGAAGTTAGTCAGCGGAATTGAAACGATTATACGCGAGAGCGGACTAATAGAAGCAATCAGCGATGCGGATTGGGTCATTACAGGTGAAGGACGATTCGATTCGCAATCGCTGCGGGGTAAAGTCGTAGCTGGGGTTACAAAAGCTGCAAAACAAAGCCGGGTGAAGGTTGCAGTCATCGCCGGTAGAGTTGCGCTGTCTAAAAAGCAGTGGCAGGATTTTGGAATTACTGATGCAATTGGTCTCTCAAATGGGACAATGGACTTGGCTTGCGCAATTGCCAACGTCAAAATTTTATTAGCCGACGCAGCTAAGAAATTTGCGCAAACGAACTTTAAAAATTAGACACCCGGATATGGATAAGAAACGTTTCCAGGCACTGCCTTCTGCGACTTCGTATCTTCATGGCGCACGATCACGATCGGGTTCTCTTCGGCACCCCAAAGGCAAACCGAATGGCACCGGTCGGACAGTGATCCACGCAGTTTCCACACAGAATGCACTCGGCGTTCTGCAAGTTCCCTTTTTGCACCATCGCTGCAACAGGCAGACTCATCGGACAATGCCGATCACAGCTCCCGCAATCCTTGCAGGCTGCAGGGTCGGCGGTCAAATGCAGGCAAGGCCATCCGACCCTCTCCTTGATTCTCGTTGCGATAATCATGATGGGTGCTCCCCAGCACAGGTAATGACAGTTCGCGCGTCGGCCCCAGAGCAAGGCGAGCGGAACAATGATCACCACCGCCCCGAATAACAAGAGGATGTCCTGTAGGTGGGACCTCCGATCGATACCAAAAAGGGGTTCGATGGCGTGGAATCCACCAGCGCGATAGGCCATGTAACCAATCACACCAGCCCACACGGCGAAAACCACGTACTTGACCTTGTCTGCTCTCCCGACTCGGCAGCGTTTGTGGATGAACACAGAGCAGGCATCGTTGATTGCGCCCCCAGCGCAACACCAGCCGCACCAGGCACGACCGAAGAATAATGCCCCCAGAAACAGCAACGCATAAATAATCAAGCTGCCGTTGACGATGCCCTGGGAGGCTGCTACGACAGCCAGCACGGGTGAAAAGAACAGATGGAAGAGTCTGTACTGGAAGAGAACAAACATCAGAGCCAGCAAGCTCTTTCGTATGCGCTGGCGGTTAGTGTTCATTGGCGAGCCTCCGAGACAGCACCAATCCATCATTGGCCCAACGTTCAAGCTCAGCCACCGCCGGCGAGCGTGACTCCAAAATGGAATCCTGACAATCGAATTTCATAAACTGGGATTTCCCATATAACCTTACATATTTTCGCCCAGCTATGCCGCTGAGCCTCATTTTTCAATGGAATACCAACTTTACTTCGAAAAATCAAAATTTTTATTTTATCTCGAAGTTCTTTAAGTCTCAATTTTCGCAAAAAAAACGATTTCTGGCGGCTGATTGCCAATATAAAAAGTTTATTAGCAGATGCTACTAAAAAATTTGCACTAAAAAATCTCAGATAGCAACCTATCAATCCATATGAAACTCACATGGACTCAAAAGCATTCGACTGATAGGCGAGGTTATACGCACCCTTTACAAGAATAATCTTGGTCTTCCATGCCCGATCGCTTGCGAGAAAGACAGCGATGGTTAGTCGTATAGTTAAAAAATTCAAAGCTTCATTGCAAATCGCAACTTTGCTTGTTACTATTATGAATTCTTAACAGAAAGGTTTCAGTAGTTTTAGGAGAAGATTGGTTATGCCAGTTTCCACCGATAAAATAGCAGAGCTGGAAAGAATATCTAAGAAGCTGCGATATGACATCGTGATGATGATTGGGGCGGGTAAGCCCGGCCACTTGGGCGGCTCATGTTCAATCGCTGATATTGTCACAGTGCTTTACTTTCATAAGATGCGTCATAATCCCAAGAAGCCAAAATGGCCTGACAGGGACAGACTATTACTAAGTAAAGGTCACGCCGCATTGGCACAATATGCGGCCCTCGCGGAATGCGGTTATTTTCCGAAAAAAGAGTTAGGCACCTTGAAGGAGCTTGGCACGATACTACAGGGACATCCTGAGATGCGGAGAACGCCTGGCATTGAGGCATACACCGGCTCACTCGGACAGGGACTTAGCGTCGCTTGCGGAATGGCATTGGCGGGAAAACTCGATAAAAAGGATTATAAAGTTTACTGCATTGTTGGAGACGGCGAGATTGCCGAGGGGCAGATATGGGAGGCCTCGATGATGGCGGCTTATTATAAGCTGGACAACCTCGTGGCAATTTTCGATAAAAATCTTGTCCAGGCGACAGGGCCTATTGTCGAGCGATATGATACCAATCCGCACGGCGAAAAATGGAAGGCGTTTGGCTGGTGCGTGTTAGAGATTGACGGACACAATATTAAACAGATAGCTGATTCATTAGACGAAGCTGATAAAGTCAAGGGAAAACCGGTGATGATTATTGCCAATACTGTAAAAGGCAAGGGAGTCCCTTTTGCCGAAGGCAAGGCAGATTTCCACCACGGAATAATGACGCAGGAGCAGTATGAAACGGCCAGACAGCTATTCGAGGATGATTGTAAATGAATATGCAAAATTGCAGAGCGGTATATGGCGAAACACTCGTAGAACTGGGCAGGGAAAACGAGCGCATTGTGGTATTGGAAGCAGACCTGGGCAAGACCACGATGACAAAACTTTTCGAGAAAGAGTTTCCCGGGCGGTTCTTTGAGATGGGTATCGGGGAGCAGAATATGGTTTCTGTTGCGGCGGGACTAGCGTTATGCGGCAAGATTGCGTTTGTAAATTCCTTCGCTGTCTTTGCCGCCGGGCGGCCTTATGACCAGATTCGCGTCAGCGTATGCATTGGTAAGGTAAACGTTAAGATTATAGGTTCAAGCTGCGGACTTTCAGATTTCGGAGATGGTGCAACTCACCAGGGCATCGAGGATATTGCCATTATGCGGGCGATTCCGAATATGACTATCCTGTCTCCCGCCGACGGCATAGAGACGAAAAAAATTGTAAGAGCGGCAGCCGATTACCAAGGCCCTGTATATATTCGCATCATTCGCAATGACGTACCGGATGTGACCGAAGAAAGTCAGGAATTTAAAATCGGCAGACCCTCCGTGATACGAGAGGGAACTGATGTCACGGTCTTTGCCCACGGCTATATGGTTTATAAGGCGCTCAAAGCCGCTGAGACCCTGGAAAAACAGGGTATATCCTTGCGGATTGTTAATGTCAGCACTTTGAAACCGATTGACGAAGAAGCCATTAAAGAATTGGCTGATGGAGTAAGGGGGATTGTCACAGTCGAGGAGCATACAATAATTGGCGGACTTGCCAATGCGGTTGCTTTTGTACTGAGAGGCTGGGCTATACCGATAGAGACTGTCGCCATACAGGATTGCTTTGGCCAGTCAGCGCTGAGCTATGAAGAGCTACTGGAGCATTATGGCCTCACTGATAAAGCGATTATCAAAGCGGCAAAAAGGGTTTTAGGTTAATTGGATGCATACATTCACGAAAACAATGAAGGCCGTAGTTAAATATGATAATGTAGCCAATGCAACAGAACTGCGAGAAGTGCCGGTTCCGGAAATTGGCCCAAATGATGTTTTAGTAGAAGTGGCATACGTTGGTATCTGCGGCACGGACCCGCACATGCACAGAAACACAGTACTCTTCAATTTTAACTGTCCCTTTATTTTAGGTCACGAATTCGCAGGCACGATCATCAAAGCCGGCAAGCAAATAAGCAAGTTTAAAGTTGCGGATCGCGTTACCGCTGAAACACATGCAGACTACTGCGGCCATTGTACCCTCTGCCGCACCAACAATTATCACCTCTGCAGGGAACGAAAAGGATTTGGTTTTCACCTCGACGGGGCATTTACCAAATATGTTAAGGTTCCAGGCAGAATTCTGCACAGAGTCCCGGACAACGTTTCGCTAAAGGCAGCATCATTAACCGAGCCATTATGTGTGGCCTATAAGTCGGTTATATGCAACAGCACAATAAACCCCGGCGATACGGTAGTTGTGATAGGGCCGGGGCCTATCGGATTATTGTGTATGAGGATGGCACAACTCTCAGGAGCAGGTGAAATCATTGCCATCGGCACAGAAGGTGACGACAACCGGCTGGAGCTGGCAAAGCACTTCGGTGCTACAATCACCATTAATAGCAGCAAACAGGATGCTCTACCAAAAATCATGTCTTTGGGCGACAGCTACGGTGCAGATTTAATCGTGGATACCGCCGGCTCTGCCGGAACTTTGAAATTATCAATGGACGCCATACGCCCAAACGGTCAGATTACCAAAATCGGCTGGGGACCAAAACCTGTAAACTTAAGCTTAGACCCGTTGATTGCCAAATCTGTCACCTTAAGGGGACATTTCAGTCATACCTGGGATGTCTGGGAAAAGTGTCTTACAATAATGAGCAAGGGTCAAATCGACCTGGAGCGGCTGATTACACACGAGCTTCCTATTGACCACTGGGAAGAGGCATTTGAGCTTGTAGAAAACAAAAAGGCGATGAAAGCGGTTTTGACCCCGGTTGATTAAAGTTTTATTATGAATTTATTGGGATAAATAACGATGAAAAAAATAGGATTTATTGGATTAGGAATCATGGGCAAGCCCATGGCAATGAATCTGATTAAAGCCGGTTTTGCCCTAACCGTTTATGATATCAGGCAGGAGCCGGTGGAAGAGGTGGTAGCAGCCGGTGCTAAAAAAGGTAAGTCCAGCAAGGATGTCGCGGCACAAAGTGACGTTGTAATTACAATGCTGCCTAATTCGCCCGATGTAAAAAAGGCTGTGCTTGGAGAAAACGGAGTTTTAGAGGGTGCAAAATCAGGCATGATTTTGATTGATATGAGCTCAATTGCTCCAATGGTCTCTAAAGAGGTCGCTGTCGAGGCCCGGAAGAAAGGCGTTGAAATGCTCGATGCACCCGTTAGTGGCGGTGAGCCGAAGGCCAAAGACGGGACACTTTCAATTATGGTTGGTGGTAAAAAAGAGGTCTTCGAGCAGGTCGAAGACATTCTTAAGGTTATGGGTGCTTCTGCCGTTTTAGTTGGCGATATCGGCAGCGGCAACATAACTAAACTTGCAAATCAAATAATCGTCGCTTTAAATATTGCTGCAATGTCTGAGGCAATGGTTCTGGCAACAAAGGCTGGTGTGAACCCGGAAAAGGTTTACCAGGCCATCCGTGGCGGACTGGCTGGCAGCACCGTCCTCAATGCTAAAATGCCTTTGGTTTTAGACGGCAATTTTAAGCCCGGCTTTAGAATTGAGCTGCATATCAAGGATTTGGCAAATGCCCTGGACACTGCCCATGAGATTGGTGTACCCGTGCCTTTAGCCAGCGGTGTAATGGAGATTATGCAGGCACTTAAGGTTGATGGAAAGGCAGGCAATGACCACTGCGGTATTATCCAGTTCTACGAGAAGTTAGCCGCAGTGGAGGTTAGACGCCCAAAAGAATGAAAGTACCAATGCAGCTACACGCCATTTAGTGAAAGGATTCTGTCTGTGCTCCTGATTTTACTTCTGCTCATCAGCGTGCTTTTTATTGTCATCTCGACGGTAAAATTCCACTTCCACCCATTTCTGGCCCTTATATTTGCCGCTGTTGGATTTGGCTTGTTTGCTCGGATGCCGCTTCCCGAAATTGTTAAATCAATCAATGGCGGATTCGGCGGAACTATTGGCAGCATTGGAATCGTAATCATCGCGGGCATCATCATCGGAACATTTCTTGAGCGTTCAGGCGGAGCCTTTGCAATAGCCGAAAGAATCTTAAATATTATCGGTGAAAAGCATGTCCCTTTGGCAATGTCTATTATCGGCTACTTTGTTTCCATACCGGTTTTTGCGGATTCCGGTTTTGTTATCCTAATGCCGTTGACCAGGGCACTCTCCAAGAAGGTGAAAATATCCTTGGTAGGACCGGTGGTAGCTTTGGCTGTCGGCCTTGTTTCTACACATTGCCTGGTGCCCCCGACTCCCGGGCCTATCGCCGCCGCTGGCATACTCGGCGCCGACCTGGGACTGGTTATTTTTTTTGGCATGATTGTTAGCGCGTTTGCTGTCGTCGTCGGTTGGCTGTTCGCCGTAAAATTCGCCTCGAAAATTTATATAGACCCTAATCCCGAGCTCTCGGAAGCAGATGTGGAAACCAGGCTCAAAGAAGCTCCGTCTGCGTTTAAGGCATTTACTCCGATTATAGTACCAATTTTCCTAATCGTAACTAAATCTGTTTCTGATTTTCCGACGCACCCCCTTGGGCAGGACAATTTGAAAAGTATTGTAAGCTTTATAGGAGAGCCGGTCATCGCATTACTTATCGGAGTCCTTCTGGCTTTTCGGCTTCCGAAGAAACTTGATATGCAGATGTTATCTACCACCGGCTGGATTGGCCAGGCCCTGTTAGATTCAGCTTTGATAATCATGATTACCGGTGCCGGCGGGGCCTTTGGAATGGTTCTGCGGAATTCCCCGATTGCCGAAGTGGTTAGCGGTTCTCTTTCGCACGCCAACCTTGGCATTTGGTTGCCATTTATTATCGCTGCAGCTCTAAAAAGTGCCCAGGGGTCTTCGACAGTTGCGCTTATTACGACCGCATCCTTGATGACGCCGTTAATGTCATCTTTAGGTTTTGAGTCCGGAGTTGCAAAAGCTCTGGTCGTATTATCCATAGGTGCTGGCTCAATGGTTGTTTCTCACGCAAATGACAGCTTTTTTTGGGTCGTTACGCAAATGACCGGAATGGATGTCAAAACCGGTTATAAAGTCCATACTTTTGCTACTTTGATTATAGGTGTTACCTCGGCTCTAATCATTTGGGTCATCAGCTTGATTACCTTGTAATGTACTGAAGAACTGTTGATTACGGAATAAGGATGACTTTCAACAGCATAGGCTCTTTATTGTACAGACGTTTGAACCATGATGTACCCTCTGAAAGAGTAGCGGAAGCGCTAATAAGAGCACGCAGTTGCATTACACTATCCTGGCCAGGAGGAGATCATGAGGTTCGTCATCAAGAATACAACCTATGAAATCACAAAGATCGTATACAGAATTACTATGCGAGCACCGGGAGCTGTCGTATTTTGTTATGAGGCTCCTCGCCTAACATTTGTTCGAGGAAATTGCGCCAGTTGAATCTGTTGAATAGGTTGCATCCTGGCAGCTGGACGAAACAGAAGGCGACAGACCACCTGCTAAAGAGAAAAAACGCCCAGAATTTCAAAGGGCTGGCAGCCCGAAACACTGTCGACCCTATTGCGTTTTTGTAGTGCCACGGCTTGAATCCTCTACATTCTAACAAATAGTCAACAAGTCGTAGATTCACAGTTTTATGAAAATTGACGTTAAATTAGTGATAACAAACATTTATCACAACTGGCTAAGAATTAGCGAAGTGCCGAAAATAGCCCTTTTCAGTTGTCATCGGTGCGCGCGCACTGGCCTCGAATGCTGGTGAGACCGGTCCGAGAAATTTCAGAAATAGAGTAGGTGATAAGAAAATAGAAAGGGTGTTCTATACTATCTGAATTTGTCAACTTTTTTCAACTTGTCACTCAATTGGAATTAGCTACTTTTCCTCATCTTCCTCAGGTGGGAGTTTTGCTCGCCAGTGTTCGGCTTGCTCCGTTTTGCCCCAGGCCTTGTAAAGCTCGATCAGATTATTCAGAGATTCCTGTGTATGAGGGTGTTTGCTACCGAGTTTAAGGAGTCGTCCTTTGACTGCTTCAAGCAATAACGGCTCTGCCTCATCATACCGAGCTTGCTCTTTGTAAAGCACAGCCAGTTCGTTCATGGATTCTAATGTTGCAGGATGATCCGGGCCGAGCTTCTCTCGCTGGTCTTGAATCACTTCACTGAGGAGCTTCTCCGCCTCGTCATGTAGGCCTTGCTCTCGGCGGAGCACGCCGAGATGGCTCTTCGTTTCCAGTAATACGGGATGGTCGTCATCCAGCCTGCCCTGCATGTTTCTCAGAGCTTCGTCGAATAGCAATCCTGCCTCTGCATGACGTCCTTGTTTCGTACGCAATACGGCCAGAGCAATCTTGATGTTTGCCGTGGACATGTGTTCCTCGCCGAATTCCTTCTGAGCCACAGCCAACGCCTTTTCGAGCAGCGGCGCCGCCTCATCAAGGCTTCCTTGAAGAGTGTGCAGATCGCCAAGCTCCTTCATGAGATTCCAGTATTCCTTGGTCTGAAAGCTTTGACTTGTCCGCAGGAGATTATCATATATTTGCTTGGCCTCATTGTAACGTCCTTGATCTCTGAGTAGATCAGCGATCCTCCCTACATACAACCGTTCCCTCCAATGCCCCTTGTCCCACCATGGGTGAAGGGGCGCCTCACGGATATAAGGCTCCACCTCATCGTACCGGCCCAGCAGTTGGCACACGCTGCCAAGGTGGCTCTTGGCGGCATAATATAAAGGGCCAGGTCCCTTTGCTTGTTGCTCATAGCGATCCTCCAGGGATTTCACTAATTCTTTGAATATTACCTCGGCCTCTTGGTATTTCCCCATTTGTACGTATAGCAAACCAAGCCAGTTCATAGTGGTATAAGGGTTCCCGTCGGGCTCGCGTCGCTGGAGTTCAATGGCGCGCTCCAGGTTTAACAAGGCCACATCATAATCACCGAATTGGAACGTATATATGCTACCGAACCTGAACCGCATCGATGCTTCAAGGAGGGGATAATCTGCAAACCGGGCCCCAATCTTTTCTGCCGCGGCGTCGAAGACCTCGCGGATGTTTGGGGGCTTGAAGCTCTCGGCGGCAAACGGCTCGAGGATGTCGTTGTTCAGAAACGCTACCATCGCTTTATTCTGGGCAAGGGCACTGGCCTGCTGGGCAAGAGCATTGGCCTGGCCGATGGCAAAAATTGTAGAGACTATTATTCCTGCGATAAGGACAATCAATACCGCTGCAATGCCGGCGACTAACGCTTTATGTCGTCGCACGAACTTTTTAAATCGGTAAACTGTGCCCGGTGGCCCGGCGATAAGTGGTGCCCTCTGCAGATAATTCTCGATATCATCGGCAAGTTCGGAGGCCGAGCGATAGCGTTCTGAACGTTCCTTACGCATAGCCTTTAATGGAATCCATTCGAGCTCCTTATGTAAGCGCTTGGCTAACGTCTTGACTTCAGTGCTCCGACTTTCAGCGACTTTTTTGGCTTCTTCGCCTAACTTGGTCAGCCGGGTGCTTGGCGTCTTGGGATCGGTCTCACGAATTACCTGCCGGATGTGCTCTATCCCGTTTTCGCGAAGTGCCGCCGAATCGAACGGCAATACGCCTGTCAGCAAAACATACAGCAGCACTCCTAAAGAATAAATATCCGAGCGCGTATCGATGTCTTCGCCGGCCTCCTGCGCCTGCTCAGGGCTCATATACTCTGGTGTGCCGAATAACTGACCGTGCTCAGTAATGAGCGTCCGTTTGGTTAGTGGCTGAGCAATGGCCTTGGCAACTCCGAAATCTATAATTTTGGGCACTGCCTTATCATCCTGAGTCGAGACTAATATATTCGACGGCTTGATATCGCGGTGAATGATCCCCTTCTGGTGAGCGTGATGGACGGCGTGACAAACTTGCAGAAATAGATTTAGCCTATCCTCGATAGTGAGCTTGTGGCGGTCGCAATGCTCGGTAATGGGTAAGCCTTCAACATATTCCATGACAAAATAAGGTCGGCCGGACTCTGTCGTTCCGGCGTAATAGACATGAGCGATATTCGGATGATCCAGCAGCGCTAATGCCTGCCGTTCCGCTTCGAAACGCGCGATAACACGCGCTGAATCCATGCCGGGCTTTATGACCTTTAATGCAACCTTGCGTTTGATTGGCTGGGTCTGCTCGGCTAAATAGACGACTCCCATCCCCCCTTCGGCCAGGACATTGAGCAGCTTGTATCGGCCTATCCGACCGCCGGGTTTTTCCAGAAGCTGCTTCCAGGAGGCTGTAGCTGATGCCTCTTCGTCCGAATCCGTCCCTTCCAGACCCATGGCAAAAAGCCGGTCTATGCCGTCAGGCTCTGCACCAAATGTCGTTTTATCAGCCATAATTAAATTACAATTGTTTCTCATCAAATCCCTACTCTACTGATAAATCCGAAAGATTTTTGGAATCTTGCGCTTTTTTTGAAAAAAACATAAAAATTTCCTTAAATTCTTTCGTTAAATCGTCCTCAGAAATCACAGTACTACGCAGGCTCTTCTTTAGAGCCGTCTGGAAACGCCTTTTTACGGTGATAATCATATCGGAGGCCTTGGCCTCATCTTCGATACTGTATTTGGTGCAGATTTCTTTCAAGGAAGGTGGCTCGGTGCCTTGTAAGATTGGCTGTACTACTCTATCGCGAAAGGCATACCAGTAAGCTTCCATGCCTTGCTCGAGATAGCTGGCCTGTACATCCGACAGTGTCCTATCCAGCAAAGCTGTCTTCCATGCGTAGTTGAAGCAATCTTCAGGACCTAATTTTGTGATGGCTTGGGGCAATTCCGGCGGCTCGACAATATCCAGCGGAACGAGTTTATCTTTTGGTATGCGTTTTTGGGCTGCTTGTATGCGTTTCTTGTCGATGAGAAATTGATTGAGGGCGTGCAAAAGATATGAGCGGAAACGCCCTTCGGCCTTCTCGACCCTTACAATAAAATCTCTACTCAGCACGATTTCATGAAAGAAACTCTGGGTAAGGTCTTTGGCCTGCTCGTTTCCATATCCTTTCCGGCGCATATAGCAATAAACGGGTTTCCAATATCGCTCGAGCAGTATGCCGATTAGAGATCGGTCTCTATCCTGGCTGGATTGGATGTCTTCGATAAGTGACCAATGCGTTGTAAGGAATGATTCCCTCACCCCGCCCATGCTTGTTTTATCATGGCCTATCATACTTTATGCCCCGAAACGTACTTTTAGGCGTCTGGGCACATTCTCCGCAAGTTGATGTGTTCAATAATAGTGCATTTTAAAAATTTTAGCAAGCGGTAAACCCCGTTAGAGAACGAAATTCTCTAACGGCCTGCTCCGACGGTGGCTTTAAACCACGGTCTGCTTCAACCGGTTATGACCACCGATTAAAATCGGTTGATTTCTCTAACGGGGTAAATCAAGATTTTTTCCGCACTTACGTCACACAAAAGAAATTTTTTCAAAAAATTTTCCTGAAAAAGCGCAGGATTGAAAATTTTTTTCGGAGTTAAGAGAGGAAAACCTGCTAAAAGGTTAGCCCCGTGATTTAATCGCGGGGTTAAAAATGGCCAAAACGGCAGAAAGGATGGTGGAAAATGAAATGGTTAAATGGTGCAAAAATTAGCTTTGTGTTAGTTGGATTAATCGTTGCTTCTTCAATGGCCTATGCTTTGGGACAAGCAGATGATAAAAATTCTGTTTCAGGGATTTCTTCGGCGGCAGGTCCACGACTGGGCAAAATTGTAGTTGTTGAAGTGACGTTTCCAGTTCGCGATGCCCTGGACGAACTCGCTCGATCAGGATACGACATAAGCAACGTACAAGGCAATGTTGCCACGATATACGCGAGCTTAGAAGAACTTGAACTACTCAAAGAAACCGGCTACCCCCTGCATGAAATCGAGCCTTGGGCGCGGGGCTTCGAACTCATGGCATTGGGTGGCTACCATAATTACGACACTCTAACGGATGAGCTGAACATCTACGCCGAGGCATACCCTGAGATTTGCCGCCTCTACACTCTTGGCCAGTCTGTTCAGGGACGCGAGCTTTGGGCCGTGCTCATAAGCGATAATCCCGACGACGACGAAGACGAGCCGGAGTTCAAATATGTCTCCACAATACATGGCAATGAGCCCGAAGGCACTGAGATGTGTCTTTACTTCATCGATTTGCTTCTGACGGAGTATGGGACGGACGAACGAATCACCAACCTTGTCGACAGCACAGCCATCTGGATTGTGCCTTTGATGAATCCAGACGGCCTTGCGCTTGGCACACGAAAAAACGCCAATGGTATTGACCTGAACCGCAATTTTCCATTGCTAACCGGCAACAGCCTTAACATATTTACAGGGGAACCACTGAACGAGGTCAGCCGGAGGTGCAACACGTCATGAACTGGATGGCCCAGAACAGTTTCGTGCTCTCCGCCGATTTTCACGCCGGTGAAGTGGTCGTTCTCTATCCTTATAGTTACACTAACGAGAGAACACCTGATGATGCGTTGTTTCAGGACATATCAAGGCGGTACTCGATGCACAATCCGCCGATGTGGAACAACTCTAGTTTCACCGACGGAGTTGTAAACGGGGCCGGTTGGTTTATTGCCGCAGGGGAATCAATGGACTGGTGCTACAGCTACCTGAGCTGCAATGCTGTGACAATTGAGCTGGTTAAAAGCCAGGCGATACTACCTGCATCTCGAATCCCCGCTCTCTGGTCGGATAACAAAGAATCGATGCTGAGTTTTCTGGAGGCAGTCCACATTGGCGTGCGAGGAATCGTTACCGACCGCGTCTCTGGTGAACCGCTTTGGGCGCAAGTGCTGGTAAAAGGCAATTCTCATCCCGTATTTAACGACCCTAACGTGGGCGACTATCACAGGATGCTCTTACCTGGTGTATACGACCTGATTTTTCACGCCTACGGATATGTTCCTTTGACAGTAAAAGATATCACTGTGACCGATGGGAATACTGTTCGCGTCGATGTCGAACCGATTCCGGAACAAGCATCTCCCGACTTTAACGGCGATTTTATAATCGATATCGATGATCTTTTGATACTCATTAAAAACTGGGGCCAAGAAAAGCCATCGGTTGACATTGCTCCCTTACCTGACGGCGATGGTATCGTGGATGAGCAGGACCTGGCTCTTTTGATGGAGTACTGGCAGCAGGAGATTCCGGAATTTAGGGATTTTGGCGAGATCGCCCACTGGAAACTGGATGAAATAGAAGGAATCATAGCTCACGACAGCGTCGGTGGCAAAAATGGCACCCTCAACGGGAATCCTGTTTGGCAGCCGACAGCAGGGGTATTAGGCGGTGCCCTGCAGCTTGACGGCATCAATGATTATGTCAGCACACCACTTGTCTTGAATACAACATCCCCAGGATCATTTAGCGTCTTTGCCTGGGTCAAGTGCGGTGCACCAGGCCAGGTAATCTTTTCACAAAAAGGTCGGTCGGATTGGCTGCTTGCAGATCCAGCCGACGGAAGTCTAACGACAAAACTTAGGTTTCTCACCAAGCCAGACCTCACATTGAAATCCGAGACAGTAATCACCGATGGCGATTGGCACCGAGTGGGCTTGGTGTGGGATGATTCCAACAGGATTCTATACGTTGATGGCGTGGAAGTTGCATCTGACACATATGATAAGGGTATGCTGATGGGCGATCTTCAAATTGGAGCAGGCAAGAATCTCGAGGCCGGCAGTTTCTGGTCCGGCCTGATTGACGATGTCCGCATCTACAACCGAGCGATAATTCCATAAAAAGATAATTAGAGGATACAGCCCAAAAGGGCAGAAAGGAAGGTATAGCATGAAATTGTTTAATTGTTCAAAAATCAGGTTAATGTTATTTGGATTTGTGGCCGCCATGGTTCTTGGCAACGGAAGTGCGAAGGCAGAAATCATCATGAGCGAACCCACTAATGTTGGACCAGTTATCAATGACGCCGCGGATATGCAGGAGTGCGACTTTTCACATGATGGGCTTGAATTATACTTCTCAGACGGTCGGCCCGGCGGGTATGGTCGTAAGGACATATGGGTGGCCAATCGAGAAACACTCAATAGTCCCTGGCAAGAGCCAGTCAATCTTGGTCCCAACGTCAACAGTCCAGCCGGTGAACTTGAGCCAAGCATCTCGGGCGACGGACTTGAGCTTTATCTCGGGTGCTGGGACGACTACATTTTGCGTGTGTGCACCCGGCCGTCCAAAGACGCTCCCTGGAGTAGCCAGGTAAAGATTGGCCCACCAGTTGGCTCGGATGAGCCTGCTATGGAGATCGGCTCAAATGACGCTTGGGCCCCGGATATCTCGGCAGACGGTCTTTCCCTATACTTTTCCTCCACTCGTGTCGGCGGACATGGTGGAACCGATATATGGGTGTCGACACGGGACACGACTGCCGATCCCTGGGGTGAACCGGTGAATCTTGGACCTAATGTGAACACTTCCAGTAGCGATTGGTCTCCAAGTATCTCTACCGACGGCCTAACACTTGTCTTTACCCGGTATGCACCCTGGAGCATGTGGGCATCTACGCGAAAATCAATAAATGATGACTGGGGGCCCGCTGTGCAGCTTCCCATCAACAAGCCAGGTGCTGTCCATGGCGCGGCGCTCTCGCCCGATGGCTCTACTCTATACTTGTAAGCCTATGATTGGGGCGGATACGGAGCTGGCGACTTCTGGCAGTTGAACTTCATTCCCATCGTTGACTTCAACGGCGATGAAATCGTGGACATCGATGATCTTGTGATACTAATCGAACATTGGGGTCAGGAAGAACTGTCATGTGATATTGCCCCATTTCCGTTGGGCGATGGCGTGGTAGATAAAGCAGACTTGGGGGTCCTGATGAATTACTGGGGCCAGGAAATCCTACCACCTGAATTAGTTGCTTACTGGAGGCTGGATGAGACCGAAGGCGACACTGCCTATGATAGTGCCAGCGACCACGACGGCACACTTTATGGAGAGCCCATCTGGCAGCCCGATGCAGGCAAAAAGAACGGAGCAATCGAGCTCGATGGCGTAGATGATTATATAAGCATACCACTGGTCCTGGATACATCAGGAGACCCATTCAGCGTCTTTGCCTGGGTCAAGGGTGGTATGCCCGGCCAAGTAATCTTTTCACAAAAAAGCCGGCCTGATTGGCTTTTTACAAATGCAACAGATGGCAGCTTAATGACAGAGCTCAGGTTCCTTCTCAAACCCAGCCAGTTGTTGCAGTCTCAGGCCTTCATCACGGACGGCAATTGGCACCGTGTGGGCCTGGTGTGGGATGGTACCAATAGAATCCTATACGTTGACGATGTGGAAGTCGCGTCTGACACATATGTTCAAAGCTCTTTATTAGGCGACTTGCAAATTGGAGCAGGCAAGGGTCTCGAGGCCGGCAGTTTCTGGTCCGGCCTGATTGATGATGTCCGCATCCATAACCGAGCTATAAGCCCGTAGGCAAACCACCAACTGACTAAACAATCGGCCAAAAAGTTGTTTGCGTAGTCCGCTTGGGGATGCCTTACGGCAAAAGAATACCTAAGTTACTTAGGTATTGATTAGAAGCTTGCACACAGCTTTTAGTTTAGCTGGCTAATGAATCGTCCAAACATCTGTTGGCGTAGCAGTAATACCTAAGATAGTTAGGTATTACAAATAACCGACGTTCGCATCCTTCGGCTCCGCTCAGAGCCTGCCCCTTCGACAAGCTCAGGGCAAGCTCTGAACGCAGTTGAAGGGACAGGTTCTACAACCGAGCCGTGACACCATAGGAAATCAAGACCTGTCACATTAAAATGTTTTAGAAAGAAACGAAGCGCTAAGAATGTATAAAGGGCTGGCTGTCGCAGTATCAGACCCGTCAGCCCTTCTTATTATTTGAGGTGTCACAGCTAAAACATGTGACTTAGTTACAAATAGATAGTATGTCGAGTAAACCTCTTTTTTTACCTAAAAAAGGACATTTTCAATGACCGGTGTACTTGTTAAATAATTGATACTTGTATAGCCTAATATGAGTACCGGATCAAATGTCCGTTGCTCTCTTTTATGACCTACGGATTTAATATCCGTTGCTCTTTTAAGACTCGTTATTAAGCTAAAAATCAAGGCTCGATTATGACACTTTGCTACCACAATCACTGCAGTAATTGGGATTGCCATTTAGCCGATGATCACACACGGGACATCTCCTCATAAAACCAAGTGACTTACCACTGCTCTTTGGATTAACGAGCAGAATAAGCAAAGCTACAATCACGGCGATTGTTGTCCCAGTTAAAAATTCTTCACGCAACCAATTTGCCTTCTGGTCGATTCCCTTTTCAGCTAGCCAGTTTGCCACAAGCAAAATATTGCCAGCAAGAAAGATTAGCATGATCAATGAGATTACGACAATTTTTCTGATTCCAAAGCTCATAATTTATCCTCTCAAAAATACAGTCTTTTTGGTTAGCATAGCGCATGTGTCATGCCGAGCGCAAGAAAAAAAATGTTTTCTCGGGGCTAAAATTTTATCTGATGGTGCTAAGTTGTTGCAAAAAAGGGAGTTATCTTGACAAACAAAGTAAAAATTTATTGACAACAGATTATAACAGATTAGAATAAATCGTAATTATTCAGAACTATTTGACTTAAATTCCTTCTGAAGGAGAATTACTGATGGGTAAAGAGCCTGGCTCGATCATGACTATTGAAGAGGTTGCCACATATCTCAAGATACCAAAATCCACTGTCTATATACTTGCACAAGAAGGAAAAATTCCATGTCAGAAAGTAGGAAGGCATTGGCGTTTTCGTCGTGAAACGATCAATCATTGGCTGGACAAGTCGGATGTAAGTGATAATAACAAAAAATGACTACTGACTATCACATTAAATACTTCGCTGATCATCCTCAGGCACGTCATGGCTACAGCCGAGACCATCGCCCTGACTGTAAGCAAGTGTGTATTGGCTTGGTAGCGACACAGGATGGCTTTCCTTGGGGCTATGAAGCAGCTACTTGAAGGGCCCTGGTCACAGGTCTGTGAGGGCATAAAGGTGCAGTTGATCAAAGGTCCCGATTGTCAAGAGACCTTTGTTCTGTGTCGCAGTGCGGATCGATGTCAGAAAGAGAAGGCCATTCACGGGCGTTTTATCCGAAGGATTGAGACTGGCCTGTCCAAGATCAAGCAGGAGTTGGCCATAGCTTGTAAGCGTCGAGACCGAGGGGTAATTGAGCGTCGGATTGGGCGGCTGCTGGGTTCAAATAGTCGTGCGGCCGGGGCCTTCTAAATTGAAGTGGTTGACGATGCCTCCTCGCTGGCAGGGTTACGTCTGAGGCGGTCACGCGCGGAACATTGGGATCGGTGGGCCCAACTCAGTGAAGGTTGTTACCTGCTTCGGACGAATCTGACAGGACGAACGGCTCGAGAGCTTTGGCAGACATATATGCAACTGATGGATGTCGAGGCTGTGTTTCGCACAGGAACAAGCGACTTGCGAATCCGTCCAATTTAGCATCAGTTACAGCGTCGGGTTAAGGGACATATACTGTTCTCGTTCCTGGCGTATGCCTTGTGGAAGGCGCTGCAAATCTGGATGGAGAGAGCCGGTCTGGGGCGGGGAATCAGAACAGTCCTTGAAGAGTTGGCTCATCTCAAAAGTACAGATGTTGTTCTGGGGACCTCTGGCGGCAGGCAGATCAAGCTGTGCTGTATCACCCAGCCGAATGGGGCTCAACGGGCCTTGCTTGATCGATTAGGTCTGACCATCCCTGAGCGTTTGGGCCGGCCTCGATGGGTCTGCCGACCTGGAAACTTGACCGAAATGTAGTACAGACTTCGAACCTAAAAGGCCGCGAAATGTCCTATAAATGCAAAACAAGTTCATAACTGACGAACTTGGTTTAGTGTCTCGACAGCTTCAATTATCGCCTTCTCCAGATTCTTCACCATCTCAAAATAATAATTGTGTATCGCCGAATGTTTTAAATGTCCCCAAGACTGGCAGATCCACCAGCATTTCCTTGTTCAAATAGTTCTACCTAAAAGAGTTCTTACCATCCCCATCTAATCCTGATCGACATTATTAGCTGCCGCTTTCGCTTTGATATGCTTGGACAACTTTGGCCACACAGTGACAATTAAAGAGAGATACCGTTTAGGTACACAAAACGTTCAGACTTCGTAAGAAAATCGAACCTTTTTAGTATAGATGTTGTCATCACTCTATCGTCTGTTTATGATCCGTCATCGGCCCGGGCACCGAAACTGGGCATGAACCTCGCTCAGCTGACCTTTACGGCCTTCAGCCAACCAAGACTCGCCTTGAGTTGCCTGAGCACCGTATTCATTGCTGGAACAGGATGTACCAATCGTCCAAGCTCTTTTTCCCAATAGCCTGCCAGAACTGCCTCTAAATCAGGAGGAAATACATCTTGAAGTCCATTCCATTCTATCCCTTTTGCCTTTAGCTTTCGCGGAAAGAGTCTACCAACCTCACGGTGATTGACTTCTTGCTCCAACATTCTCCATATGTCATAATAGTCACGAGCCTTTTTGCGCTGCACCAAGGCACGAAGTTTCTGAGCAAAAATCTCTTCAAGGCTTTCAACCCTCACCATGAAGCCAGGGTAGTCCGAGTATGAGCGAGATAGTGGCTTGCTCAGAACTCTTCCGATAGGATATTCCGGGGTTACGTCAACCTTGAGCCAGTTCTTCCCCAGCGGCCCTGAGTATTGAATCTTCACCTGCAAATACCCAAGGTTAGAATGTTGGCTCTTTATAGTTAGTTCCACTCCGCTTTTTGCTGTGGCCTCATCGAGCGCCTTTGGGATCTGTCCCGATAATCCCTCCCATTTCGCTGGTGCGGTAACAAAATCCAGGTCCTCTGAAAGTCGCCAAGTCTGGGGAAAGTATACCTTGGATAGAGCTGTGCCTCCCTTAAAAACCAAACCTGGAATCTGCATCAGTCCGAAAAGGACCCAGCCAAGCACGTAGTCCTTTTCTACCATCACCAACGGTAATCGCCGTTCCCTCGCTCTCGCAAGCAATTCGCGTCTGTCGATCAATATCTCCACTCCTCTGGATCAAGTTCGTAGTTTACGAGTAACTTCCAACGGCCGTTATAATTCCCCATCTTAGGGGACAATGGATCAAGTTTTGGAAACCCTGCCGAGGGTTCAAACCCCTTAAACAACTCTTTATAACTGCCCAGCAAACCTATCGCATCGAGCACATAACCGAGTCGCTTCAGAATGGTGCGATTACCCATGCGATGTGCGTACTCGGCCACAAGTTTAAGCCTGATTTCCTTTTCGGAAAAGTAAATCGCACGCGCCACCTGCTCTATCCCTCCGCAGTGTTCGGGATGGTCGAGACAGTCGGCGATAGTCTTTTCAGGGTCGGATATCCGGACTGTATGATCTTCAATCTTAATTTCCTGCCACCCAAAGAACTTCTTTCGAGCGAGCTGCACGAAGCAGTACTCTGCATCGAGCACCTGCACGGGATGTTTCGCCTTCGTTGTCGCGATGAAGGTTGTGCGTGGAATCTGATCCGTAAGACCATGGTGGTTCAATGCTGACCAGAAACCGATGTAATACGGTTCTGCAAGCATGGCTGCAACCACGAAGTTATGCACCACGAAGGCGTCCGATCCATCCACGCCTACATCCAACGGAACCATGGCGTATAGGCCACGCTTTAGGGGAAGCACCCACTTTTTCAACGCGAGCCGGTGCAAGACCTTTTTTGCGTTTGGGCCAATCAGACGCGAGGCATCTTCGATAGCAAAGATTGCCTTCCGCTGTTCTGCAAGCGATTTGACCAGAAAGGCCTCCTTCTTGCCCAGACTGCTCTTATATTTATTTGCAGAAAGTTCCATTTTACGCCACCTACAGCAATATTATATAATAATATGCCTGTATTTATACCCGCACCCTTCTTTGAGGTCAAGCTGTTTTTCAATGGATTGCATGGTCGGCAGTCAGTAAGCACAACGACTAAGTGCCTATCCTAATAACCCCTGAATAGCCGATATTTCCCAAGGCAATGTTGTAAATCCGGCTTTAGACGGAGTGCCTTTGAAAGGATTCAGGGATGAAAAAACAGTGCACAAAAAGTAGATACAGGATCTCAGACGAATTATGGGAAAAGATCGAGCCGTTGATACCCCAAGCACCCCAATACCCATCGTTTTGGCGGCGGTAGGCCGCGAGTGCCCGATCGCAAGGCCATGGACGGCATCTTGTTTGTGCTACGAACCAGTTGTCAATGGAATGCCCTAAGTGAGACTGGTATTTGTTCCAGCAGCACAGCCCACTGCCGATTCCAAGAGTGGACCAAAGCCAGAGTTTTTCGCAAACTCTGGGCAGTAGCTCTGGAAGGCTATGACGAGTTGAAAGGGATTGATTGGTCATGGCAGTCGATGGATGGTGCCATAACAAAAGCCCCGCTCGGCGGGGGAAAAAACCGGCCCAAATCCCACGGATAGAGCCAAAAAAGGCGTTAAACGAAGTTTGTTGACCGAAGCCTCTGGTGTGCCAATTGGCTTGTCGATTGATGGAGCAAATCGGCATGATTGCAAAATGGTAGAGGCAACTATAGATAGTATTCCGGTAGAACGTCCTGAGCCTACAGAGCAACAGTTTCAGAGTATGTGTTTGGATAAAGGTTATGATTCTGGTGAGGTACGAGATTTGGTGAAAGAGTTTGGTTATACAGCCCATATTCGTTCTCGTGGCGAAGAAGCACAAGCGATTAAACGAGAAGCCTGTTTCAAGGCTCGTCGTTGGGTCGTGGAGCGGACGCATAGCTGGATGAATCGTTTTCGCCGCATATTGACGCGTTGGGAAAAGAAACCTGAGAATTATTTGGCTCTGCTTCATCTTGTCTGTGCCATAATCACGTTTCGTTGCTCTGGGTTATTCGGATAGGCTCTTAGTCTTGACTATCTCAAATGACCTTCGGGGCAGCAATCCGATGCTGGTAAGTTTGTGTAATATATATCGTGTGAGCTGAAGCCGCGTACCAAAACGCGTACCAAGCTTGTATCTTTGGTACTACTTTAGTTCTTCTTTAGTTTACCGTTAGTTTCATAAGTCTTTATTTTACAATCATTAACCCTTTTGCTACAAGCACTTACAAACCGCATAGACGGACTGAAAATCCGTGTGTCGGCGGTTCAATTCCGCCCCTGCCCATTTGTTAAACGCGGAGCTGCCATGGATTTATTTCTGGCAGCTTTTTTCATTAGGGGCTTCAAACAGCTACTGGTGTCATTTTGGTGTCAGTCAGGAATGCATCCCTGGCAGTATCTACCAAATGGGGTGTGGCTCTGACATGAGTTGTTGGTGGCGTTTGAAATACTGGCAGAAAGCCGGAGTCGGGGACAAAACACATCGCAATTTCCTCAAGCATCTCAGAGAGAAAAGGACAAAATAGACTTTTCCCGCACAATTGTAGACTCGGCTTCAGTGCGAGCCGTTTTGGGGAGGGCAAAAACAGGCCCGAATGCAACGGACAGACGGAAACTGGGGTCGAAAAGATATTAAGAAAACGCGCCCGGCAGGACTCGAACCTGCAACCTTCGGATTCGAAGTCCGTCACTCTATCCGATTGAGCTACGGGCGCGAGCGTTGTAACCGCTTGTAATGTAATAGTTCGTTATCAGGATTGTCAACTTTTTTAGCAAACCGCCGAAATATATATACTTAATATGCGTCCTTTATTATAGGTTACCTTGGCCGAGTTTAGCCAATTATGTGAACTGGTTCGGATTAAAAAGAACCGTCCACTATGACTCGACTGTCTTTGATCCTAAGGCTCAGGCTGTGGGCAAAAGCTCCGCAATATTGAACAAAAAAAGGCAAATAACAGTAGTAATAATCTATCTGCGGCTTATCAGGTGCCTAAACGGCAAAGCTATATAAATAAAATTGATTATATATTTAGTAATACTAATGCAAATAGTGGCTAAAAAAATACCCGCTTTCATTAAGTTTTTCTTAACTTCAATATTGACAGGGTCTTATATCATATAATTCTGTGGAACATTAATGTTCCGCATAGCATGACCGTTGACGAAAGAGCTTTTATCCACTATAATACATTTTTAATGGCAAAATCGACAAAAACAACCGGAAAGAAACGAACAGCTAAAAGTTCATCCAGGCTCGCCGTCGTCAAGCCTAAAAAGGCTTTTCGTAGCTATAATGAAGCTATTAGCTACCTGTTTAACAAGACTGACTACGAGAAGGAAGCGAATCTGCGCTATAACATTACAACGTTCAACCTCGACAGGATGAAAAAGCTACTGTCGCTGGTCGGCAATCCACACAAGAAAATTCAAACGGTCCATATAGCCGGCACAAAAGGAAAAGGCTCGACCGCTACGATGCTGGCCAGGATGCTCGAAGCGAACGATTATACTGTAGGATTATATACTTCGCCACACGTGGTGCATCTGCATGAGCGGATTGCGGTTAATTCACAAATGATCAGTGAGCGACAAATGCTTGATTTGTTGAACCGCATCCATGCACCGGTTGAGAAATTATCAAAGGTCGACCCGCCGACTTTCTTTGAAATTATGACAGCACTGGCCTTTATGCACTTTGTCGATATGAAAGTTGATATCGGAGTGATTGAAACAGGTTTGGGCGGCAGACTGGACAGCACCAACGTCATTGAGCCTAAAGTGATCGGTATAACCAGCCTGAGTATCGACCATAAGCAGCAATTAGGTAACACTATCGACAGCATTGCCAAAGAAAAGGCAGGGGTTTTCAAAAGCGGCGTGCCTGCTATTACCGTTGAGCAGGAGCCGGCGGCTATGCGCGTTCTGAAATCAGAAGCTGTGGCAATCAAAACTCCTTTGAGTGTAACCGGCGTAGATATTGATTTTTCATATCGTTTTGAAACCTCTCGCGAGCATGGCCCACATACGAGAATATGCCTGACCACGCCAACAAGCAAATTTGAGCATCTACGAGTGCCGTTGCATGGCCGACATCAGGCAATCAACTGCGGCCTGGCTCTTGCTATGCTGGATAGACTTAAAGCAGACGGCTTCAAAATAGATAATGAAAAGGCAACCGAGGGGCTTAACAAGGTGAGTCTGGCCGGCCGAATGGAGATGATTTGCGAAGATCCGAGAATTATGATCGATGCCGCCCATAACGCTGCAAGCATTCGGGCCCTTATACATGCCATAGGCCAAAACATCCCATACGATTCGATGGTGGTAATCTTCGGCTGCAATACCGATAAGGATGTTGAAGGTATGCTGCGGGAGCTGCAATATGGAGCCGACAAAGTGATTTTTACGCGCAGCAACTCAGTCAAAGCTATGTCACCGGAAGTTTTGGCTGATATGTACACGGAAATATGCGGTAAGATGTGCCAGACGGCTTTCAGCTTAGATGAGGCGCTGCGCCTTGCCGGTAGTGCCATCAGCAGAGAAGACCTGATTTGCATTACCGGCAGTTTCTACCTCATCGGCCAGGCCAAAATGCGTTTCAAGCCGAACCTAACATCATAGATTAGTTAATTACTCAAACTGACCGATTTACTATCATTATTATTGATAATTCTTTTATTTGCAAAGACATATATCATTTTATCATTCTGAGCGAAACGAAGTGAAGCGAAGAATCTGGCCAGAGTAAATTTGGATTTTCCTATGCTAAGGCCAGATGCTTCGCCTTTCGGCTCAGCATGACAATAAAAACGGTCAGTTTGAGTTAATTAGTGAATTCGTCCGTTAAATTTAATAATTCTGGAGATTAATAACGAGGAGACTATGGCAAATGGATAAAATGAGTAAATTGATAGCATTGGTTATCTTTTCATGTTTTGGGATTTCATACGGAGCAGAGTATGATATAAAAACAATCACAACTATAATGGATGCTTATGAAAAACAAATAGATAGCATTAAGTTAAAATATAGTTATGAGACATTCGCAATTGGCAAAGAAGGAAATCGAGAATTTGTAAAAGGTTCTTTTGCCCAAAAAAAATCAGAAGGATATGTACTGCTTGACGAGATAGAGCAAATAGGAAAAACATGGGACAATGACAAAGAAGCCAGTGGGATAGCAAGGTCATATAATGGTGAAGTAACCAGGTATCTTGAACATGAGAAAAATGACCATGGTTATCATATGGCCGATCTCGACAAGAATCATAATCCGAAGTTGTACAAAACAAGAGAGAACCCATATTATCGTGTTTGGCATGTTAACTACAAAACCAAGTTCACAGATTTATTAAATGATCCAAATGGGATGGCAAAAATTCAAGGTGAAGAGCTTGTCAATGGATTGAAAACAATCAAAATAAATTTTAAAGCGGCAGAAGGTTTTCTCGATTGCCATTTATGGTTATTGCCAGAGAAAAATTATTTGCCCATAAAATTTAAATCTTATCGAACAACGGATGGAAGCAAACAAAGTGAAATGCATTGGAGTGACTTTAAAGAGTTTGCCGGTGGTATCTGGTACCCAATGAACATAAAAATGTATCTTAGGGATATCGACGCTCCCGTTACGTTCAAAATAGAAGAAATGGATATTTCACCGTTAACAAAAGAAGATTTTGAGTTTAAATTCCCTGCATTTACTCATGTTACCGATCATATTATTGGCACTTCCTACTTAACTACTATGACGATGGAAACATCAGGCATTGAACAGGCTCCTTTGGAATCATCATTAAGCAATAAAGAAAAAGAAGAAATTTTGGACAAATATATCGAAGACAGCAATATCGAAGACAGCAATACAGATAACACTGAGGATTTCAATATTACAAAAACAGATGGCAAATCAGGATCAAAACCCAATATCGAGGAAAAAACGACTAAAGTGCCATATTGGACAATCATGCTTGCATTTGTTTTTGTAGTGGGTGGTATAATTTTTGTTTTTACAAAGAGAAAAAAAGCATGAAAAAGGTTTGCGTACTTCTAACGTTTTTACTTGTGATGAAAGGTTTTGCAGCGACAACATACAACCAAAGCAGGCTATATGATTGTGCCTTGCTTCAGAGGTGCCATCGTAGGCCCCCATATTGATGTGTCCGCCGTTGGGAGAAGGCTCAAGACCAAACGGACTTGCCGGATCGCCGGCATCCGCAACCGGAGCACTATTACCAACTACTATCATTACACTATCAGGCGCGCTTTTACTGCTGCCGTCGTATACAGTAAGCTCGAATACGTAAACAGCTTCGACGACAGGTGCAAAATTAGGCTCCGCAGTATCAGGATTCACAAGGGGCACGTTCGGACCGCTAATCTGCCGCCACTGGTACGAAATGACATCCCTGATATCGGGGTCATAAGAGCCGGTTCCATCAAGGGCAACATACTCAATGAGAGTATCGAAATATTGATCGGGTCCTGCATTTGCTACTGGTCTGGCATTATCAGTAACTTCATCCATACCAATATCGACCCGTACTCCCATAATGGCATATTCACCATCGATGTCGCGCTGCCATGGATAGGCAACATAATTTGGGTCTCCTGCATCAAAGCAAGGGGAATAGGAAGCAATGCGGTAGTTCTCTCTGAAACACGGGTTTTGGGATATATTACCACCATGACCGGTCATGTCAGCCGAGCCGTCGTTAATGACATCGCCGGTATTCATGTCCATCCGGCTATAATTAACCGGCAGATTGCCCCAGACATTGTTGAATGCAAAAGAAGAATCACTAAAATTTTCATCAAGCAGTACTCCACCACCGGATTTGGCGTTGCAGATGTTATTATTCAGTATGGATGTCGGATAGAAATCCGGATTGTATGCCGTGTAAAGATTGCCAGCCAGGCCGCCACCACCAACAAGGCTCGCGTCGTTACCTACAATGGTATTGTTAATTAAGTGCCCCCCGAAAATAACAGCGCCGCCGCCGACCAAGGCTGAATTATCATATATTAAATTATTGCAAATCTTCGCGTCTCCCATATATGTCATTATGCCCGCACCAGCGTACGCAGAATTTTCCTTAATTATATTGCGGGTGATTATTGCGTCGGAGTCCAAACAACCGATTCCACCTCCATAGCCTACTTGCCACTGCTCAGGATCATTTCCTTCCATTTCGACTGGGGCGTTATTGCCGGTAATCACATTACATGTAATGGTCGGCGAAGAACTCAAACAATAAATACCAGCTCCCCAAAAAATATAGGGCTCTTCCGGAATTGCAGTACTGGATGTCCCGTATCCGCGGGTGATAGTAAAACCGGTCAGAACTGCTTCGGAACTCTCACCATTTTCAAAGGTTACTACACTGCCAATACTGCTAATATTTCCTCTCTCCTTCAGTTTTGCCCTGATAATGGTAGTGGCGACAACTTCAGGATTGTTTGGATCTGTGCTGGTAACGACGATGTTCTTACCGAGAAAATTGATATTCTCCTGGTATGTGCCGGGAGCAACAATAACCACATCACCGTCATTACTATCGTTTATTGCCTGCTGAATAGATGCATAGTCATCCGGGACCATGCGAGTTTCCGCTGGTGCCTGCCTTATTGTAACCGAGAGCAGGATAAGACTCAGTAGGATTGCCCTTTTCATTCTTTTCGCCCTTTCTGACGGGAGATTATACGAATCTTCCGAATCCGCCTTCGCTTATCAGCTAAATACAACTACAGCACGTAAAAACCTCACTATCTATGGATATAGGACGCATAACAGCAATTCTTGTTACAAATTTTTTCGTAAAATACCAATCAACCACAGTTTTGACACAATATTGGTGTTGGAAGCACAGCAGATTCAATTTCAAGGCTGTTTTGAAGTTCGGATGTCCTCCAACAACATTTGCTGCTAATCCCAATTTTAACACAAAAGCAGTGAGTTTTGCAAGGATTATTGCACACTTGGTCTTTATATGCACGAATTGTGCCTCCACACTTTTGTCTCTTTATTTTGGATTTGCAACGGCCAAAAAATTGGGTTATAAAGTTGCATTAACCGTTAATTGGTGAGTTCAATTGCCATTCACCAGTTACTAATCACCAATCACCATAAAGGATTTGTCGATGGCAGAAGTAATAAAATATATCGCAGTTGACCTCGGTGCCGAAAGCGGCAGAGTTATGCTTGGCTCAGTCTCGGCTGATAAACTTAAGCTGAAAGAAACACATCGCTTCAACAACGGGCCAATCGAAGAGAAAGGCTCGCTGCACTGGGATTTTGAGCGTCTTCTTTCGGAAATTAAGACCGGCATCCGCAAAGCAGCGAAACAAGCCAGCCATAAGGTCAATGGAATCAGTGTTGATAGCTGGGGTGTCGATTTCGGCCTGATAGGTGCTGATGGAAAACTTCTTGAAAATCCTTACCACTATCGTGACAGCCGAACCAACGGCATGATGGAAAAGGCGTTTGAGTTAATGGATTTACCCCGTGAGATAGACCTGAATAAACAGAG
>Ga0315544_1000494_pt1 | contig 36906 bp, 26 predicted proteins | sample SalMarSW160130MG_2_FD_202543 | JGI IMG/M metagenome (GOLD analysis project Ga0315544, IMG submission 202543) | Salt marsh sediment microbial communities from the Plum Island Ecosystem LTER, Massachusetts, United States - Salt Marsh Sediment SW1601-130 ... | reverse complement strand
CTGCGGAAAAGATTGTCGCGCCTCGGAACCCTAACGCTGCCTACAACGTCAAATCCCTCCTCGATAACATCGACAAGTTTCGGAATTTCCTCCGGCGGATTCTGCAAATCAGCATCCAAGGTCACAATAATCCTGCCTCTTGACTCTGCAAAGCCTGCCATAACCGCAGCGTGCTGCCCATAATTTCTGTTTAACAGTACTCCAATAACTTTACCGCTGCTTTGTTCAGCCGCCTCAGTGATTACAGCAGGAGAGGAGTCCCTGCTGCCGTCGTCCACAAGAATAAGTTCGAAAGGTCTTCCCATCCTGATGCCGGATTCTGTGCATCGCCTGATTAGCTCCTGAAGGTTATCCTGCTCATTAAACACTGGGATAATGATTGATATTAAATCTGTCTCATTCATTTATTTAAAACCTCCTTGACTGTGTTCACAACATCGTCAACGTCGTCAAAAGTCATTTCTGGAAAAAGAGGAAGAGAACATATCCGGTCCGAGTTCCACTCCGTGTTTGGTAACATACCGCGGTGCGTACCCATTGATTCCCGGTAATATTTCTGAAGATGCACCGCTCGAAAGTGAAGTCCGGTTCCAATGTTCCTCTGTTTCAGCTCCTGCATAAAATCATCCCGGCTGAGTTTGGTCTTGTCTATATCCAAGCGCACGATAAATAAATGCCAGGCGTGCTGTATCGGATATGAGGGATTAGAAAGCGGGAGTATCTCATCAATCTCATCGAGACGCTCGCGGTATTGCATGACCAGTTCGGTCCTGCGACGATTGAATTTGTCCACGCGCGCCAGTTGACTTATCCCCAGAACGGCCGATACATCCGTCATGTTATATTTATATCCCGGCTCCAATACTTCAGCCTGGGCAGACCTTCCCTGAGTATGACGATCGTAGGCATCCACCCCAAGACCATGAAATTTCAGCCGTCGCACACAATTCACCAATTCGAGATCATCCGAGCAAAACATGCCGCCTTCACCGGTAGTAATGTTCTTAATCGGATGAAAAGAAAAAATCGAAGTTCCCCTGCGACCGATGCGTTCGCCCTTATATTGTGTGCCCAGAGCATGAGCGGCATCCTCGACGAGAAAGACATTTTTACCTGCAGCCAGTTTCCGAATCGGTTCGATATCCACTGGCACCCCGGCAAAATGCACGGGGATGATAAGCTTCGTTGAGTTTGTTAGAGATGCTTTTATAGATTCTGGCGAAACCAGCAGTGTATCACGATCCACATCGACAAAGACGGATTTAGCTCCGGCAAGAACTATCAAATTCACAGTGGATACCCATGTCATCGAGGGTGTAACAACCTCATCTCCAACTCCGATGTCCAGCGCTTTAAGGACCAGGTGCATTCCGGCAGTCGCCGAGGATAGCGCAACTGCACCGGCGGATCCTGTATAGTCACAGAACGCCTGTTCAAATTCAGCCGTCTTAGGACCCGTCGTAAGCCAACCTGAACGAAGCACCTCGCTAACGGCGATAATGTCCTGTTCTGTTATTGATGGTCGTGAAAACGGTAAAAACTCATTTCGCATCACTACTGTCCCATTATAAGTCGAATAATAACAATTGGTTATGAAATTGAGAATTTACGTTTTGCAAAAGATTTTTCGTAAGTACTTGTATAATAGGAACTTTTTCGAAAAGGACAATGCTGAGAATTTGCAGGATTTCGCCCAAACTCATCTCGATTTGCAATTCCTTCTTGACAATCGCTACTAGAACGTAAACGCCGATGGCAGTCCAGATTTGAGTCTTCACAGCGTTCTCGGTAGTGCCAAAAAATGTTTTGATTCGCAAGTATTGCTTGCTCCATTTGAAAAAAATTTCTATCCGCCGTCGGCACTTGTAAAGCTGAGCAATTGTCAAAGCCGGCATAGCAAAATTGTTGGTTAAAAAAACGAATCTTTTCTTCATCTCTATATCGAAGTAACTGATGCGGCGAAGAATAGCAGGATAATCCTGTGATGCATAAAAACCATTGAGCCTTATCGTCTGGTCGAATCGAAGGCCAGTTGTTTTGTCGACCTTGCGATAGTAAAGACGGCGATAAACGAAGTTGCTTTTGGCTCTTGTAATAAAAGCTGAAAGGTTTCGAGTGAATCTGTAAAGACGGGCAAAGTCGAGGTAACCGCGACCCATGATGTAAATTGCTCCAGGTACTAAAATCAGGACGCCGAGGATGTTTACATCGTGGACTTTTCCATCCGTAATGCGGATAAAACATGGTATAGAGCCCCGTCCTATATACATTGGCCGGTCCTTTCAATGAATCAGTGAAAGTGTTATGGCCAAAGTTTGTGGGAGATTTCAAGTCGAACCCAATCATTTTTTCTCACAACCTATTATATTTATGTGACTTAAAGCAATTTACTTACAAGTTAATGGGACAGTAGTGAAACAGTATTAGCTCTAATAGCCCCCTTATCTAATATCCTGTACATTCCACACGCGTCTATCTTGGACATTTCATATACACGGATATATATTATAAAGTATACTTACGGAACCTTAAGACAAACTGAAGACTTTGATAAATTTTTTTAGCTGAAATGCAGCAGACGCTGGATTTATGTATGGATTCGCTATGCGCGGGGAAGCTGAATACAGACGAGCGTGCCAGAGGCAAGACTTGAGGTGATTGAGATATCGCCGTTGTGGCGACGGGCTATCTCCCGAGCGATAGCCAACCCCAGGCCAGCTCCACCGGTCGAACTGGAACGTGAGTGGTCCACCCGGTAGAAGCGGTCAAACAAATAAGGCATCGCGTCAGGGGGGATATTCCCTCCCTCGTCATGAATGCACATCGTGGCATAGCCATCAGGTCCACATTTTAAGGCTATGCGAACAGCCCTGCCGGACGGGCCGTATCTGACCGCATTGTCGAGAACATTGCCGAACAGGCGGATCAACTCATCCAAATCACCCCGAATAGTCGTAGCGCACCACTCCTCAAGGACCACCTTGCCCCCCGAGTGCCTGGCTTTATCGTTATAGGTTTCTGCAAGCTCGCGCAGCAACACATCCAATTGGACCTCCTCAGTGACGGTCTGCCCTCCAACTTCGTCCATACGGGCCAAGACCAGCAGTTGTCCTATGAGCCGCTCCATGCGGGCAATATCCTCTAGCGCATCGTGGATTGTTCGTCTGTACTCATCTGTTTGCCTTTGGTGCATTTGTGCCGCTTGAAGGGTACTCTTGGCCAAAGCCAGAGGAGTGCGCAATTCATGTGCTGCATTGGATGTAAATTGCTTTTGTTGTTGTAAAACCTTGTCCAGACGACTAAGCATATCATTTAATGCTTCCACGAATGGCCGTAATTCCTTCGGGACCTTTTTATCATCAAATATAACCCCTCCGATATTAGGGCGCGTTATGTCCTGTAAGCGTTCCGCAGTCAAACTGATAGAACGCAATCCACATCGAACAGTCCACATAACCGCCACAGCCGAGCCCAGGATGAGGCTTCCTCCCAAAACAATCAACAATCTTTCGAATTCATACATCTCGTGGTAGGTATAGTGACTGGGACCCGCCACCACGATATTCATTGTACCCTCATCGGTCTTCTTACGTATCCAAACAGCTCTGTATTCATCGTGAGTACGGCCCATGTTCACAAAGGTAGGCTCCTCTCGTGACGGGCTGCTTTGGTCTGGAAGTTCGTGTAACCAGCGTCCATATTTGCTATCCGGCGTGTCGCTCGCAAGCAAATCGGTGGAAGACCCGTCCATCCAAATCCGATAAGATGTGGAAGGATTCCAGCCAGATCTTCCCGTGACTAAGCGGACTTCTTCCATCAGTTCCTCTGTACCCTGATGGTCGTCCAGACTTGCCGAGATACCGTTGGCCATCGCCAGCAGTGTTCGGTCGATGTTTCGAAGATGGGATTCTTCAAACTCACTATATGACACAATGGAAATGGTAGCGATAACGATCACCAGCACAGCAGAGATCCAAAGGGAAATACGCCACTTTAGGGAAAGAGATATCATGTCGGCAATTCTCCAAGTACATACCCCTGGTTTCGAAGGGTATGAATCACTTCACGGTTTGATCCTGAGCAAAGTTTCTTTCTCAGGGAGCAGATGTAAACTTCCACGACATTGGAGAAGTTTTCCGGGCCGAAGCTGTACAGATGTTCCACAATATCGGCTTTGGAAACTACTTCTCCAGCTCTCATAGCAAGGTATTCAAGCAGGCAGTATTCCATGGCGGACAACCGTACCGGTTTTTTTCTGAATGTTATCTGATGTTTGGTAGTGTTTATACTTATATCCCCAATTTTAATTACAGGAGAAGCACGGCCGTACGAACGACGTACAAGCGCCTGACAGCGAGCCATCAGTTCCCTCATATCAAATGGTTTGACCATGTAATCGTCGCTACCCATTTCAAGGCCTTGAATAATATCATCGGCAGCATCGCGGGCGGTCAAGATAAGTACCGGGACAGTCATGTTATTTCTTCTAATATATTGGAGAATCTCAAGACCACCAATTTTGGAAAGTCCCAAATCGAGGATAATCAGATCATAGGGATTCGTCATAGCCATGTGCCGGCCGTCTTCACCCTCGGTAGAAATATCAACAGCCCAGGAGTATTCCTCGTCCAGCACCTTGGCTATGTTGCGGGCTAATCTGATCTCATCCTCAATAATAAGTACACGCATAACTATGTAAGAAAAATCCTCTAATTTGCATTCGTTCTGTTTGTTCTCTTGATTTCAGAACCTTTATTATACTACAGATTACGAAACTGCAAAATGGTTTTTTCGGAGATCTTTTTTTGAACAGGTCTTCAGCTTATTTTAAGGTACGATCTGTTATCATTAGTGGTTTGTATATGGTGTTATCAGCCAGATAAATATCGACTTTTATCTCTGGACTTGAAAATAAAGAGAATGAAAAACATCGAGAAAATTCGGCCGTTAAAGCAGTATAAAAGACCTGCAGTTGCTTCCATGAAGAATGACTTCAGTCCCGCGCATGCTACAGGTTTCAGTAGTAAGCATAGAGCTAACGAATATGTCGTGCGGTTCGAAGGTAGAGCGAAGGAACAACTTGAAAAAAGGTATGTCGCCAAGGCTTTAGCAGGTGTGCCTCGTGGTACATTTGTATTGAACTGGCCCTGTGGATGCAGCCGGCTTTTGCCCCTTCTAAAAAAGTTAGGTTATAACGTCACTTCGGTAGATTCTTCATCTGATGTTGTTAGCCGGATCCGTTTGTATGGCGGTTTGCTTGGAGAAGATTGCATCGGTGATAAAGATGACTTCAAGATCGTGGACATTTTTCGGACCGGTTTTGATGACGATTGTTTTGGGGCTGTAGTTGTAAATCAACTTTTTCGCTGTCTGCCCGTATCTCAAATAAGTCAACTGATTTTGAAAGAGCTCCGAAGGATATGTACCGGACCGATTATTGTTTCCTTTTTCTGCAATACAATGATTTATGAAACCGCACGTTGTGAAAGGGGGAAATTTCATAAAGACGGAACAAAATATTATTTCCGTCTCAGTCGCAAAGCTTTTGCAGAAGAAGTCCGCAAGTGTGGTTTGACTGTTGAGAAATGGGTGCCGAGATATGGCCTTCTCTCAAAACTTGCGTGCGTAGTATTAGTTCGAGATAAAGGCTACTAAAAGTCCTTCATAAGTGAACTGAAGCCATGTGTGAATCGAAAAATCACTTGATTGTTTCTCGGACTCCATATAATACAAGAGAAAATCTAAGCGTTGTAACTGAGAGGATCAAATAAAAAATATCCAGATAAGCAAAGGAGATTTATCATGAAACCGAACTCAGGTTGGTTATACACAATTCTTATCATTGTCGGATTATTCACGATGTTAGTGACCACAAATTTTTCCTGTCATTCTGTGACACAAGAGAGAAAAGTCACTATGCTGCCATCGGAGTTACCTGTCGTTATTAGAAAAGCTATCGAGCAGGCATTTCCGGAGGGCAAGATCATAGCAATTCAAAAAGAGGTTGAAGGGGAAGATCCAGGCCAATACGACGTGGAAGTACGTTCTGACGGGAAAGAATACGAGATTGAAATCTCTGCGGAGGGAAAGGTCATTGAGATCGAAGAAAAGACACCCGCAGCAGAGATGGCAGGGGCCGAAGAGGTCAGGAAATGGACGGATTCATTCAGCCTTGAAAACTGCACGTTTTCTTCAACCGGCAGAAATCGATTCTTTATTCTCGAACCTGACTATCAACTTATACTGGAAAGTAGCGAAGAAAAGGTGGTGATTACCGTCCTGAACGAAACAAAAAAAATTGGTAACGTAGAAACCAGAGTCGTTGAAGAGCGGGAAGAAGTCGATGGGAAGCTGAAAGAGGTATCGAGGAACTTCTTCGCCATTTGCAAAGAGCACGGGGACGTGTTCTATTTCGGAGAGGAAGTGGACGACTATAAGAACGGCAAAATTGTTGGGCACTCGGGAGCCTGGAGGGCTGATGAGAAAGATTCCAAAGCCGGTATTATTATGCCCGGTACGGTACTTCTGGGAGCCAGACACTATCAGGAAATCTCGCCCAAAGCCATGGACCGGGCCGAGGTAATCAGTGATGACGTGACAATGAAAACGCCGGCAGGTACGTTTAAGAACTGTATAAGAGTAGAAGAGACCTCTGGAATAGATCCTGATGAAAAATGCTACAAAACATATGCACCCGGAGTGGGTCTAATTCAGGATGAAGATTTGCTGCTGACTGGATATAACAGGCCGATAAAATAAGCAATTTCATTCAAGGATTTGCCCTGGACGATACGCTAAGAGACATGTAGCCAGAGGACAAATCCAAAAAATGGAAAAGCTAAAATAATTTCTCTTTGATATCCGTCTTAACAAGATATTATGTGATATCAGGATAGCGTAATCATTATAATGATGTGATAGAATATGAATGGAAAAATTCGCCTTGCTTTTTCGATTCTTCTGGTAGCTGGCTGCACAGTCCAATCTCCCAATAATCGTTCTTATGTTTCTGAAGGTATTAAGGAACGTACTGATTATGAGTTAGGGCATGTCACCAAACCAGGGGAATTAAATTTACCTGAAGGAGTATCGCTTGATGACGGCCTATCCCAGGACGAGGCGGTGGCTCTGGCCCTTTGGAATAATGCCCAATTTCAAGCTGACCTGGCGGCTTTGGGTTTTGCTCGTGCAGACCTGATCGAAGCAAATATGCTTGCCAATACGACTTTTTCCCTTCTATTCCCAATCGGCCCCAAAGCTCTCGAAATGGATCTGGGTATACCAGTTGATATACTTTGGCAGCGTCCCCACCGTATTGCTGCAGCCAAGCTTGACGCTCAAAGTCTTGCCGAAAATCTCATAGAGAATGGTTTGGGTATTATTCGAGATGTTCAGATGACCTATGCCGATCTATGGTTATCTCAGAAGAAGTATGAACTGGTCATGGAGGACACTCAGCTCCAAATTCAAATAGCCGAGCTTGCTCGGGCACGTCTAACAGCAGGTGATATCAGTGGAGTAATGGCAGATACCGCCTATGTAGATTCGCTTCAAGCAACCGGCAACATGAAGCGTTTATCAAAGGAAACCGATATCTTAAGACAACGGCTTAATACATTACTTGGACTTTCCTCAGATGATGTGACTTATGATACAGAAACGATAGATATTTCAGAAAAATCAGCTGTATCTATTGATAAATTGCTGGAGACGGCTCTCGCTGCCAGACCCGACCTGAGGGCGGCTGAGCTTGCAATTGAGGCGGCCGGTGAACGATTAGGTTGGGAAAAATCCAAAATCTATAATTTCATAGCTATCATAGATGCTAAAGATGAAGGCGAGGATTCTCTGACGGTCGGACCTGGCTTTGAGTTAAACATTCCAATTTTCAATCAGAACCAGGGCCAAATCGCCCGCGCCCAAGCAGATCTGGAGCAGGCGGCTCGGCAATATGAAGTGGTTCGTCAGAACATTATTTTTCAGGTGCGGCAAGCTTACACCGAGTATGTCTCGGCCCACGAAGAATTCGAATTGTGGAACAACAATATCATTCCTTCTTTAGAGCAAACAGTCGAGCGGACACGGAAATCCTTTGAGGCTGGCGAGGTGTCTATTCTCCTGGTTTTGGAAGCTCGGCAGACACTTGTTGAGGCCCGGATGCGTCGTACGGAATTGGCGGCCAACCTGCGACGCACTGCTGCAAAGCTCAATTACTGTATCGGGAAGAAAATGATTTAGCCGCGAATGGCTGGAAGATGCCACGCTTTAGCTCGATTGACCTGGTGGGCCATCCGAAGTCAATACTATCAAAAAGGCCGGTTTAATAGGAAGACGTTATGAATAAATTGAGAACATTATTAGGGTTGATCATTCTGCTGGCAGGCGCGTTGGTGGTGTACTATCTCTTTAAGGCAAAGCCTACCAAGACTTCAGAAGAGCCGGCCAGTCAAGTTGTTACCGAGGTGAGCATACATGTGGGAAAAATCTCGCGGTCCACACTTCACGGATATGTTCTGGCTTATGGAAGGGTTGAACTTGCTCTGGGTAGCAGCGATGCCCCACCGGCCCGCGTTAGAATTACGGCGCCGTCGGCTGGAATTATCAGCGAAGTAACATGCATAGAAGGCCAGGCAGTGAGTCAGGGAGATACGCTGTTCCGTCTTGATAGTCGCATAGCTGAAGTGGTTGTAAAGCAGGCTGAGCAAGCGGTGGAGTTCGCAGAGAAGGATTTTGCACGTCAGAAAGAGCTGATGCAGAGCCAGGGGACATCAAAAAAGCTATTGCAACAAGCCGAATACGGGCTCGCAACGGCAAAAGATGAACTGGCAAAAGCTCGTACTGAGCTATCTTTGCTCCAGGTCACAGCGCCGATATCCGGCACGATTGTCCGAGTGCCGGCCCGGCCCGGTGAAGCGGTGGACATGACCAGTACGTTGGCGGAATTGATCGACCGTAAGCGATTGATCGTGGAATTTCGGGTTCCGAGCAATGAGATAACGGCGCTTGAACCGGGACAGAAGGTGGAAATAGAAACCGGCGGCAGGGTCGCCGGGCCGAACGGTGAAACATCTCGAGTGCCTGCTGAGCTGACGTTTGTTGATTCTGTGGTTGACCCTGAGAGTGATACTGTTCTGGCTCGGGCATCAGTGCCAGCTGGCACCGAGCTCAAACCCGGCCGGTTCGTCAGGGTGCGCATCATCTATCTGGAAAAAAGCGACTGCCTTGTTGTGCCCGAAGAAAGCCTTGTCACAACCATCGAGGACCAAACGGTTATCGCTGTCGTAGAAAACGACAAAGCCTTTCAGAGAGTGGTTCAACCCGGATTGCGCGAAAATGGGCTGGTGGAGGTGCAGGGAGAGGGAATTCATGAGGGCATGCAGGTAGTGACAGTAGGCGCGTATGGCCTGCCCCCTGAAACTAATGTCAGGATAGTAACAGAATAAAAGAGGTCAAAAAAGAAGATTCGATGTCACATAATGGTCTGTCAAATATTGAAGAGACTCCAAAGCATCATCATTTGGAAGATCGGGGATCGGCATTGGGGCGATTTTCCACCCATCATTCAGTGGCTATTACTTTTGTAGTGTTTGCCTTGTGCCTGTGCGGCATTTATTCTGCAATGAAGATTCCTTCCTCGGTTTTTCCACGGACTGACTTTCCACGCGTTGTGATTCTGGTGGATAACGGAGTTATGCCAGCAAATGAGATGATGGCGACCATTACCCGTCCTATTGAAGAGGCCATGAAGGACATTCCAGGCGTAGTGACGATCCGTGACGCGACCGGGCGGGGTTCCGCGGAAGTCAGTGTCTTTTTCAATTGGAAGGTGGACATGATCCAGTCGGAGCTTTATGTGCTCAGCCGCCTTTCTCAGATTCGCAGCACCTTGCCGGCGACGGCGACAACGAATGTTTTCCGCTTGACCTTCTCGGCGTTTCCAATAATCGGTGTAAGCCTGACCAGCAAAACGCGCGACATAACGCATCTTTGGGAAACGGCTCGTTATATGCTGAAGCCACGATTCCTGCGAATTCCCGGTGTGGGCAGGGTGGACCTGGTCGGGGGGCGTACGCCGGAATATCACGTGATTGTTGATACACTGCGCTTGCAGGCAGCAGGACTGAGCCTTTCAGACGTAACTGAAGAACTAATAAAAAGGAATCTCATAGCTCCAGCTGGTATGCATGAGGAAAATCACACGCTTTACCTTACCGTGGTCGATGGCCGAGTGCACAACCCTAAAGATATTGAGGATTTCACTGTTACGGTAGTAAAGGGTCATACGATTCGTATCAGGGACTTTGCCCGAGTCGAGCGTGGACCCGAACCTGTCTTCAATGTCGTTACCGCGGATGGTAAAGAAGCAGTGCTGTTGAATATTCGCAGTCAGCCCGATGGAAGCACGCTCGACATCGCCCGGGAGTTGAAGCTGGAACTGGAGCAGCTGAAAAAGCAGTTGCCGCCCGACCTGAGGCTGGCATTTTTCTATGACCAGTCTTTGATCGTACACGAATCGGTCAAGAGTGTGTGGGGGGCGATTATTTTCGGGTTGTTTCTTTCAGTTATTGTGCTGTATCTTTTCCTCAAAGACTGGGGGATAACCTTTGTAGCGACGCTGGTGATCCCTGCAACGGTTCTGATTACGTTGATCGCGATAAAAGCAATGGGACTGAGTTTTAATCTGATGACTCTGGGTGGTATCGCTGCTGCTATCGGCGTGATCATCGATAATGCCATCATCGTTGTAGAAGCGATATACGTTAAGATATTGAGCGGAGCACCTCGCGGGACGGTTGTGCGAGAGGGCATAGGAGAAATCTTCAAGCCACTTCTGAGCTCGACCTTTACACCGGTAGTTGTATTTATCCCACTGGCCTTTCTGGACGGTATCGTGGGCGTATTTTTTAGGGCTTTGGCACTGACTATGGCCGTATCACTGCTCATCTCTCTGCTTTTGGCGCTTACGATTACACCATCTATGGCGGCATGGTTCATGGGTGGGATGTACCGTAAGAAGACAAAAACACTTGATGAGCAAGGCGGTGTCGTATTGAAATTTTTTGTGGTGGTTTACGAGCGTATCGTTCGAGTAGCACTGCATCACTGCTGGATCACGTTGGGCTTGTGCGTGCTTGTTTTGCTTGCGAGTATAGCAATCCATGGCCGGCTCGAAAGTGAGTTTCTGCCGCCGATGGATGAGGGCGGCTTTGTCATTGACTATGTGGCGCGACCTGGAACAAGCTTGGCTGAAACGGACCGCCAGCTCAAGCAGGCTGAGGGGATACTGCGTACCATCCCCGAGCTTGAGAGTTACTCAAGGCGTACCGGCGCACGGCTGGCTTTAGCCATTGCCGAGCCTCATACGGGAGACTTCCTGGTTAAACTCAAACCCGACCGCCAGCGAAAGACCGAGGAGGTAATTTCCGAGCTTAGGCATAGGTTCAATGTTGCGGTACCCAGTCTTCAATGGGAGTTTCCAGGCATCCTCTCCGACCTGATCGGTGATCTCATGTGGGCCCCCGAGCCCATTGAGGTGAAGCTGTTCTCGACCGACACAGAGTTTCTCAAGAAAAAGGCTCCTCAGATCGAGGAGACTATCCAAAAGGTCAAGGGTGTAGTGGATACCTTTGATGGCTTGATGGTTACAGGCCCGTCTCTGAGTCTGCGGCTTCGCAGCCCCGATGCACGGCGTTTTGGTCTGACCACTGACGACGTGGCTTCGGCTGTCCAGACGGCTATGCTCGGCCAGACAGCCTCGTTGGTTTTGGAGGGCGACCGCCTCGTCAATATCCGCGTCGTCGCGGACCCATGCGATATCGACCGGGTTGCGAGCCTGCAAAACTTGCCTCTGCGTTGTCCGAATGGAGCCGTGGTCAAACTATCGCAGGTGGTGGATGTTGTCGAAGAACCGGGGCAGCTTGAGCTTCGAAGGGAAGATCTGCGACAGGACGTTGCCATCACGGCCCGCCTGGAAGGTCGCGACCTCGGCAGCGCAATGGCGGAAATCCGCAGCCGACTGGCTCAGGATAGCTCTATCCCTCCGGAGGCTATCGAGTTCGGGGGGCTCTACCAGCAGCAGCAGGAATCCTTCAGACATCTGCTGGTGGTTCTTGCCATGGCCATCGTTCTGGTTTTTGCGGTACTACTGACGGAATTCCGGACTTTTTCCGCGCCGGTGGCAATCGTATTTGGCGCTGTCCTGGCGATGTTTGGAGCCGTCATAGCTTTGTATATGAGCGGCACATCGCTCAATGTCGTTTCGCTTTTGGGGGCAATTATCGGGGTCGGCATTGTGGCGAAGAACGGCATTCTCATGCTTGACTTTGCGGGAGAACTGCGCAGCTCCGGCCTGGACATGGAGGACGCCTTGGTTCGAGCCGGGCAGCGGCGACTGCGGCCGGTATTGATGACTTCCGGCACAACAGCACTGGGGATGTTGCCGTTGGCATACGGCGTCGGCTCCGGCGCCGACATGCTCAGGCCCTTGGCCATTGCCGTCATAGGTGCAGTCTGTATATCGGTGCTGCTCTCTCTCGTTGCGACCCCCGTGTTGTACAGTATTCTCATCAAAATTCGTGGCTCCTGAAGGAGAAGCAATGGATTTTGAGACAGGCTATCATCCGGAGATTCTCGGGGAATATGCCGAGAGGCAACAATCGAAAAACCGTTTACTCGCCATGGCAGCCTTGTCCATCATTGGTATATTTCTGATACTTTACGCGGATTTTGACTCGTTGAGATTATCTCTGCTGGTGATATTGTGCCTGCCCATTCAGAAAGATAATCTCTTACCTTCCAGTCACTATCACTGTTATCAACGATAAATAGGTCGCTGCCTGAGTTTTTTTTACTTCCCGCCATTTCGCTGTTTCCTAAAGTATCTCTGTGTGAAGCAAACCTCTCAAAAACTCATAAATACCACTCCAGATAAAGAAAATCAAGCAGATTTTTCGATGACCACATTGGTCAGACCCGGAAAACTATGAGATGGTGAGCCGTTATACGGCGGCTACTGGGCCTTCTGGAGCAAATACGTTGAAGTTATTGTTTGACGGAAACCGGATTGTGGATCACTTTATGTAATATCGGCCGAGGCCCGGGACCTGGAGCGAAAAGAATATTTGGATGGTGAATTGGCAAAATATGAGACATGGGACGATGCCCGCTCCAATATATTTATTAGAGGGCTTATCAGGAATGAAAATGAATGGTCAAAATCATCGAAGCCGCTGTACCAAGTCTGGAGACTCGCGGACCGTTGGCAGGATCATCAAATCGGCTGCGAGCTCGGGGCCCAGAGGAATCGCCAGCGAGGTCCTCAGCTCAATAGAGCCGGCTCAGGAACCAGGGCGATCACCTGCAGAGACCTCGGCGCCTCTGCCAACGCGAGGACCAGGGCGGCGGCTAGTCGGATCATCGAAGCCGTCGCGAACTCAGGGACCAAAGCAGTTGCCGACAAGGTCCTCAGCTCGACTCTGAGCTCAGGACCCGGGGCAATCTCCGGCCGGATCACCGATGCCTGGGAATTACTGCTTTTTTCTTTCAATATGAATTCTATTATTTGGACCGATTCTGCCAGTGACCAACCTCAAGTGCGTGCCAAAGTGCGTGCCAAACATGCACATTTGACCTTCGGTTGACCTTCTGCTGTTCTTCGGTTGATGTCATAAGTCTTTATTTGACAGTCGTAAACGGTTTTCTTCACAACGACTTACAAACCCCGATTTGGATTAGAAATCCGTGGACCATCATCTGTTGCATTACATTCTCTCAACGGTATAATAACCTGCTACGAACACAAGTCAATGGTTTTGTCTTTTCCGGAAGGGGATAAGAGAAACCGAAAAAATGGCAGAAGCGATAGGGTGAATCGACGGTAAAACTTGCAAAAGCACATGGAGTCTAAGCCTAAAGACCGGTTGTCTGGATTTGCCCACCTTGGCTTTTAGCGGGATTTCTTATATGGTGATATCCTTTCCGGTTGCAGATCATCGACCTCATCAATTCGCCGGTAGAACGTTCTGTCCGGAACAATACCATCCTGATAGCGAGGTGGTGGAACGTTAGTTAAAGAACCTGTTCTATAACCTTATCCTTATGATTCCTCAGCGTGGGCTATGTACTCGTCGCCTTGATAATACCCCAAATCAACAGTATGGTGAGAATAAGGAATATAATCAGATATACGACCATGTATTGTCTTTTCGCCCCATCCAGCCGGCGACTCCCTTCCAAAACTTCGTTTTGGAGATCCGCCAGATAGACTCTGATCTCCCTAACCGCTCTGAATTGAGCGATCTTTTGCACCCCATAAATAAAGAGGATGACCAAAAAGCTTAACACCACGAAAAAGATAGGGCGATTAATGCGGTATGTTCCCCGGTCATTATCAATCAGTGTGTTTAGGGCAAAGTTCAAGAACAACGCCGAAACAGCCCCTATCCACATCCAGGCTTCATAATGTGTCCGGTACACTTTCAATTTCCTGTTAATGGCAGTGACAAGATCGAAGTCGCCGTGATTGATTTGCCAAATGTAGCTCAGCAAAAACACTCCATAGCTAAAACAGAATGAACAAACGATGAACATAGGGATCAGCACCTTCAGCATGACCGGATTAGACCGGTATCCATACAGGTCAAATCCGATAAGAACCATTGCTGCCAGTTGAGCTGTCATAAAGACAAAAATATTCAAGTTTAAGGAGAGGGTAGTTTTACTTACCTTCGGTTTCAAGAAGGCTTCTAATTCGGACCGTTCAAATCTCTTATCCTTAAGAATTTCCTGATTTCCCTCCTTCCAGATTTTCATGAGATCGTTGTTTTCCATATTAAAGTCCCCGATTAAGTAGTTCCTTGAGCTTCTTTTTTATCCGAACCAATCTCACACTGACATTGGCTTCCGAGATTCCAATGACTTCTGCGATATCCCTGTAGGAAAACTGCTCCAGATATAGTAATATAATCGCGCGATCGAATTCCCGCAGTTGGTTTATAGCTTCATATAGTCTGCTTATTTTTCCATGTTTCTCCTGGTCGCCGGTTTCAGCGGGAATATCTCCATGATGCTCTTTCAGACTCTCGGTTCGCACCATGAACCGGTTCCGTCGCAAATTTAGCAGGGCTGTATTGAGGGCCACCTTGTACATCCAGGTGGTGAATTTGGAGTCGCCCCTAAACGATTGATAGGATTTCCATAGCTGACAGACAATCTCCTGGCTCAGATCCTTGCGATCATCCGTGTTCACAGCATACAGACCGCAGATCTTGTGAACGATGTCCTGGTTCTGCTCAACCAGCTCCAGAAACCTGCTTTTTCTGACCATATCAACCATATGTTACTGCTCCCAATTCATATTATTAGTTGCAGAGCTGCTATCAAAACTACAATGTTTTTAAAGAATTTTTTACTTTGTCTATGGGTACTGAAATTACCGTGCCTTGTAAACAATATCAGTAGCTTACCAGGAAGTATCTATCAATATAAATCCGTATATTTGTCGAACCGACATTAGGCCAACTTTGGCACTTGCCTGATTTTCGGCCAGTAGTTGGCCAGCACGAACACGGCTAATCTGTAAGCGGTGGTTATGGCGACCTTCATATACTGCGATTTGGTGTGTTGACAATCATATAATTAGATACTACCATGCTGGTTCAGAGAGAGTTCAGTATCAGCTATGTAACGCTGTCCACGAGGAGAACTTTATGGCAAAAGGTCGAATCCGTATCGATTTGCCCTGCCATTGGTCAGGCTTAGTCCTGCTTCTGGCGTTTTGTATGTGCCGCTTTGTTACCACTGCACCTGGGGCCAATCCCAAACCGAGGACAAATGATCGAATATCTGCCACCAGGCAACAGTTCTCTCCAGATGAGAAAGGATTAGAGCGTTTGACCCGACTGGGCATTGACCAAGTAGTCTTTGTGACGAGGCTCGGTTACGACGATCCACACTGGTATGCCAACATCGGATACTACTGCGAAGACGAGAATCAGAAGGCTTATGCAGGCAATGGCAAGCCGGACGAAAGCAAGCTGTACAAATTGAATACAAAAACAGGCCAAGTGAGAGTTCTACTTGACGGCAATGGTGGCGGCATACGTGATCCGGAGGTTCATTACGACGGCCGGACAATTCTGTTCTCATACCGTCGAGCAGGAACGGACTACTACAACTTATACGAAATCGAAATTGACAGTAAAGTACCAAGGAGAGTCACTGAGGGACCGTACGATGATTTTGAAGCAGCTTATCTGCCCACCGATGACATCATCTTTGTCTCAACACGGAGCAAACGCTGGGTAGGCTGCTGGATGACTCAGGTTGGAACGCTTTTTCGCTGCAACAGGAAAGGCGAAAACATTCGTCCCCTCTCGTTCAATCTCGAACACGATAACACACCGGCAATCCTGCCGGATGGGCGAATCCTCTATACCCGCTGGGAATATGTGGACCGTTCTCAGGTGGGATACCATCAGCTCTGGACGATGAATCCCGATGGAACCGATGTGCTGGCTTACTTTGGCAACCAGCAGCACTATCCGCTTTTCATCGATGCCAAAGCGATTCCGGGCAGTGATCAACTGCTGCTAATCGACTCTCCCGGGCACGGCCGTTCAGATCATCGTGGGTACATTTGTACCATAACTTCCAAGTACGGTCCGGACGATAAACGTGGTTATCGCCGTATTACTCGTAAAGCTGCATTCAACGATCCATCGCCCATTGACGAGACCCACTTTCTTGTGGCTTCCTACAAACAAATCTTTCTCGGAACTCGCGGGGGTGACCTGATTCCTATTTTGACATATCGAGGCAAAGCGAACGTCCATGAGCCTATTCCGCTGGTTGCACGGCCGCGAGAGGGGGTGATGGCCGAGCGTACAGATGACAACCAATCAACCGGACGAATGGTTTTGGCCGACGTATATAGAGGCCGGAATATGGAAAGTGTCCAACCAGGCCAGATCAAGAAACTACTGATATTGGAGGCTTTACCCAAGCCGGTGAATTTCAGCGGTGGGATGGATCTGACATCGTGGTTGGGTACATTTTTGCTGGAACGTGTCCTGGGAACCGTGCCGGTGGAAAAGGATGGCTCAGCTTATTTTGAGGTTCCTGCCGGTCGGCCCATTCTGTTTGTTACTCTGGATACGAACGACTTGTCCGTCAAACGTATGCAGAGCTTCACCAATGTGCAGCCGGGCGAGGTACTAAGCTGTGTTGGATGCCATGAGCATCGTACCCTGGCGCCTTTCTTAACCAGAGACAACACCCTCGCTGCTTTAAGGCGGCCTCCCAGCAAGATTGAGCCGTTTCGAGGGCTTCCGAATGTGCTGGATTTCCGCAGGCATATACAAACTATACTCAATGAGCATTGTGTCAAATGTCACAACTACTCCGAGCCGAAGGGGCACGTGGTGTTGACGGAGGACTTGGGTGCGTGCTGGTCAATAAGCTACTACACGCTATTAGCAACCGGACAGGTGGCTGACGGTCGCAACGGTTTCGGGAACCAGGAGCCACGTACGATTGGCTCTTCGGCGAGCGAGCTTATGCGGAAAATTGATGGTTCTCACTACGAGGTTACCTTAACAAAGAAGCAATTCCGAACTATATGGCTGTGGCTGGAGAGCGGTGCGCCTTACGCCGGGACATACGGTGCCCTGCGCAACGCCCAGGACCGGGAGAGGGAGGGCTCAGCAATGTCGGCTTTTGCTTCAGGTGTTTTAAATAGACTTTGCCGGCAGTGTCACGGACAAGGTAAAGATGTTGCACCACTACCTCTGACCATGTCAGAGCAGGAACGGCTTGAATTGAGAAAGAAGCTGGACATCGCACCGTACGAACGCGTTGTGCGCGAGGACGATTATCGCTTCTCACCGCATATCTTACTGAACATGTCTAATCCGAAACATTCTCCTCTGCTGTTAGGCCCGCTTTCGAAAAAGGCGGGAGGCTGGGGTAGCTGTAAGTATCAGCTCAGCGGAACGAACGACCCTAACTACCAGATACTTCTCGGGACAATTTGGAAACACAAGAGACGAGTGGATCAGGTGCCAAGGTATGGAATGCCAGGCTTTAAACCAAATAGACAATACATTCGAGAGATGAAGAAATTCGGGGTTCTATCACCAGGGTTTGATTTGAGCCGGGACCCTATTGATGTCTTTGAAACGGACAAGGAGTACTGGAAGCTATTCTGGTACAGACCAGATAGCACGGACAAATGGGCTTATCTTCGGTGATGTGTTAACAAGTCATAATCTGTTGTCGAAAAGTGGGAGAAGTTAGCTGTTATATTCGGCCTGTAATTTGTCAAGATTTACCTGGTGGACATTGCCGCGGTGGATAATGAGGCGGTAACGCAGCACGAGTGGTTTTTCGCGCGAGAGCAAAATCGGGTGACGGCCAGGATAAACGGGATTCTGGGCACTTGCCTTTCTCCTAAGTATCCATCGCTGGGGATAGCCAGGCGAGGAATTATGACATAGTATTGCCAAGCCGCTCACCTTGCCATCCTTATTGAAATTGCCGGAGAAGTCCAGCCAGGGGCCGGCTTCTACGGACAATATATTGGGTTCCACGGGACCGTTGGAGCCAGTGAACGAAAGGCCGTCGGGCAATAGTATTCTTGTTGAGAAACCACCGTAGCCCTTGTCGTCTTCGGAGCCGCCGATACGAACACCATCCTCCAGAGCAAGCAGATTAATCTGGAAGTCTACCTTGCGTATGTCGTCCCGGGCAGGATAAACTCGGATGGTTGTCGTCTCTTTTACAAAGGCTTTTTGCTTTCCATTTGCATCGGTCCAGAGCGGTGATTTCCAGTAAACGTGAACCTGAAGAGCACGTGACTTGGAATCTACAGGTAAGATTTTGGTATCATAGACATCCCATAAAAAGTCTTTTGCAGCCCAAGGGTCCCCAAGTCTTCTATCGCCGAGCCATACCTGGTGCCAGGCCCAAAATATGCCTCGATGATGTAGGTGGTCGGCTGGGAAGTCCTCTGTCAGGGTCTCGCCATCGAGGCCGTAGAGGGGATGAATGTAATTGGCACGCGAGTATTTTCCATTCAGGGATTTGTGTTCACGCTGATATAACATTACTTTTGCTTTACCTTCTGTTATTACAAAGCCTTGGCTGGTTTCGAAGATTTCGATCGGGCCCATAGTCGCCGTGCCGGTCTGATGCTTAGCCGGCTCGCAACCTACAAGTACTGCAAAGACTGCCAATATCATTAAAAAATTATTCCTGAAATCGCTCATCTGTTTTATAAGAGTATTTATCGGATATATTTTCAAAGCTCCCAACCCTTCCTGTATTCCCGGGTCAGATATTTATTTGCTTCCTGAAAGTTGGTTATTTTCATGCCTCCGGTATCATAATCCACTTTTCTTCCTGCCCTTAATGCTACCGCACCGAGGTTGATGGTTTCCGTAACAGGACCCGCCAGCAGGAAACTGCCGGGTGATTCTTCCTTGTTTTTGATGGACTTTACCCAAGTGTTTGACCTTCTTCGCCGCTCTTCTTCCAGAACCTCTTTTTCCCCGGCATAAGCCTGCATTTTCTTTTCCGGGATGATCTGTGGTTTTTCGCCACGGAAACCGGCCAGAATCTTGCCTTTATCGCCGACAAACATCATTCCTTCCTGCGGCATCGGTTTATTATCCGCTTCAAGCTCTTCCGGAGGAAAGGGCTTTATGCCTCCATCGTACCAAAAGAGATCGAAAGCAGGCAAATCTTTCTGTTTCGGGAACTTGAACTGTATCATGCAAGAGTAAGGGAAGGCCACATCATTGTTCACAGCCTTACATACTTGATCAACGATAGTTCGCGTAGTTGTACCGTAGGCCTCGGCGCTGATTGGCGGCGTATCTATACCAAGGGTCAGGAATAAAGGAAACAGGCTGTAATGTCCCATATCTGCAATGCTGCCACCACCGAAATCATACCAGCCGCGAAAAACATTATGTGTATAATTCGGGTGATAAGGACGATCCGGTACAGGCCCCAACCACAGTTCCCAGTTAAATCCCTTTGGTATCGCAGGGGTATCCGTAGGATTGGATGTCCATTGGGGCCACACGGGTCGATTTGACCAGTTATGTATTTCCTTGAGTGTACCAATTACGCCGTCCTTGATCCATTTCAGTGTCAGCCCATTTTCACGTCTGCTGCTCCAGGCCAGAAGATGCGTTATGACCTTTTTCCGGCGGGCCGTTTCAATTGCCAGCCTTCCTTCCGATATCCTGTTGGCAATTGGCTTATGGGTGACGACGTGCTTTCCTTTTTTCATGGCGGCAATGGCTACCGTAGCATGAAGATGATCCGGTGCCATGATTTTTACGGCATCCAGGTCTTTTTCCTTCTCGAGCAATTCACGGAAATCCTCATAAGAATTACATCCCTTGTATTTCCCGGAAGGCATATTCTTGGCGTAATACTTTTCCACATATTCCCGGCCTATGTCACGCCCACCTGGAATACCTTCAATGCCTGCTCCCCAAGTCGGGTCATCCAATGTTTTACGGATGCCGTTTCGGATGCCGTTCGACGACCAATCAATGTAATTGGTAGTAAATTTATTCGGGTCGCATACTGCCACAATCTGTACATCCGGGTTTTCAAGCATACCAGGCATTTCACGAAGGCCTTGTGTGCCGCATCCGATATTGGCAACGGTTACCTTATCGCTTGGAGCCACATAACCCCGGCCTCCCAATACGTGCCTGGGAACCACTGTAAACGCTATTGAAGAAACAACTGCAGATTCCAGTAATTCACGGCGGTTCATGTTTTTTTTAGATTTCATTTTTAAAACTGTGCCTCCTAAAAAATTTCGCCCTTGTTCATTCACGAGGATTTATATCAAATTCTGCAATTCCATTTATAGCAAAATTTACAGCAATTTTCAGGAAAAATCAATGCCAATATTAAATGCTTTATAAATCAAAATGGCATCAAACGTCAAATTTTTGCCGAAAAACATATCTTTATTGAATTTTCTAAACAAATTTAAGATTCAATGTACGATACGACCGATACGATCTCTTGGACAATATCAGGCCAATGTAGGGCCCGGTTTTTTAGCTAACCGCTTCCTGGACCTCATGCCAAAGAAGAAGCGCACCGCGTTGAAAGGCTTGACCAGCAGTTCGTACAAGACAAGTATCAAAGGGAAGGAAATCACAGTGACGATCAGGAACTTGGGCAGGATGCCCATGTTCCAACGAATGACGAAAAAGCCGACGATCAGGATAATTGTCTGATGGAACAAGTAGAAAGGCAGCACTGCCTCGTTGCCGTAGGCTAATATCTTGTGGTTGAAGTTCAGGTACTTGGCTCCCATACTCAGAACAAAGACGACCGCGCTCCAACTGGCAATGCTCCATACGATCTGATACAGCACGTACATGAAAGAGAAGGACTCATGACCCGGAATTGGGTCGTAACCTAATACCAATACGAAGAAACCTCCTCCGCCAAAGAAACCGATGGTCCACAGGGCCAAGCATACCCACTGATGTCTCTTGAAAGCTTTGGTGAAGCGTTTGTCGGCCACCATGACATAACCTATTATAAAGTAGATCGCGTACCAGAGAAAATCAGCCCAGCTTCTTTGACCTCTGAAAAGCCCTCTGAGACTGATCAGTACCAGGGCCAGGGGTATCATGAATAAAAATATGCCCCCCCGGCGATCGCACCACCCGGCTAATTTTTCGATACAGCGCTGACCCCATTCTGATTTCAGGCAGAGTAGCAGTGGCAGAGTCATGAGCGAAATAAGGAAGAGGTACTGAAGAAACCACAAATGTCCCGGAAAGGGAATGGGCAATAGCGTCTCGGGCCATGACGTTATGTGAGGTAGAAAGAAGCTGGCGAAATAGCGCGGGATGATCTGCCAGAAGGTGCCGCTATACTCCGCATTGGTACTTAGTTCGAAGTAGAACTGAAACGGTAGAAGAATAAACAAACCCACCGTATATAGAGGGATTAGAAGCCGTTTGACTCGCTCAAAGAGATACTCTGTGGCGGTCCTGGATTTCAGCGCGTACCAGGAACCCGCTCCAGAAAGCAGGAAAAATAGTTCCATTACCCAGGGCCAGATAAAACCGCGAACTAGCACGAACACAACGTAGCTCTGCTCGGAGTTTTTTAGATGCCAGCCTTCTGTACCGAAAAAGCGGGTGCAATGAAAAACGAAGACGGCCAGCATAGCGATAACCCTTAGCCAATCGATGTCATACCTCCGCTCCTTCATGGACTTGTCTCCTGTGACGTTTCCATTTTTTCAGCTTCTTTCACATCATGGGCATTTGATCACATCTGGACTGCCGCCTAACAGCTGAGCAGAATATATATTCAGGATGTCAGATTTTCAAGCGCAGAATAACGCTCAGGACAGACGCTATAATCACTGCTGTTGTCGGCTAAGCTGTGAACGTTGGCTGATATGTCGTAACAGGATGCCTCAAAAAAATTTGTGGTAATTGGGATTTTAGTATTTGACTTTGAGCTCTTCATAGGTGTCCACTGCGTTTCCTTGGTGCCCCGAGTTTCTATGTCGCCCAAAACAAAGGGGCCTATACCGAATTGGTATAAGCCCCGAATTAATGCTAATCCGTTTGGCTATCGTCTGTCACCGTAAACGAACAATTGCCGCTTATGGCTTCCGGTGCTTCTGGTTATGGCGCTGGCCGATACAGACGAATATCATCGAAGTACATCGTACCTGAACCACCAGCTTGCGGATTGTTCCTGTTACCAAGACCAATAGCAATCGTATTGACATTGGCAAGATTCACACCCTGGTCTGCAAATGCCTGCAGGTCAATATTCCATTCGGTCCACTCTTCTATCTGGGCTGCATTAGGATTGACATGGGCGAGAACCGCACTGCCGTTGAGAACGACATATATCGGCTCGGCAGCGTTAGCTGAAACGCCTCTGAACCAAATCGTCAGTCTGTTGACACCTTTTTCGGTCCAGTCACGCGGATAAGTCAACGTCAGCTCCGCCTCCGAATACCTGAGGATGCTGTTGTTGTAGAAGAACGGCATCGACTGGTTGCCACCGTGAACGATAGTTTCCTCAGTGTAAGAGGGTGTGTTTTCATCGCCAACAGCCGAGCCGGTCCCGTTACCGCCGGAGTAGGGTTCAACACCCGGCGTGCCATAGCCAAGACCATCACGCCATGCGAACCATATCTGGTTCTCGTAAGCGTCGTAGTCCTCAAAATCGTCCACGATAAGGAAGTTGGCTGTCGTGAAGCTCCAGACCGAGCCCTTCCAGGGACTGTCGGGATTGAGGTTATTGACTTCATCGATACGCCAGTAGTAGGTTGTGTTCCAATCAAGCTTTGCAGGTGAGAAGCTCGTTGCAGTCTGGCGACCTTGGTAGATGTCTGCCGTGCCAGTGTCTGCGCCGGCAACAGCGGCAGCATCTATACCGAAATAGACGTCGTGGTCGACCGCATGATCACCGGCTGTCCACAAGAGGTCAGGGCTCTGGGTTACATTAACAGCCTGATTCACCGGCTTGGTCAGTCCGGCCCGCAGCGGCGGAGAAAGAGCGGCGGCCGGGATGATTTCCAGTGGAAACGAATCGTGCCCCCAGCTCAGATTAGCCTGGGCGTTACCGGTCGTTGCGAAGTACAGCATCTTTATCGACGCGAATTCACCCGCGACCAGCTCAATTGTGCTTCCCTGCTCCACGGCAGCTTGTGTACGCCAGGCCTTAGCCATTTCCTCGCCGTTGACGTAGAGAAGCACGCCGTCGTCGGTCGTGGTCATGAAGGTGTATCTGCCGGTCAACGGCACCTCCAATTCACCCGTCCAGCGCACCGCGAAGTTGTCCGTATCGATCACATCAGGCTCAGGTGAGCCACTGCCCCATTGGAAGTTGATACCGGGGTCAATGCGGGTCAGCTTTACGTTCTGGAAAGGTGATTCAGGCGGATCCGGTACGCCGCCACCGTAGTTAGCATATTCACCAACGAGACCACCTCCCGGTCTCGTAGTGGTGAAACTCCATACGTCACCCGTACTCCAAGTGACACCGTCAAACGAATCTACGCGCCAGTAATAATTCGAATCGAGCTCCAAAGGACCGGGGTCGAAGGTCAACTTCCCGCTGGGTGCAGCCCCTGTGGCATCTGCCACCTCTGCCTGGTCGGTGCCGAAGTAAACGCTGAACAGGGCGGCGTTCCACTTGGCGGTCCAGCTCAGATCCACATCCGTCTGGACAAACTTCATAGAGTCGGGTGGAACCGGTTTGTATGCCCCGCGAGGAGGCAACGTGAAGCTCCAGACAACGCCCTTCCACGGGCTGTCCGGATTGTCCGGATTGATCTCATCCACGCGCCAGTAGTATGTCGTGCCGGGCTGAAGGCCTTCCGGAGCTGGGAATCCCGGAAAACCGACTATCTGGAGGGGTGACGTGGTATTGCCGATAAACGTGCCCTCGGCGCCCTGGTCTACAGCGTCATAATTAGTACCGAAGTACAGGTCGTGGGAGACGGCCCATGTTCCGGGCTGCCAGCTCAGGTTGGACCAGTTCTGCTCAAGAGTAACGCCATCGGCGGGATCCGGCCCGGCTGCCAACGGGGCCGGCGGACCTGCCATTACTTCCTGAATCTCCTCCACACTCAGGGCCTTTGTGTAAATCCGCACCTCATCGATCACTCCATCAAAGGGCCTGTTCTCAGCTCCAATCGGCTGGTTGCCAATGGCGCCCTGGACCGCGGGATCGAGAGCCACAGAAGTGCCCCCCTTCGGCATGTTGCCGACTTCCTCTCCATTCTTGTAAACCTTCATGTTGGTGCCGTCCCACCAGATGGCCCCATGTATCCACTCACCGACTTCAAAGCTGCCGGCTTTTATCTCCGAGGTCTGCTGGCCATCGTTGGTCTTTAAGCGAAATCTTAGAAACTTATCCGAGCCTATGCGGCTGGAACTGAACATCCACCAATGATCGTTGTTATCTCCGCCGTTGGCCTTGGAAACCATACGGGGGTCGTTGCCGGGCGTGTCCAGATTGTTTGCCTTAAACCAGCATGTGATGGTCATAGCCCCCGAGGGAATATCGAGTCCCCCGAGCGCTACGCGCTCGCCGCCCTGGCCGTCAAACAGCAGGCCACTTCCGAACTTGCCCGCTACCCACTCGGGGTCTTGCACGAATGTGCCGTCGTTGCCGTTACCGCTCGAATCAGCGGCAACGGTACCTGTGCCATCGTCAAGCTTCCACCAGCCCAGGAGATCCGGGTCCTGTGCCTGTGTGCAGGCTGCTGCGGCGAGCAGTATTATGGAAGCCAAAAAGACATGTGTTCGTCGCATAATAGTACTCCTTATAAAATCGTTAAAAGACAATTTTTTGTAAAGTGAGGTAGAATCTCGTTTGGCGTTGTCGAAGCTGGTATCGAAACTGGAGGCTGGACGCCCGAGATTCGAGTTTCCAGGGCGAGCATCGATACGAGCATCGACAACCTTAAACGAAAAAGGTCCTTTTTTTCTTTTCAAAGTATACCTAACCTCGATTTTGCATAACTCTAAATCGTTAGAATAATTGTGCTTTGGCCACTCACCAAAGCGACCAACAAGAATCTCCAGCCTGCTACGTTCTGTCAGCGCTCGCCCGAAACAATTCTTTTGCGACTTGACATTACCTCCTTCCTTCAAAAGTCTATGATGAGCCGCTAATTGAAAAGTGAGGATCTGAAACAGACCATTAAAACTCCCGCTGCTTCGAGATCGAGCGTTAACGGACTCTAATAATCTTACTTATATCAGATTAGCCCCCTTTCCGTCAAGAGAAATTTCTGACGCTTGTAAAATCGCAGCAAATAGCTTATCTTAGTAGCTATGAGAGTCAAAAGTATATTAAATGCCATTCAAAGGGTAGGCCTTAGTGGGGCATGATGAGAATGTATTTCCTTACTTTATCTTTCTCTGTTTTTTTGCTATTGCCGAACCAGGCTGCTTCACGTAGTCAATTTGGCACAGATAGCAGCCGTGGAACAAATAATATTCCCAGGCAAATTGCCCCATTTTTTATTCCACCTCCGGAACTCGCCCACAATTTTGGCCAATATCGGTCTCCTTTGAGATTCCATGATGGGACTCCCGTGAAGACACAGGCGGACTGGCAAAAACGCAGGTACGAAATACTTAAAACGTGGCATGGCCTCATGGGGGCTTGGCCACCATTGATTAAGGAACCGAAAATCGAATACCTGGCAAAAGAGCTGCGGGAAGACTTCACCCAGCACCAAGTTCGTGTCGAGATAGCACCGGAGCAGCAGACAGTAAATGGCTATCTACTTGTTCCCGATGGCACGAGATTGTTTCCTGCAATGCTTGTCGTCTACTATGACGCTGAAACAGCTGCGGGCCTGGGCAAGGAGCTGCGTGACTTCGGTTATCAGCTTACAAGACGTGGTTTTGTTACGCTGTCCATCGGAACACCAGAGTTCTCCAGTTTACGAGCCCCCTACAAGCCTCTGTATGAGTCCGGCAGAGACCAGACCCCCCTCCAGCCACTTTCTGCGCTGGCCTATGTAGCAGCCAACTGTCATACTGCACTGGCAAACTTGCCGCAGGTTGATCCTAACCGCATTGGTATCATTGGCCATTCGTATGGTGGAAAATGGGCAATGTTCGCATCCTGTCTCTACGATAAATTCGCCTGTACTGTCTGGTCCGACCCCGGGATTGTCTTCGACGAGAACCGGGCGAACGTGAACTATTGGGAGCCATGGTATTTGGGATATGACCCTAATCAACAACGCCAAAAAGGTATCCCAAGCGCAACCAACCCTCGCACCGGTGCGTACAGGAAGATGTTTCTTGAGGGACATGACCTCCACGAGCTACATGCGTTGATGGCACCGAGACCATTTTTAGTCTCAGGCGGCTCGGAAGATCGGCCTGAGCGCTGGAAAGCTCTTAATCATACGATTGCAGTCAACAGGCTTCTCGGGTATGCGAACAGGGTTGCCATGACTAACCGCAAGGGTCATTCTCCAACTCCAGAATCGAACGAGCAGATTTACATTTTCCTCGAACACTTTCTGGCTTCGCCACGTTAGGGCCTGTCTTGCGCCCTACAAAACCATCCTGAATTGTAGTGGCAGAATCTCACAGAATAGCCCTCAGACATGTTCTGTGCTCATAGAATGGACGGTCTTCCCTTGACCCACACCACATATTTTCCGAGATTGCGATTTAAAATGGCTCTGTGTATGTTATAATAATGACAGAGAAGCATACCAACGAAACTTATTATCTCTTTTTGAAAGAGAAGGCAAAACATCATGCGCAAAGGAAACGGCTTTACTTTAATAGAGTTATTGGTCGTCATTGCCATTATTGCCATATTGATGGCTATTTTGATGCCGGCTCTTCGACGGGTGCGGGAACAGGCCCGCATGTTGGGCTGTTCTGCCAATCTCCGGCAGTGGGTACTGGTCCTAAATACCTATTGCACTGAGAACGATGGCAAGTTTTTCTCCGGAGTCAACGAATTCGGACACTGGTGGCCTTGTCAGCTCGATGATGATTTAAAGGACTGGAAAAAGAACAAGATTTGGTTCTGCCCGACCGCCACGAAACCTATCTTTGATGAGTTTGGCAATCAGAATCAGGGCTTCAACATCGATCAGGCCTGGGGCATTTTCAAAGGTACTTACGGCGACTATTCCTGTGGAGAGAATGGGATCGCCGGCAGCTATGGCCTCAATAGCTACCTGATTCGTATTCCATCCAATGCCAGCTATGTGCGAAATATCCCTGCTTCATATGGTTACCGCGAGTTCCTTGAGGTCCCCCATGGCGCCAGGATACCGGTGCTTATGGATGGCCTGCGCTTTGACCTTTTTCCCATAGAAACGGACGGTCCGCCCGAGAATGAATATGATTCCTGGCAAGGGGAAAGCAGAATGGCGCGGGTTTGCATCAATCGACACCGCGGCTCCATTTGCAGTTCATTTGCAGATGGCTCGGTACGCAAGGTGGGTCTCAAGGAACTCTGGACATTTAAATGGCACAGGGAATTTCAGACCAACGGCCCTTGGACCCTTGCCGGCGGTGTGATCCCGGATCTCTGGCCGGACTGGATCAGGCCCTATCCCGATTTCTGATTTGTGGTCCTGTATCCTCTTACATACCGCGTGAATCCGCGCCAAGGGCTACGGTCCGAATATCGAGACTTGGGAACAGACCGACGAGACGAAACAGGACGCATGAACTTTTTAGCAGTTGTGCCCGGATCGCAAAACTGCTCCTTTGTCATCTATGTTGCCTGGGATTTCCCTTATGACAATGTATATCTTTGCTTAGCTGCGTTGCTATACTATCAAATGAATATCAAATGCGCGGCATTAATCTTCCTCCGATTAGAAGGGAATACAATCTCATTTTTCGCCCCAAATAGTCGCTGCAATATAGGGTTCTGGAGACTGTTTATCACAAAAATAGTAAACAAAAATAATTTTCCCGTCCGGACGTTGGACAGACCGAACATATCCAAGGTCTCTGCCAGCGCCGTCATCACGCAGGTGTATGGGATTGCTCCACGTTTTCGCATCATCGCTGCTTATCTGTGCGCGAATTCCGTATGGTTCGGCGCGATACCCATATGATAGGCAAAGTCTGCCATCGGCGAGTCGTATCAAACTTGGTGGATTGCCTTCACCTAGATCAGATGCTGGTTTGCTAAAGAAGCGCCAGTTCCTTCCATTGTTTTCGGAAATGTATATCTCTATCCATCTTCTATTACCTTCACGTCGGCGAACTGCGGTGAGGAGGGTCGTTTTCGACAGACGAGCAGTCGAGGGCATAATTGAAAACCCTTTCGGCTCAGGTGCAATCCATGAGACAAAATTCCAGCTTTTACCTCCATTATACGTCCTCGCAAAAAATGGACGCCCCTCCCGGCCGTTCTTCTTTGCTGCCGTTAAGAATAACATGCAGTCGAGCTTGTCATTAACTATATAGTCTGTTCGCGCTGCTATCCCATCTATATTTTGTACTTTGAGAATATACGGGCCATTCCAATTTTTACCTCTATCATAAGAATAGTAAAACAAAGATGGCCCCACGTTATTATCTAACATTCGGAGGGTCATCGTAAAATCGGGGTGAGTAAATTCTACTCCTCCCGGGCAATCAACCGGCGTTTTGGGGATCAAGTGTGGCGGCCGCGTGCCATGTAACGCTGCACCATAAGGAATGATAACACCCTTTTCAGCAGGGTTCTCGACAGACCATGTTTCGCCGCCATCTAAGCTTCGTGCAAAGAGATGTTCTTCCGGCCGCTCACGGTCAATCGCATGGCGGCTCGGCCCCAAATCTTTATAATGTCCACGGCTAAAACCAACCAAGATTTCGTTTCCCCAAGACCAGATTCCATGATTGGCCGGCCAACCACAAAAAAGACGTTTCTCTTGATAAACGGTAATGTGTCTAATTCCCTTTGGATTACCTGCATGCAAACCATTCGAAATGAAAAAGATTGAAATAGCCACGAACGTAGAAATTTTTGCTTTCATAATTATCTTAACGGTTTTTATCGTTGATAAAGGTACATTCGAGTAATACAGACTTATTCTCAAACAAAATTATATCTCTGCGATAAAGCATTTCTTGCCTTTTATCCTTCGCAGTCTCCAATCATGCTCAAAGGTCCACCAGATAGTTTACTGTATTATGCCAGATGTTTCCTGCAATAAAATTAATGAGATTCGAGATTGTCACCAATCCCAGTAAATCAGCCAGGGGGCGTGAATGACCCAGTGGTGAAAATTGCAGTCATATCGTGCGAACAGCATCTTGTTATCTGCATAAAATCGCATATCGTTGGCCAGACGGTGAATATATACCGTTGGCAAGGCGTCCCCGATAATGACGAGGACACCGGGAAAGGTCCGAACGACTATTTCCTCAAGAGCGAACTCATCTGGATTAATACTGAGTGACAGCGTTTGTTTCGTCTCGCCAATCAGGATGAGCCCCTCCTTCACCTTTTTTGAAATGACGCTTTCCGTCTTTATCGGAACGAGTGCGCGCACACCAAACTCTCTCTGCAGGGACTGTTTTGAGGCCATTTTGGCCCTTGCCTGATTTTCGGCCGACTTTCATAAATGTTTGTCAGTAATTCGTATTCTGGTTACTACTCCGGCTGAAATACCTTCGAGAAGCAGCCGGAAACCTTGAATCATCAGGGCAGACTTGGTAGTATGTTAGAGAAGAGGCTCGGCGGCGTAGCTGAGCAAGAATATACATGATTATATGGGAAATCCCGGCTTCAGGTTTACAGCGGCCTTAAGGCCGGTGGCAGTCTGAATCCCGACAGCGCGGCATAATGCCGCGCACGAAACTTGTCCTTTATTCATCATTCCTTTGCCCCGTGCTTACGCAGAAGTTCAACGATTTTCTCATATCCTTTATCTTTAGCCAAGGACAAAGGGGTTATAGCGTCATTATCCTTCGCATTGACATTGGCGCCGTTCACAAGAAGCAGATAAACCAATTCCCTGTGGCCCCGAGACACTGCGGAGAGCAGAGGAGTCCTGCCTCCCGAGGTCTTTGCATTAATATTGGCGCCTTTGCTGATGAGAAGTTCAGCCACATTCTTGTGTCTATGGCAAACCGTGTAGTGCAGAGGCGTATAGGCGCCCCAGTTCATTGCATTGACATCGGCGCCTTCAGCTACAAGGAGTCCCGCCACATCCACCTGGCCTTCTCGGGCTGCATTGTGCAGGGGTGTGTTGCCACTGTTGTCCTTTGCGTTGACGTCGGCGCCTTCGGCTACAAGTAGTCCCGCCACATTCACATGGCCTTCTCGGACTGCGACGTGCAGGGGTGTCCTGCCGCTGATGGTCTTTGCATTGACCTCGGCACCTTCAGCGACAAGTAGTCTGACCACACCAGTTTGGCTTTTCAGGGCTGCGTAATGCAGGGGTGTCCTGCCACTGTTGTCCTTTGCATTGACCTCGGCGCCTTCGGCGACAAGAAGTCCCGCCATACTCTTGTAACCACGCCAGGCCGCATAGTGGAGTGGTGTATAGCCGCCAAGGTTCTTTACATTGACATCGGCGCCTTTGGCAATTAGAAGTTCAGCCACATCTACGCGCTTCCACCAGAGCGCTTCGAGAAGCGAGGTCTGGTCGTGCCGGTCTTTTCCATCAACATCGGCGCCTTTGGCAATAAGAAGTTCGGCCACCATTCTGTAGCCGCCTTGAGCCGCCAGGCACAGGGGCGTGCCCGAGTATTTGGACATTACATTGACATCTGCGCCTTCGGTGACAAGAAGCTCAACCACATCCTTATGACCACAGCGTGCCGCCAAGTGCAAAGGCGTCTGGTTCATCTGGTCCGTTGCCTCAATGTTGGCACCTTTGGCAATAAGGAACTCAACCGCATCCTTATGGCCCTTTATGGCCGCCCAGTGCAGAGGCGTCCTTTCGTTCCGGGCCATAGCGTTGATATCGGCACCGTTCGAGACGAGCGATTTGATTTGCTCGATGCTACCTTCCCTGGCAGCTTGGAACAATGTTGTCGTGTTTCCAGCTGGTCGCTTTTTGCACCCGACAACTATAAACAATGACACCAAGACCAAGCAGAATAGTCTTATCAGTTTCACTTTTCCGTCACTACCGGCAGTGGTTTATCAGCTAAAATTCCCTTGAATCGTTTCCTGGCGGCCAGCACCTCTGGGTCCGTCGAGTCAGTTACGTCCTTGTAAGCCGTCCCGTCCCGGCTGTCACCACAATCGAAGAAACGCCCAGGGTGACCCGGGCCGTTGTCTTCCAGCAGCCATCGCTTCGTCCGCAGGATCTGCCGGTCCCCGAGATAACTGTAAATCCACTCCCGCGCTGGGCCTTTCTGGCCCTGAAGCAAGGGCGCAAAGCTCCGCCCGTCGATAGCCTTTCCCTTGGGCGGTTCAGCCCCGGCAAAATCCGCGAGCGTCGGCAAGATGTCCGACAAGTCCACCAGCTCGTCACTCGCCCCTAACCGCTTCACGATCCCCGGGCAATTGACAATCATCGGCACGCGTGCTCCCAGCTCAGTCGGCTGGCCCTTACCCTGACCGCCCGTGCCGTTGTCCCCTGCAAAGAAGACCACTGTGTTTTCCCGCAGGCCGGCAGCTTCCAGGGCCTCGGCGATCCGTCCGATTAGTGTGTCCAAGTACTCCACGTTGGCCTTGAAATTCTTACGCAAATTCTTGAACTTCCCATCCTCTGAGTCCACTGTCTCCGGCGTCACGTAAAACGGGCCATGCGTCAGGCACATCGGATAGTAAACGAAAAACGGTTTGTCCCTGTGCCGCTTGACGAAATCGATGACGAAGTCGGTGAAAATATCCGGGCCATAGTCATCCGGTCCCGTCGGCAGGTACTTTGTGTTCTTGACAATCGATGGATGCCAGTACCGCGAGGTTTTGCCGCCTCGCTTGCCTTCCCAGCCCCCGGTGTGCTTGACACCCGGCGGAAGATTGTGCTTGTACGCCCACATACAGTACTCGTCGAATCCGCACTCGTGTATCAGCGTGGGCACCTCGCCCGTAAGCTGCCATTTGCCTGAATGGGCCGTCGCGTAACCCAGCGGCTTGAGCACCTGGGCAAACGTCAGATGCCGTGAAATATCGTCCTCCGGCGACCCAGCTACCGGCCCGCCCCGGCGGCCCGGAAATTGAAAAATCCCGTTGTGATGGCCATATTGGCCGGTCATGATCTCGAAGCGCGTCGGATGGCAGATCGGCGTTGCATAGCACGTCTTGAATTGCACGCCCGTCTCGGCCAGCCGATCCAGATTCGGCGTGCGGTGCTCCCTGTTGCCATAACAGCCCAGCTCTTTTGCCCCCAAGTCATCGGCCATGATTACAATGAAGTTCAGTGGCCGCCTGCCCGAAGCGGTCAATAGTTTTGACCGGCTCAACAGCATACCAGCCGCCGCTAATCCCGTCGTCTTTAAGAACTGCCGTCGCTGCATAACATTGTCCTTCCTATCAAACAAGGTATTATGCTATGAGAGTTACACCGAAAAGTCAAGCTTTTCGTTCTCGGTTTTTGCCATATTTTCCGGCAAGTGATTTTAAGTTCATTTTGCAATCCGCCTACGGCGGACAAGATTGGGTTTGAATTGGGTTTGTTTTTGGGGCGGCTAAACAATCGTTTTTTATGTAATCCTTTGTTAAAGTTAAGTTTACGTTCATTTTGGCCATTTCGGAAATTGGGTTTGTTTATTCGGACTACGAAATCATCTTTTTTTCTGTAATCCTCTATATCATATAAGTTTACGTCCATTTTGGCTTTTTGGAGATTGGGTTTGTTTGGGTTTGAATTGGGTTTGTTTTTTCCACTTAGCCAAGTGTCCAATTTTTCATATTTACTTTTCATATAAGAGTTTACGTTAATTTGAGCGTCCTTGACATTGGGTTTGTTTTGCATAAAAAGTGGCTGATTTGTAGAGAGCTCTCGACAGATGTAGTGGGGCGAGGGAGGATCCCCGGCAGAAAAGCAAGTGAGCATACACCGGGGACAAGCTCTTGGCGAGAAGCTGGATAAAATTTGGGGTTCGGTGGCCATTGGGAAATCCTTCTGATTTATTATTTACTATTGACTATTGACGAATCACGAATCTGGGCTGGCTGGCTCTAAGTCCTTGCTGCACGGCAGCTTACGACATGCAAACTGAAATGTCATCTTCGCCTACGGGCGGTTTATGTTAGCCTGCTGGCAAATATAGGTATATTTTAACATATTATCAAACAATGTCAACAAAAAAAAATGAATAAAAAAGCAATTTTTTGAGCCACAGAGAACGCAGAGATTTGTTTAGGCAGGATTGACACTGTTTTTTTAGACACGGATTAACACGGATTCAGTCTGATAGTTCAATAGTAAGTAACCGCGGATTACACGGATTTTTAGACACAGATTGCACAGATTTAACAAGTGTGATAACGGCTTATCGTTAGTGAGGAGTGAGCTAAAGCTGGATGCTGGATACTCCATCAGACCCGTAAGCCGGAGAACTACTATACACTTCGATCACTGTGTTCGCTCAGTGGCTGCCACCAGTCGTTTATAGGTGACTGTCCCGAATGGCGGTTCCTTAAGGGAATGATGCGTAGAAACCTCCAATATCGACAAGAGGGCGCGTATGAATTGGAATATACCGCTCTTGTCGCAAAAAGAGAAAAAGAACTGCCTTTAGAAGTAATTTCGTCAATCGGAGCATGAAACCTCCAACAATTACGAAAAAGAACGATATACGGCTTAACGGGCCGCCATTCGTGGCTGTCCCTAGTTTTTATAGTTTTTCCAATGCGAAAGCTGTCTTATGTGCCTTAATTTCAAAAAGTCTTTCACCGAAGCTTATTTAGAACGTCTTAAGCTGATATTCTGTTTGAATTGCTTAAGCAAATTGTCAGTAAACTCAGTGCTTAGGTTTATCTCATCCTTGCCTTCTTCCCTCACTTTTCGTAAGTTAGTTGGTATGTAGTCTGGGATATACAGCTTGAAAACTTCGTCTGCACTCCCAAACATTTTCTTTTCATGTTTTGCCATGCTATAATACCTCCTTTAAGTAGCGACCCATTGTTCTTGGATTCAGCAAAGGTTCAAAATAATGCTTCCGTTTAACCCAAATAAATCCATCCCCTTTTGTAATAATCGCAACATCAATAGGCCCGCCTACGGTTTCCTTTTCGGTGCTGACTCTTCTTCTGAATTTGGTCAGATTGACGAGAGATTCCGCCATAGCAGCAAGTTCATCTTTTGGTAGCGCCGAAACAATTGTTGTGACTGGCCCCCAATGCACTTTACGGCGTTCTGACTTCCACTTTTCAAATAAATCTTCAAGTAACTTTTTAACTGCGCCCTTAATCTCTCTTTGAAGCTTTCTGTTGACCTTTGCACCCTGCTCTTTTACTTCTTTAAAAATAGAATCCACCACTCCAAAAAAAAGAAAATGTGTTGTCTTATGTATCATATCCTCCAGACGAGGGTCTATACCTTCCATAAAAGTGTAAACTACCTCTCCCTGAGCAAACGGAATGACGCTGGACATAGTATTATTGTCAATCACATGTTTCTTTCTAATGAAATACCGTGGCCTGTTTTCAATCATACCATCGATATCAATCTCCAACAATGTAGGAGTACATTCCTTTTCCCCAAATCCTGAAATAACGACACCTGAGTGAGAAGGACTAAGCACAGCTCGCGTTAAGACTTCTATACACATTGTGAACAATGTGCGCTTTGCATTAGGCGTCATTGGTAGATTTGCGAAAATCTCTTTTTGCATTGATTTAATCGAGGGCCCAATCTTTCTTCTCAAGGTAGCACGAATCTGTTTCGGAAGTCCTGGAATCCTCTCTTGCTTACGAACAACTTCTATCTCATCCTTAATTACCTTGCTTGTTGTTTCCTTAATCTTTTCGACTGAAATCTTAGAATTTGTCTGTTTAACTTCTTCCAACTTTACGCGTATATCATCACGAGTGCTTAAAAGAAGTATCATCAACAGATCCTTTGCCTCATTTATTTGTAATGAAGATGAAAACATGCTTGGGTTTTCTTTTAGGAAATTGATGAATCGGTTTGCGTATCCTTCTATATTAACGTACGTCCTTCCTCCAAGCTTTTTTCGAAATATTTTTATTATAGTTTCCCAAGGAACTCCTACAAAGTTCGTGCTGCCATAAACCATAATACCAACGGGTGCATGTGTTGAAAGTTGAAACAATTTATCTGCTGAAGTATATATCTTACCCTCTGCTCCCCCTAAGGTAACAGCACTATCAGCAGCAAGTGCCACACCAATCTTGTTCATAATTGCAATTTCAGCGGTCATTTCTATCTACATCATATCTTATGTGCACGGATGTTGCAAATACCTCAGGAATCCCAAACTTTAATTACATTGTATCACAATTTATAATTAAAGACTAATAAAAGCCAAAATTCCCGCCAAAAATTTCGTGTCTCCTGGTTATGCCGTAGGCTCCGCCGATGGCGAGCGTATTTCGCTGCACTCTTCACGATGTCCGCCTAACGCCTTTAGGGACAGAAAATAACACAAAGGGAGGGGAAAGGCCAGGAAAATCAATTTATTATTGATTATTTATTCGTGAAATGTGCGTAATCCGCGACAGATTAGGGGACAGTTATTATGGCCGTTGTGTGGTGATGTTTGGTATGTGATGACGTATGGCGCTTTCGGGACGAACCCCCCAACGCCCTTCGGGGTTGGGGGGCTAAACAGTATTGCGATTGCTTTGGTGCCTTATAGGCACGTAAGTATTTGCTCCTAATGAACTAAGCAATCTCATTCGGCACGATGTTGTCTGTAATTGTTTTAATAGAATGATGTTAAACTCTACATCATTTCTTTTTCATCTCTTGAAATATCATGCGTTTATGATAATATCCTGTTATGGATTACAAACGTCAGGAGAAAACTGAAAGTAGTGGCCTGGTGTAGCTAAGGACTTGTAAATAAGCTAAGGGGAGAACCACTTATGAAAATGAAATGTTGGTTACTTATAGATATTGGCTGTGTTGTGTGGATTTTATGCACATTATCAGTTGTGAAGGCCCAGCCCCCGCGTCTTCTTGGCGAAGACAAGAGCGGGGGCTACGACCAGAGAGCCAAACAAATTTTAGATGCTACTAACATCAAAGGCGGTCTAATCGTTCACCTCGGCTGCGGCGACGGGCTGCCACCGGCAGCCTTGATCAAACCCGCCTTCGGCGGGCTTACCGCGGCGCTACAGGTCAACGACAGATACCTCGTGCACGGGCTTGACCCCGATTCGGAAGTAGTAGCCAAGGCCCGCAAGCACATCCAAAGCCTCGGCCTGTATGGCAGAGTGTCAGTCGAAATACTCGACGGCACGGAC
>Ga0315544_1000493_pt1 | contig 37069 bp, 26 predicted proteins | sample SalMarSW160130MG_2_FD_202543 | JGI IMG/M metagenome (GOLD analysis project Ga0315544, IMG submission 202543) | Salt marsh sediment microbial communities from the Plum Island Ecosystem LTER, Massachusetts, United States - Salt Marsh Sediment SW1601-130 ... | reverse complement strand
TGCAGCGGGTCAAGACAATCAAATTCGGGCGGGGCAGCGTGTAGCCTGGAGTCTTGCGCCGCGCCTCCTCGGCTGGTCCCCACCAGACCTCACCGTTTCCGTCGATCGTGCCTTTACCAATAATCGTGACATCCGTAAGGTCTTTGCCGCTGATAAACGGGATGAAATCACCACCGCCCCTGGCGCTCAGCCAGTCGCCGGGCGTCTTCATAAAATCGGCATGGTTGGTAGTCGCCTGCAATTTCGCGCCTTCATCGAGCTGCAGGGTGGTTTTGCTCCGCAGTACAATCGGCTTGCTCAAATACGTACCAGCGGTCAGGAGCACAATGCCGCCGCCAGCCTGGCCGCATTCGTCGAGTGCCTTTTGGATGGCTTCGGTGTCGAGTGTTTTGCCGTCGCCCTTGGTGCCGTATTGGCGGACATCAAAGACCTTATCTGGTGATTGCGCAACGGTTTCTCCGCAGAGCAATACAACATTTGCCAATAGCAAAACAGCAAGGAGCAACCTCTGCCAATCCGTAAGCCTTATCTTGTTTTTACACATTTTTGTCATTTGACATCTCTCTTTTGAAAATGATCTTAATGAATCTGGTCTGGAAAATAACGTGTTCTTAATCACTTGTCAAATGAAGAAGCTGGTTTCAATATTGAATCGCCTGTCGGCGACAATGCAGGGAATGGTAGGATTGTTCTATCCTACGACGGGTTATGTGGCAATAGGTGCCAAACACGATCCTTCAATGAATCGAATCAGATGTGACTGTACGCAGCATAATCTTAGAATGACACATTTTGCTAAGACTTTTCTTCTTTGGGTTCCTCTTTGGGTTCCTCAGGTGGAGCTGTTAGAGTAGATTTGCTCGCCTCAATCGTGCCGCCATAAGCTCCCATATTAATCCTGTCGCCGTTCGGAAGCGGCTCGAGGACAAAGGGGCTGTTTGGATCTCCCGCGTCAACACATGGGCTTGTAACTTCATCAAGGATCCAGACGCCGTTTTCTGGGTCCCATCGGCCTGCCTCTGATTTCAAATGATAATCACCATCGATCCAGATAGCGTTTGAATCGTTTGGCTCAACAATAATGCTGATGTCGTTCCAAGCGGCCCAATAACCGGGGCTTGCAAAATTAGGGTCAGTATCAATGTTGCCATCGCTCCAAACAACAGTGCTTAACGGATCATAGATTGCCGATTGACCACCTTTTATATCCGAATAGGAAATAGTCACTATCGAGCCATCTTCGTTCCATATCTGGTAACTATCATCCCAGAGTATGGAATTGGTTATGAAGGCTAGGCATGGTTCTGGTTTTTCTTTCTGCCATGTTTGCCAACATGCAATAGAGTTTCCATACGATGCTCTGTTTGCGGCAAACGTGCAGTTTATAAGTGTTGTGATGCTTCTGATGCTGTTCACTCCGCCGCCTGTGCCGTTTACAGCTGAGTTGGCACTGAAGATACAATTAATCAATGTCGTATTGCTTTGATCGTTGAAAATCGCACCCCCGCCCGATACGAGCTCGCTGTCGTTTCTCTCAACTGAATTAGCAACAAACACGCAATTAATCAGTGCAGGATTGCTCTGATAGTTTGCCATTCCTGCCCCTACGCCCTGCCAAATCGCTACATTCCCGGAGAAAGTACAGTTAATCAGCACAGGATTGCTATTTTGATTATACATTCCTCCGCCGCTTCCGGGCAGCTCATTAAAGCTGACAGTATTTTCGCTGAAAACGCACCCAATCAGCGTTGGATTGCTACTATTGATGTTGTACATTGCCCCGCCTGTATACGCATCATTTCTTATAAGGGTGCAGTTGGTAATTGTAGGACTGCCTGCATCGCTATACATACCCCCGCCCAGCGGACCCTGTCCGCTTGTGATGGTGAAGCCATCAAGCACAGCGTTCGGGTCTGTTCCACTGGCGGTTGTAACGTGATAGCTGTTTTCCAGTTCTAACAACCAGATATTCAAGCTGTCATTACCATTGAGGTCGCCACTAAGAATTGTTTCGTACGGGTTGGTATCTCTAACATTAGGGTCCGACTCGCCAAAACCGGCGTAACCGCCCTTGATGGTCACGCCGTTTATAAGCTGAAATGTAGCATTGCGGTCACCTGGTGTTTGATTTCCGCCCTGATCCGGCGTGTAAATGCCGGCTGCAACTAAGATTTGAACCGGTTTGGCTGAAGAATTAGCATCGGCCAAGGCGTCCTGGAGGTAGATATCAGCATCAGCCCAGCTTGAGCCATTATTTGCACCGGTAGCATCTGCATCGACATAGATTGTCTTTTGTGCTAAAGAAATGCTGCTAATTCCAGCTAATAAAATAGTTACAGTTAGCCAAATATTAAGATTTGATCTTTTCATCACTAATCCTCCAGAAAAAATCCTACAATGGGAAAAATACCATAAAACCATAGGAATTTTACCAAATCAGTAGGGGTTGTGTCCAGAAATTTCGCTGCAATAGCGGCCTTTTTCAGCAGTAAGCAATGTAGATGAATAAATTTATGGGGAAAGAAAATCCTTTCGCTGATTGCAGCTTAAAATTAAAATTGGGTAGTGCACTTACATCGAATTTTGGTTTTGATTACGTCAGGAAGGCAAAAAGCTTTGTTAATTACTTCTGTAAATTTAACAAGCTCTTTTGACGAAATATGAAATAATGGCAGCGAGCAATGATAAAAACAAATTTAATGCGATCCGGCGTAAAATAAAGACTTTTCCGACCAATCCCGGCTTATATTTTATGAAAGGCCAGGCGGATAAAGTCCTTTACATCGGAAAGGCCAAGAACCTGCGCTCGCGGGTGGCCAGCTATTTTCAGCCTGGCGGCGAGATAGCTACCGCGCGTGGGCCGAAAATCGCCGAAATGCTCAGCAAAGTCAAAACCGTTGACTTTCTCGAAACGGAAACGGAAGTAGATGCGGTGCTGAAGGAAGCCCGCCTGATAAAGGATATCCGCCCACCATATAATTCCGACCTTACCGATGACAAGACCTTTCCTTATCTGGAAATCACCATAGGCGAGGATTTTCCCGGCGTTTATATCACACGAAAACCTCGGCCAACCGGCAGCAGACTTTTCGGACCTTTCGCCGGCGCAAAGGACCTGCGGCTGGTTTTAGTAGAGCTGCAAAAAATATTTAAGTTTCGCACCTGTACACTTGGTATAAAAGAAGGTGATCCGAAGCGCAGGTTCTTTCGGCCCTGTATCTTGTACAGTATCAAGCAGTGCACCGCACCCTGCGCCGCCAGGGTAGAAAAAGCTGAGTACAGAAAGAGCATTAGTGACTTCATTAACTTTTTGCGCTCGAAGCGCTCCACGGTTCTGCGGCAGTTAGGAAAACAAATGGCCGAGGCAGCCGAAAAGCTGGAATACGAAAAAGCCTCGATGTATCGCGACCGTATTCGGCTGATTGAACGGCTCGACCGTCGCGGCCTGCCGGAGGAAGATGTTCAGCCGGAAGTCTTCGCTGATGATCCAACCGAAGCACTTCTGAAGTTACGGGATTTGCTGCATATACCCGATCAGGTCAGGATTATCGAAGGTATAGATGTCGCAAATATTTCCGGAGCCGAAGCAGTTGGTTCGTTAGTCAAATTTATTGATGGAAAACCCTTTAAAAGCGGCTATCGGCGATTCAAAATAAAAACAGTCGAAGGCATTGATGACTATGCCATGATTGCCGAAGTTGTCAGACGCAGATATAAATACGCCTTGAGGGATGAAGAGCTTTGGCCCGACCTTGTTTTAATTGATGGGGGGCTTGGTCATTTACGCGCCGCTGAGGCAGCTCTAAGACAGATGAAGGCACCGGATATTAAAATCGCCTCGATTGCCAAAAGACAGGAAGATATTTATTTGCAGGGAAGTTCGGAGTCCGTGAGATTGCCTGCTCATTCGCCTGCTCGTAAGCTGCTGCAATATGTCAGAGACGAGGCTCACCGTTTCGCCCAGCATTATTTCCACATCCTGCGGACCAAGAAAATGCTAAACGAAAAAATCTCTCAATAAGTTTGGCTTGTTAACTTATCTTCATCTTCGATCCGCCGGAGATAGACCGTGAAGGGGAGCCCAAATCCGTCCTTGCCGGATGCGGTGAAGACGCACTTGGGGATTGCCGCTTTTCCGACCAATCACATGCCCCGCGAAGGCGGGAGTTCGGGTCCTTAAGCAACAATCAAAGTACCGTACAACCCAAACAAGCCCTTTTTTTTTCTATAAAAATGACATGTATCCCGTGATTTCCGAGATTAGCGTTGAGTCGGGTAGTACTATGGATGTAAGATTGGCGGGATTAATTATTGAAAAGGCCAGCGGCATACATAAGAACATAGATGCATAGAGCCAAAGTTGATTCTGTACTCTGGCTCACTGTGATTGTTGGTGGTATCTGAACATCGGCGAACTAACACAATCCGAGTTTCCTGATGTGTAAAACCTTATTATATATGCAAATATCTCACACTCAAGCCTGAATTTTTCTTTTTTTCTTGACTTTTCACAGCATATTGTATAGAATACTCCATAATGTGGGTGGTCACGTGAAGCTTGGTTAAAGACTAAGCTTTGCCCCTAAAGGGAGGAGATGACAAACGCGGGGGAATGGATTTCCAATTTTTAGTAATAAAGCAGTAATGCATGGTAATGATGCGTAGTAAAAACGCGAGTCTGGCATTACTGCCGGTGGTTGTTTTTTGGTATTTGAGGGAGGACAACAAGAGGATTAAATTTCTGATACCATGCCCACTAACGTTTTAGCAGATGTGAAATTATTATACGTAAACTACATGTGCCGTATATTTACTCGACCTCACAGGAGGAGGAAGCTTTTCAATGTTGAAATGTAACTGACGGGGACGGAGTTTATCCAGAACTAATGAAGAATCAAGATGCAAGCTACTTTAAACCTATGGGGGGTAAGATTATCCTCTCCAGCGGGCGCAATTATTGTATTAAGTTCAACTTTTAATTTATGATAACACAAATGGAGTTTTTTTTGTATGCGGGGAAGTTTAAAAATTCATAAAGAAGTCCTGTGATTTTGGGAGGTAGGCTGATGCGATATTATCGAGTTTTAAGAATGAGAAAATTGTTGGTCCTTATCGTGGGAGCGGTTCTGGTTGGCTCATTTATGGGCTGTCAGACCTCGGGATCGATGTCTGAAATGGAGGCGGAACATCAAAGGCTGACGGGTATCATCCGACAACAACTTAATGAAAGCCGATCCGGCGTGCTGGGTGTGTCTGAAACGGGGGTGAACGCCTCTTCAGATGTGGCTTTGAGGTCAGGCGATGAGATTGAGTTGAAGTTCTATTATACGCCTGAGCTTGATATCACTCAGACAGTGCGTCCCGACGGAAAAATCTCGCTGCAATTGATCGGGGAGATAGACGTTTTAGGGAAAGGACCTTCAGAACTTCGAGAAGAGCTGCTGAAACTATATATACCTCATCTAAAAAAGCCGGAGATTGCAGTGATAGTCCGATCACTGCTGAACCGTCGTGTGTATGTAGGAGGCCAAGTGACTACACCGGGAGTCATCGAAATGCTTGGAGAAATCGATGTCCTGGAGGCAATTATGGAAGCCGGAGGATTCATTTTACCCGAAGCTGAATTCAGAAATGTAATTGTCATTCGCCATAAGGAGGGTCAGCGATACGCATACTCGGTCAATCTGGAAGATTCCTTGAAAGGCAAAGGATCGCAACCGTTTTATTTGCAGCCACGAGATATCGTATATGTGCCCAGAACCAAGATCACCAAGGTTGGTCAATGGGTTGACCAGCACATAAATAAGCTCATGCCGGATATCGGCTTCTACTTTGCAAGAACATCTGGAAAAACCACGGTTGGTTATCGTACTTATTAAAACATATAAGTTTGTATGTTTCGGAAAGGGGAAAAGCAGATGACAGATAAAGTAATTGGGGTTGAGGAAAAACTGAATGAAAAATCGCTGCGCGATCTATATTATGTTTTCTTTCGACACAAGTGGAAAGTGCTCCTGTTCTTTTTAGCCATTGTTGTTATAGTGACTATTAGTACCTTTGTTAGCGATAGTATCTATCGCTCGGAAGCCGGACTGATGGTGCGCCTCGGCCGTGAAACCGTGACCTTGGATCCCACGGCGACGACCGGTACAATCATTCCAGTGTCCCAATCTCGCGAAAGTGAGATAGTTACCGAGCTTGAAATTATCAGGAGCCAGAATATTGCCGAAAAAGTGGTGGATTCCATTGGACTGGAAGCATTTATATCTCCTCTTGAAGGACGATCGAAACGAAGTCTGTTGGAACGATTGGGTCTTACTACACAAGTAAGCGACCATGATGCTGTTGTACTCAGCGTTATGAGTAACCTGAAGGTTGATGTCCAGAAAGCCAGTTGGGTAATCAATCTTTCTTACGAGGCAAAAAATCCCGAACTAACTCAGCAAGTGCTCAGCAAATTTATAGATTGTTATCTCGAAAAACACATTGAAGTGCATCGTACGCCCGGATCATATCAATTCTTCGTTCAGGAATCAGAACAATTACGAAATAAACTTGCAGCAACTGAAAAACAGCTTATGGATTTGATGAACCAGACCGGTATCTCATCGTTAGATGAGCAGCGGTCGGCCGTCTTAAGTCGCATAGGTACTTTACAGGCTGAGATAGATGGCACGGAGGCCGATTTAGCTGCTTCCAGAGCAAAAGCACAGGAATTGCAAAGCAGCCTGGCTAATACACCGGATTTAGTAGTGACGGGAGCAACTGTGGGGCTTCCGAACGCTGCTGCTGACGGTATGCGTTCGCGGCTTTACGAGTTGCAACTCTTAGAGCAGGACCTTATGTCCAAGTTTGAGCCGGAAAGTCGACAGGTGCAGGATGTTCGTCGGCAAATTGCTGCAGCACAGGCACTGCTCGACCAGGAAAACCAGGCACGTAGCACCCTTACTAAGGGACTAAATACGACTTACCAGGGAGTACAATCAGCAATGCTCGCCGAACAGGCAAACATCGCATCATTTCAGGCCAGAGTTAACGATACGAAGAGCAAATTGGAACTTGCAAAGGCGGAGCTAAAAACTCTAAATGATAACAGCAATAAGATCACAAGCCTGGCGCGTGAGGTAGAGATACAGGAAGAAAATTATCGTAAATATTCCGGGAACCTCGAACAAGCCCGAATTGACGATGCTCTGGAAACTGGAAAAATATCAAACATCAATGTAATACAGCCGGCCACGCTTCCAATAAAGCCGGTTCGACCCAACAGGGCGCTCAATCTCCTGTTAGGTCTTTTAATTGGCATTGTGGGTGGAATAGCGATTGCATTTTTATCTGAATACTTGGACCACTCTATTAAGACGCCTGACGAGGTGGAGCAAAAGCTGCAGCTTACGACTATTGCTTGTATCCCACGTTTTGCGGCCAGCAGGATATCTTCCGCAAATAAGTGGGATATCCCACAGCAAGTCAAAGAATACTACGAGGCGTTCAAAGAACAGGTGCTGTTAGGCCCCAGCGGCTCTAAAAAAGCTACGCAAGTACTGGCTATTACTGGTTCACACGATAATGAAGGTGCCAGCTCTGTTGCGGCAAACCTGGCGCGTGCGCTGGCGCGGCCCGGAGATGGGCAAGTGCTGCTTGTGGATGCGAACTTTCAACATCCTTCAATACATCAGATATTTGAATCGAGACTTTCACCTGGATTGTCTGACATTCTCACTAACGGACAGAATATAGATGGTGTCGTTGTTCCTTCGCCGGTACAGAATCTCCATATTCTCTCAGCAGGTACAATAAACGGCGATCTCTCAGAAATTTTCAATTCAGAAAAATTTACGAGTCTATTGGATTCGATAAAGAAGGATTACCGGTATGTCGTTATTGACTTGCCAGCCGTGAATGAAGCAAGCTGGGCGCTTAGATTAGCCAGGCTATGTGACGGTGTTGGTTTGGTCGTAGAGGCAGAGCGATCTCGATGGGAAGTCGCGCAGAGGACTAAGGAACTGTTGGAACAGTCGAAAGCCAAAATCATTGGAGTTATTATTAACAAGAGACGGTTCTATATCCCGCGTTGGTTGTATCAGACATTGTAGGCAAATTGGCGGCGTAAATCTTGTTAAGAATGCAAGAATACAGCGGCAATTCGAGAATACCGGTTTTGACGATAGAGCGTCTCAATACAAGTAATACTCATAACATCTTGTAACTTAAAGGCTTAGGCTATTTTGTCCTTGATATGCCGGCGGTTATTATGATGAACAAAAGGCCACAGAAGGCATAAAATACATCCAGACAGCATGATCTCTTGGTAAAGTTGTGGTTGATAAACGCTTGTATCGGTTGAATAAAAAATTCAAAAATATTGAAAAAAGCTTGACAGAAAATGCAAGACGCATTATTATAAGTTAGATAAAAACGGCTGGTTGGGGTATATGTGTATAATTATACTTCAACAGTTTGGGATTATTGTACTGGAGGAACAGAAAGAGGCAAATCGGAGGCTGGAGGAGGAGTTAAAGGGTGAAGGATAAACCGAAGCAGTGGGCACCATCGAGGTATGTAGTCTATCCAAATCATACAAAAAAGCAGTGTAGTGTTCACTTAGCTGAAGAGTTACATGCCATACTCGAACGAGAGAAGGCTCGAGCAGATCGTAATGCACATCAATTTTCTTTTATTCTTTTCAATTTAAATAATAAAACAGCAGGGGGGAGTAATTTTCAAGCGTACTCTTTAACCAACATACTTGTCAATCGCATTCGTTGGACAGATGAAGCTGGATGGTTTGACAACAAGTGCCTATGCGTTGTTTTGCCCGACACATCTGACATTGGCGCCAGGAAATTTGCTGATAGTGTCTTACAAAGGCTCTCTGCAAAATCAGATACTCCGGATTATACTATTTATACTTACCCATCTGAATCCTTTCCCGGGGGTAATGGCCATTCCAAACAGCTTAGATTCAAAGATATGTGTCCCCAATGGGAATCGGGGACATTGGAAGATTGTTCAACATTCGCGGACAATGACGGGCCCGATAGGGATTCGATCGGCGAAGAGGTGTTGATGGATGATACAACGCTTGGCGATATTACATTGGAAGGGGAGTCTGATTTGCCCTTCTTTCAGCCGGGTCCTATATGGAAGCGTGCTTTTGACATATTGGGCTCAATAATTGCTCTTATTGTTTTGTTTCCCTTATTTGTTTTTGTATCGCTATTGATTAAAGCTGTATCCAAGGGGCCGGTTTTCTTCAAACAGCAAAGAGTAGGATATAAAGGTAAGCCGTTTACTATGTTGAAATTTCGGACTATGAAGGTTAACGCCGATGTTGCGGAGCATCGGCAGTATGTTACAGGATTAATAAATGGTGCAAAAAATGGAGATGCTGACAAGCCGATGACTAAGCTGAGCAATCATCGAGAGAGGATTCGGTTTGCCAAGATACTTCGCAAGATATGTATTGACGAGCTGCCACAATTGTTTAACGTGCTTCGTGGTGAGATGAGTTTGGTTGGTCCCCGTCCCGCTTTACCCTACGAGGTGGTGGAATATTTGCCTTGGCATTATAAGAGATTCAATACCCTTCCTGGTATGACCGGTCTTTGGCAAGTCAGCGGCAAGAACCGGCTTAGCTTTATTGAGATGGTACGACTGGACATTCGGTATTCCAGAGGGCTGTCTTTTTGGCTCGACATGAAGATTTTATTAAAGACACCATTAGCTATTATTTCTCAAATTATTGATGATACGGAAAGAGCAAAAGCAATGAATTTAAGGGGGGTGGAGAAATGCTTAACATTGCGGTTGTAGGCTGTGGATACTGGGGGCCGAATCTTGTTCGTAACTTTGCTTCCATTTCAGAATGCAAAGTAAAGTTAGTTTGTGATACCAGCGTTGATCGACTGAATTACATCAAAAGACTCAATCCGAAGGTGGAAACTACCTGCAAGTTTGATGATGTAGTTAAGAATTCCGGTCTTGACGCAATTGCGATAGCCACACCCACATGCCTGCATTTTGAAATGGGCATGAAATGCTTACAGGCTGGAAAGCACATCTTAATCGAAAAGCCCATGGCCGGCTCTGTAAAAGAGTGCAAGGATCTAATAAAACTTGCCGAAAAGCAGAAGTTAGTGCTCATGGTTGGACACACCTTTATCTTCTCCACACCCGTCAGGAAAATCAAAGAGATTATTGCTTCGGGTGAGCTCGGAGTAATTCAGTACATTAGTTCTCGCCGTTTGAACCTCGGTCTTTTTCAAAAGGATATAAATGTGGCCTGGGATCTCGCGCCACATGACATCTCTATTATTCTTTATATCCTTAAAGAAGATCCTGTATCGGTCAATTGTCAGGGTAAATCCCATGTTACCGAGGGGATCGAAGATGTAACTAATATGACGCTGAATTTCACTAATGGCGCTTTTGCCACGGTCCAGAGTAGCTGGCTCGACCCCAACAAAGTTCGTGAGATGATGTTTGTTGGCAGAAGAAAAATGCTCGTTTATGATGACTTGGAGCCTATAGATAAGATAAAGATATACGACAAACGGGTGGAAATACCACCTCACTACGATACATTCGCGGAGTTTCAATACTCATACCATTATGGGGGTATGTACGCTCCATTCCTTAAATTGGCTGAACCTTTAAAAGTAGAATGTGAGCAATTTCTCAACAGCATTGAAAATGGGACAGAGTCTGAGGCAAATGGCCTGGAAGGTTTGAAAGTTGTTCAGGTCCTGGAGGCTGCTACTAAGTCGTTACGCAACGGCGGTGGCCAAGTGACCATTGCTAAGTCTTAGGAAGTGTACGATAAGTCAGTTTCTGACCAATATATAGTGTATGGACAGAACAAAATACCCGCCGGTTTTACAGATGAATAGTTGGAACTCAACCATTAGTACTACCAGCCAAACCTAATAGACGTCCCCGAACGTGGAATATGCGAGAAGTGATAAAAGGCTTACTTGCCCACTCGGCCCGGTAATTCACCAGCACAATAGTGATTTAGGATAATTGCAGTCATGCTAAACAGAGGTATATTCACTTATATTAAAGGTTTTTTCGTAAAAGGCCACATACGTAGCGTCAAAGCCAAAAAGAATATACTTGCTTCATTTTTACTCAAAGGTGCAAGCGTTTTTATCAGTTTTGCCTTAGTACGTGTGACGTTAGACTACCTTGATGTCACAAAATATGGTATTTGGTTGACTTTAAGTTCAATTATAAACTGGTTTGTTTTTTTTGATATTGGCTTAGGTAATGGTTTACGTAATAAGTTTGCTCAAGCCATTGCTAAAAACCAGGAAGAGTTAGCTAAAACCTATGTTAGTACAACGTATGCTGCTCTAAGTTTAATTATAATTACTGCTTATGTATTGTTTCTAACTATCAATCCTTTTTTAAATTGGTCTAAAATCTTAAACACTGGGCCTGAGCTTGCAAGTGAATTGTCTTTGCTTACACTAATTGTTGTCACTTTCTTTGCTTTGCATTTTATCCTAAAGATTGTTGGAGTTATACTTACAGCTGATCAGAAACCTGCTATAAAGGACGTTTTTGAGCTATTTAGCAGTCTGCTTTCTTTAGTAGTTATTTATATTTTAACAAAAACTACATCCGGTTCACTCTTATATCTTGGGACGACACGAGCTTCTATGCCGGTAATTATTTTGCTCATTTCTTCATGCATCTTTTTTCATAGGGACTACAAGCGATATAGACCTTCATTAAAATATGTAAATTTGAAGTATTTTAAGGAACTCACAAGTTTAGGCATCCAATTTTTCGTTATCCAAGTCGCCGTTCTCATATTGTATTCGACAGATAATATGATAATCACGCAATTATTTGAACCTGCTAAAGTTACCCCATATAACATAGCTTTTAAGTATTTTAGTATTATAACCATGATTTTCGTTATTATAATTACACCTTTTTGGTCAGCTTTTACAGAAGCTTACGTAAAAAAGGATATTAAATGGATTAAAAAATCGGTACAAAAATTAATTTATATTTGGGCAGTCTTGTGTGGTTTAGCATTGATTATGTTATGTCTATCTAATTTTGCTTATAAAGTATGGATTGGCAAATCAGTGCATGTACCTTTCTCTCTATCAATCGGGATGCTGCTATTTGTTGTTATTATCTCGTGGAACCATGTGTTTATTTACTTTATCAATGGGGTCGGCAAAATTAAGTTGCAATTCTACTCTTCAGTAATGGAAAGTCTCGTCAATATTCCTCTTTCAATATTGCTGGCTAAGTATCTAGAGTTGGGTTCTGTTGGGGTGATTTTAGCTACTTCCATCTGTATTTTTCCCCGTTCAATTTGGGCACCAATACAATATTATAAGATAATCAATAATCGTGCACATGGGATATGGGCAAAGTGAGAATTAAGAACTCAGTGCTGTAGGATTTATTCACAAGGGGGTAGTGATCAATTGGATAAGTCACATTATGGTAGTGATTGTCTTAGAGTGTCAGTGCTTTTAATTTAAAGAGTTAATAAGCCTAAACAAAAAGCATGTTTTTGGCGAATGAGGTGATATAGAACTGTGAGATATTTGTATACAAGATTTAAAGACATATTAAATAGAATAGTTTCCTTTGAAATGAGAAATGGGAATTATTTTGAGCTAGGCGAATTTATTGATCTCCTTGTCAACCAGATACCCTACATCCGCCTTAAGAATATTGTTGAGGGCATAAGAAAATGGACCTTTAATTCTTTGAAGCTGGCAGATGAGCGCATCACTATAGATATAATAAAACTACAATATTACAAAAAGGTCGACTTTTTGACAGATAAATCAAAAGATGAATCGTGCGACAAAGTCTTTCTTTATCCTATTAATATCATTTGTCAGCTTGTGGATTTTCTCTACTTGTATCAAAATAAGCAAAAGGTTTTCAAAACGAAATTAAAAGTTAGTTTAGAACGAGATGTAAGATATTCTACCTGTAAGTTATATACAAATATTAGCTCATCCGATCACTTATTTAAGCACAGAGGAAATCGGAAAATTTGGAGTATGATTCATCAATTTATTAATACAAAGGATTTACATAGTCCCTTTGTCGAGATAGAAAGACTTAACGAGAATGGAAAGTGCTTAATTTGGGTTAGGTTTGATTTATTTAAGTATTACGAAGAAGAAAAGAGAGTGTTAAAGACGTGTAGAGAGAGAATCGGCCCGGAATACTTTACAGAATTTAAAAAAAATAGAAATCATGTAGTTTATGGCAGCTCTGGAGACGATTTTATCAAAATAGTTGACTCAAGGATATTGACCGATAAAAAAAATTCACTATATTTGGAATCTATTTTTCTTGATAGATTAAAAGATCTCACTGGTTTCCCCACCGCAAAGCAATATTTGAAAATCGGCAGTTATGAGATACTTGTTACTAGTAACATCGTGGGAGAAACTTTCAGTGAGTATTTATTAGGTAGCAACGACGAAATAAACACCCACTTAATATTCAAATTGTTTGATCAGATCCGCAAACTTAGAGAAAATTGTATCATACATAGAGATTTGAAAGACTCAAATATAATAATTTCTGCCCCAGAGGAGGTATTTATAACAGATTTTGACCAAGCCATTTTGACTACAGATTTATGTAATAAGGCCGACCTTAACAAAAAGAATTATTTCAGCTTAAGCTGTCCATGTCATACCTTGCATAATCTACTAAGTACGGGACCGCAGATAATAAATAAGATAAATAAAATACAAGCAGAGCTTAACAAAGTGTGGCAAGAGGCAGCAAAAACCAACAGTAATTCTCCAGGAGTAGAAATTGCTTACTACTCTTATGATTTGGGTGAGTTCAATTATTTTGGAGAAAGAGACTTTTTTGCAAGATGGCTGTTACTTGAAAAGAATCATATCTGTTTGAAAGATAAGATAGTGGTCGAATTAGGTTGTAACCTTGGTCTCTTCGGAGCGTACAGTGCATTATATGGGGCAAAACATGTTACCTGCTTTGATATGGATATAGACGTAATTAAGTGTGCGAAAAGACTATCAGATATAATAGAATTAAAAAACATTAAACACGAAGTTAGGGACCTTAACGTTCAAGGATCCCTTAAAGATATAGAGAAGATAGATTTTATGTTCGCTTTGTCGGTTTATTTTTGGCTAAAGGATACTACAGAGTTTGACAGACTAATGAGATTGGCAAGAGCGGTTCTTTATGAGGGCCATGAACAATATGATATTGAATATAACCGGTTGAAAGCGTGGGGTTTTATGGATATTAAACCAATAGGTACGGCTGATCGTTTGCGGACTATATTCCACGCTGCGAAGTGATTATATTTTCGCAAAGCACATGTCTGTGTTTCTTTAATGTCTGGAGGAGAAATGTCTAGAAGAATTACAATTTCGACTATTTTAATGTACACTCTTCTGTTTGTCTGTATCAACACGTCACATAGCTGGTTTCCTTATCCGGAAACCTCTGCCGGTGAAATACTTCGTTTTGATAAGATATTGCTCTTTGGGGAAGCTGACATTTATCATCTATTTGCCGGGTTGTTTTTTGTGATGCTTTTTTACGTAAAACTCGGTCCAAATAATGACAGAAATATTTTAGGGGATAGAAACTACTTAAAATATATTTTTCTGATTTATTTTATTCCTGTAAGTATCTTAATGTATTTAACCATATATATTAAGAATATCAAGTTAGAAGGTCTCGGAGTGGGGCCGTTTATGCTCCTTTTTATATATTTGGTTGTTACCTTTTACGTCCAAGATATTTTTTTGAAAGATAAGAATAGAAGGCAATTAGTCAATATTGTGACAGTGTTTGAGATACTCCTTTTGTGCAGATGCTTCTATTCAAGTGTTAAATATATGTTAGGTTTTGGTGCTCCCAGTCTTTTCGGATGGGGAGTAAGATTAGGGACAGAAAATGATTTTGCAGACTTTTTCATTTTGTTATTTATAATCGCGTTAGTTAGATTATTATTCTGCAAAAACGAGAGCATTCGGTATCGTATATTACACATATTAGGACTGATCGCATCTTCTTGCGTGTGCATTTTTTCTTTTCGAAGATATTTCTGGGCCGAGTTGTTAGCAGCAACAGGCATTATTTTCTTTTTTCATTATCGTTTCAATAAGGTAGTTTTTACTAAAAAAGTTACATGTGTGTGTTCCTTAATAGCGTTAATAATAGGTTCCATTCTTTTTGTAGGCCCCAACAAAATAGCAGATAATTATTACGTTGGTCGGTCGTTAACATTTCTAACATTAATCAATCCTCGATTCGACTCGCCATATGGAACTGACTCGGGTCATAGGGCCGAGATTGCAGATGGTTGGTATAATGTTAAAAGGAATTGGCTGTTAGGGATTACTCCTTTTGGACGGGAGAAAATAAAAAGGTTTGAAACAGCAGGATGGCAGGTGGGCGTATTTGTACATAATGCCTACTTACAAGTATGGCTCTTTTATGGCTTGTTAGGTTTCATTCTATTCGTCTTTTTATACGTTAAATCAATGTGGTTAGGATACATCGTTTTCATCAAATTTAAGAATATACTGGGACTGATATTATTGACTTTTCTTATTTCCCAGACCATTAAAAATATTGTATGGCCAACTGCAATTTTCTTTACTAACGTGACTATCCTTTACATATTTCTAATATCAATTGTAATTAGAGCAAGTCGGCTAAAGGTTTAGTATCTGAATCCTCAATTTCAGCTTTTCGCAGTCCAAAGAGCCAAAAGCGTTGTGACATATGCTTAGACAATAGCATGCATCTTGCTACATGAGAACAGCGATGGAGGAAGGAAAGATAATGAAGATTAAAGAAAGCCCATTAGTCACAATAGTGACTCCATCATATAACCAGGCAAGATATTTAGAAAGAACGATATTATCTGTATTAAATCAGGACTACCCAAGCCTTGAATATATTGTAATCGACGGTGGTTCAACGGATGGTAGTATTGATATTATAAAAAAGTATGAAAATAGGATTTCATATTGGATTAGCGAGCCTGATAGGGGACAAAGTCATGCCATCAACAAAGGCTTCGCAAAAGCGACAGGGCAAATATTTAACTGGTTGAATTCTGATGATATTCTTATGCCCAGTGCAACCTCTATCGCGGTTCATTATCTTACCAATAATCCTGAATATGGAATGGTATACGGCGACCGTTTAGTTATAGATGGAAAGGACCAGGTTTTAGCTTGTATGGAATTGCCGTCTTTTAGTCCTTTCCTTTTCAAGTTTAGGGGTTGGGTGCCACAAGAAACTGTTTTTTTTAGGCGAGAGCTATGGCATAAGGTCAATGGTTTGGACGAAATCCTTCATTATAGTATGGACTGTGATCTGTGGCTCAGGTTCTTACAGGATACAACCTTCTTTCACATACCTTTTATCATGGGTGCTTGGAGGCAACATGATTTAGCGAAATCTCATATCCATTTTGGGTCAGAAGATATGAGCACGGAGGGTCACGAGGAAGCAAGGCAGGTTGTGATAAGAAATGTAAAAACAATTTATCGCTTACAATTGTTAAGATATATTATGCGAAAAATAAATAACATAAGATTCATTAAAGAAAAATACTCCGCAAAAAGAAAGCGTGAAATTGATAATATCCAAAATGTTATTCAAAGGGCTCGAGGAATAGCAAACGCCCGATTAAAGAACTGTTCCCATAAATAAAATCTGCTGTGGTTAAATAAATAAATTTTAACTTGATAAGGAAAGAATCACAAAAAAACATCTAAGTGAAAAAAGACTGGAAAGGTTTGCTCTTATCTTTGGTTCTAACACCAACAAGTTTATAGGCTTTCATAACAGAAGGAATTAGGATGACAGGCATATCCGGATGCTTTTTCTTTTCTCAAGAAGTCGCTGAAGACACGCTAAAAGAAATAGTGATAAAAATAAAAGACGAAGATTGTCATATTGCAAGATCTATTCTTAATCATTCGTGTCTTTTAGCAGGGCTGGATATAAAATCTGACAAAGCCAGAAAAATCATAACTGATAAGGAAGATGGTATAAGCATTGTTACCTGTGGTGAGGTATACAATGAAGATAATGAAAGTCTCAATGAAGCTATTCTCAAACTGTATAAAGAAAATAGATTGGATAGATTAGAAGCATTTAATGGTTCCTTTGCGGCAGCCATTTATGATGGTTCTAAAGAGAAATTAACCCTTGTTAATGACAGATATGGCTTGGAAAAGTTATTCTATTATCATAATGAAGAGCATTTCTTTTTTGCTCCTAAGATAAGGCCGCTCGTTAGGTTGGGAGCAAATAAATCCTTAAGAAAGGATGCGATTATTGACTTTTTTCTTTTCGGATTTTTACTTGGAGATAAGACTTTTTTTCAGCATATCAGGCAACTTCGGCCTGCATCAATTTTAGAGGTCTCAAAGGATGGTATGAATCTTACTACCTACTGGGATTACGAGTATAATGAAAACTACCATACTGAACCTGAGGAGGAGCTGATAGAGAAATTAGATACATTATGGCAAAAGGCAATCGAGCGAAGAGTCAAAGGGGATAAAAAAATACTTATTCCGCTTAGTGGAGGGCTGGATTCCCGCGCTATACTTGCAGCCGCTCTGAAATGCACTTCAAAGGATAGAATAATCACGTTCGCGTTTGGAGAAAAAGGAAGTTTTGATTTAGAGATTGGCAAGATGGTGGCAAAGAAAGCGGGGGTGAAACATATCGCTTTGGGGGTGGAAAAAGAAGATTTTAGAGGACAATACGATATTTCGATGGATGATATCGAAGGAATGATACATGCAACACCATACTTTGCGATTAAGAAGTATAAAGAAATGGGAAAGTATGGGGATGATATATTGAGCGGGTACATGGGCGGCGAGATTATGGGTTCTCTTATTTCAGCGAGAATGCTGAATAAGAAAATGGAATCTGAGCAAGATTTTATTGAGGCCAAGAATATAATTTTTGATTGGCGTAAAAGATGCGACTTAGGCCAACTGCAACAACTAATTAGTTTTCAAAATGGAGATATTAAAAATTCTTTCGAGGAAACGGTAAGTGATATAACCAATGTGACTAGTGGAGATTTCATCAATTATTGCGCTAAGTGGTTATATAAATACGAGGAGTGGAACCAAACAGCGTTTTGCGTCTTTAGGTATAAAAACATATTCAAGTATTCCATGCCTTTTTTGGATAATGACGTGGTTAATTTCATGCTTGGGATCTCACCAGAGCTGAGAGTTAATAAGAAACTATATAGATCCATGCTTCTTACTAAATACCCAAGATTATTTGAAATCCCTGTAACGAAGAACGATGGATTGAAACTGGATGCTAATCGTGTTTCATTGTTTTTAAGAAGGGTCAACATATATTCAAAGCGTGGAGTAAATAGAATATCCAGACGACTGCTGAAGACAAGTATCTTTCCCGATAAAGATAATAATTACATAGATTATAATGACTTTCTACGGAAGGATAAGGGATACAGAAACTACATGAGAAGTATGATCGACAAAGTTGAAAAAAGAGAGTATTTTAACGAAGAATATATCGAAAAAATCTGGGATTTGCACATGCAGGGAAGGATAAACTATTCGATGCTCTTTGGGTTGTTAGTGACATTTGAGTTACTCCTTGAGAGGTTTGTGGATAAATAGACGAAGACATGTAATGCTGATGCAATCACTTTATTAACCTCTTTAGAGGTCATTTTGAAAGCAGGCGAGTAGCTATAGATTATGAAACTGCTTTATCTAAGTGACATATCCGTAGATTCTGACGTAGCCAATACTATTTAAGTGTTGCATAGGTGCTATACTTTTAAAGTCGGTGTGGAAGTGACACTTAAAATCCCTGCCAACGAGAGTGATTCAATGTACATTCGGGAAATTATTAGGAGAAAAATGTAGTAAACTCTCTAATTCAATATAGTACATAACATGGGATCAGAACATTGCATACAACCAAAGGCTTATGAGACTATATTTAGCGGATAGAAGTAACTCGATTATTAGAGTTTATGATGTCATATTGAACGATTCAATATCTTTAGGCTAAAGTGTTAAGCTATTTAAAGTTAGATAATATCTTGTCTTTTCTCTTTTTTGGTTATTTACCTAAGCTACCAAGCGATTTGGAAACTAAGGTATGGGCGCTAGCTACTGCTGGGGGTGACTCTTTGCCTGTTAAGGATGGCATGGAAGAAAGTTTGCTAGAAAATGGTATCAGTATATTCAAATCGATTTTCACAAATGTTGAAGATAGCAAACATATAGTGCCATTGAGTGGGGGTTTAGATTCCAGAGCCATACTCGGAGGATTGTTAGCTGCAGGCTTGAAAGATCAGATCACCACTGTTACGTATGGAACGCCGGGAACTTTTGATTACGATATTGGCTGTGATATAGCCAGGCAGATGGGCTTGCGTCACGAAAGATTGGATCTGACACAGGTTAAAATAGAGCAGAGTCTTTTAGAAAAAACCGCGAAAGAGATGGGTACAAGAGCTTGGATCTTTGATGCGTTTTATAATCGCCTGATTCCTAAAAGATTTGGTAAAAACGCTATTTATTGGACCGGATTTTTCGGAGACGTCTTGGCTGGTTATAGAGGGTGTCTCTTACCGCAAGATAGTTCTAATTGGGAAAAGGCTGTTTCGCATTTTATAGAGTATAACCGGTTTGTCAGATCGGTTAATCTGGTTAATCCCAATTTTGACCCATCATCTGTTCTTCCTCGATCACCTCTTTTGCAGGATAGTATATTGAGCTACGATGAGCAACTTTTCTTTGCAATTCGGATAGAATCATATATGAGACATATTCTGGCCCCTAACGATTATGATTATCGCACTCCATATTTGCATCCGGAATGGGTTAATTTTATTCTGAATGTCCCACGAAAACTTCGAAGAAACAAATATCTCTATCAGAGAATTCTCGCGACTGCGTTCCCCGACTTGTTTTCACTGCCGACAAGGAATGATTGTGGTTTTCCACTTAATACTCCTAATTGGAGGACAAAGCCAAGGAGAGGTTTTTGGAAGATTAAAAATATCATTAGAAGGCGATTTCCGTTTTGCATGTCACATTGTGACCCAAGGATTAACTATATAGATTTTGATGAAGCAATACGGCAGCGAAAGGATTTCAAGGAAGTGGTAGGCGGAAATATCCATGATCTAAGAAAACGCGGAATTATTGATTGGATCGATATCGAAGACTTATTGGAACAGCATCAACAAAGGTGTGTAAATTGTGCTGATGCAATTACTATATTAGTATCCCTGGAGATCATTTTGAAAGTAAACGAGCAGCTGTAAATTATGAAACTGCTTTATCTAAGTGATGTATCTGTCGAGTCTGATGCAGCTAACACTATTCAGATATTGCATATGTGCTATGCATTTGCGAAGCTGGATACCCAAGTGACTCTTGTAATTCCTGCTAATGGAAGTGATCCAGCCTACATTAAGGAAATCATTAAGAGAAAGATTGGCAAGGATGCAAATTTCGGCATCAGGCCTTATCGAAAAATATCGTTTTGTCAGAAACTCTCCATGATTGGTGGGTATCCCGGCATCAGACAGCTCCTAAAAGAAGAAGATGCAGATTATTGTTTCGTAAGAAATCCAGTGTTTGTGAATGCGCCATTGGGACAAAATATTCCTACTATTTTCGAGTCTCATGATGCCACAATTCATGATAACTACCTCTGGAACTTTCTTTGGACGCGCAATCTCATAAAAAACTGTAATCGAGATAAGCTTGTAAAGTTTATTGCAATAAGCCGACACCTTGCTAAAAAGTGGATAACCAGAGGTGTCCCGCCGCAAAAAGTTATGGTTCTCCATGATGGCGTTGAAGCAGATGCTTTTCAAGTAGTACCCGACAGACAAAAGCTTAGAGAACACCTTGGCCTTCCCATAGATAAAAAAATTGTTGTATATGCCGGTAGTTTGTACGTAAATCGTGAGATCGGGAATATTTTGCATCTTGCAAGAAGCTTTCCGCAAGTCTTCTTCGTTTTAGTTGGCGGTCCTGAACGAAGGGTATCATATTACAAACAACAGGCCGCCGATCAACAAATCAATAATATTCTATTTTTAGGTCCTGTTATACATTCTAAGGTTAAGGACTATTTATTCGCAGCCGATGTATTGCTAATGATTTGGAGCAGTAAGCTGAGAACTATTAATTACTGTTCACCGCTTAAGATGTTTGAATATATGGCAGCTGGCAGGATCATCGTGGGGCAGGCTTTTCCAACTATCAAGGAAGTTCTCGATGATGGCGAACATGCCTTTCTGGCAGCCCCAGATTCATTTGATGATCTTCGCAAAAAGCTTAGAATGGCATTGGAACAAAGCTACCCGAACTTAATGGCCAACAAGGCGCGCGAATTAGCTATGAATAACTATACCTGGGAGGCGCGAGCAAAAGCTATCTTATCATATCTTACGAACTGATCTAAAGACGGATGATTGAAGATCTCCGTAGCCAGGTTAACATCTGTTACCATGCATTATTCCTGTCAGGGCTATCTAATCTGTCATTTGAAATACCAACAGAAAGTGAGCCATCAAGTTGATACATATCATTTTGAGTCTTGATTACGAGATCTTCGGCAATAGTGCAGGTGACGAAATACAGCCTGAGAACAAGAATTAGGTGGACGGTTCTATGAGAGTGCTTATTACACATCCTGAGGGCAAGGGGGGAGTTTCCGTCTATTACAGTAAACTTCGGGGAAGGTTCACTATACCTATGCAGCACATAGTAGTAGGAAAAAGAATTCATAGACAACAAAGTCTCTTAGTTAGGCCTCTGCAAATGTTTGTTGATTACTGTAAATTTGTAAAATTCTTAAGAAAGAACAATATAGATTTGGTGCATCTGAATCCTTCTTTGGATTTTAAGTCTTTTGTACGGGATGGAATCTTTGCGTTATTAGCGAGGGCTAACAAGAAGAAAGTAGTAGTATTCTTCCGAGGTTGGAAAAAACCGTGTGAAGTGCGTATTGAACGTTACTTTCTTTGGCTGTTTAGATTGTTTTTTGGCAAAATAAATGTCTTTATTGTGTTATCAAACGAGATCAAAGAGACGCTTGAAAGATGGGGTATCATACAGCCCATTTATAAAGAAGTAACCGTAATTTGCGAAGATGAGCTTGCGGGCTTCGATATACAAAATGCTCTTAGAAAGAGGCAGGAATCCAAGAAATGGCGTATTCTTTTCATTGCAAGAATCATCAGAGATAAAGGTATATACGAAACTCTGGAAGCAGCTTCTCTAATTCAGCAAAAGTATCCTGCAGTGGAACTTGTTGTTGCAGGAGATGGCGAAGAATTAGACAATGTCAAATCTTTTGTGCGAGCGCATAATATTCGTAATGTTATATTTACAGGTTATATAACCGGCGCAGAGAAATTTCGCACATTCGAAGAAGCTCATGTTTTTTGTCTGCCTAGCTATACTGAGGGTTGTCCCGTCTCAGTAATCGAGGCAATCGCTTATGGATTACCTGTTATTACAAGACCTGTTGGTGGAATTGCTGATTTTTTCGAGGACGGCAAGCATGGCTTAATTTCAGATAGCTTAGATCCGAAAGTTTTCGCGAGTTTGATTGAGAAGTTGTTTGTAGATAAGAATTTGTACGAAAGAGTCTCTTTATATAACTATCAATATGCACAATCACACTTTTTGGTCTCTAACGCCATATCACGATTGGAAACGATATATAAAAAGTGCTGAATGGTAAATAGAGCAATAATGGGAAAAAAAGAATATCCAAATAATGGCCGCATACATAAAAGACTGCACTTTCCAAAAAATAGATTATTAGCTGGCCAGTTTCATTAGCTTATAAACTTGTGGTGAGCCTGTCGAATCCAACTGGCGTACGATTTTTCGGTTTTTACGGCCATGACCGGAAATTTCAAAAAATGTTTGCTTCAAAATCTCTCGACGAAGCCCGGCACAGCGGTCTGCATGCGATGGTCTGCGTGCAACATCGTCCCAGGGGCTGTTACTGCGGTCGCATATAACAGAAGCTCTCTTTTGCCAAGACCACAATTCAACCATAGTATGCACCCACATATTCAAATGAAACGCACCAACATTAGCCCAGTAATTGCGAACCTGCTGCTGTCCGGCTCCTTCAATCTCCTTGAGATCATGAAAGTTCTGTTCAATGGCGAATCTATCCGCAACTGCTTCAAGAATTTCTTGGGCAGCAGCCGAAGGGTTGGTGCACATAAAAGCTCGCCACGAGTTTTTATCTTCTCGAACAATCAAAACCAGCACCTCTCCGCCAGCCGGCTTGTATGTCGCCTTGAACATCTTAACCATTTTGGTTTCTTTCCGGCCGTAAAGCCTTGCTTCTATCGAAAACCAGCATTGTCTTAGCCACTTCATCTTGAAGATAAATACGTTTGCCATATTTGCGAGGTCTTCCGCGTTTTCGCTTTTTAACCGGTTTAACCAGCGAATGCAGAGCAGCGTCTTTTCGCAATCTTGTAATAATAGTAGCTCCCATCCTTATTGCGGGCTTAAGAAAATTGGCTCTGGTAAAACCTCCATCGGTAACAATCCAAAGCCCTTTTCCAATGCGTTTGCAGCACTTTTGAGCCCATTTTACAAGTTCTGCTGCCTGCTGGAGCTTGTTTTGAAACCTGATTTTATGAGCTTTCGGAACAGATTCGACATCATTAACCCGGATATACATCTTAGCCAGCAGTGGCAGCCCGATGGTCCCCCACAGCTTATGATGAGCCAGAGCCGACAGCGTTACCCAGATATGACCATAAACGAATTTTGCACCATCAGGGCCGACAGTTGGGTTTCGATGGATGCCTGCGCCAACAACTTCAGGGCCATATCTTTTTGTAGGGCTGTCATCGATAGCCATAAGGACTCTGTTTTGATTCTTGTAAACAAGCTTTATCATAAATTGAAACAATACTGTTGCGATTATTTCAGTTTTTTGACCAATCGAACCGACAAAATAGTAGAAGGCTTTATACCGTTTGGTAATACCAGCGGCCCGGAACCAGCTGGTAACGGTTTTTCTACCCTTGGCAAAGACGATACCAGCGATGATTATACTCAGTCGCCAGGCCGAGCGTTGATGCAGAACCGAGCAGATGGCGATTATCATTATTTGCCAGTTGTCCGGAAAAAACCATTTAGTGAACATAGGCTCTCCTTTCCTAATGTGTCTTGTTTGATTACTAAACACATCGGAAGGATGAGCCATTTTTATTTACAATACAGGTTTTCAAAGAGCTAAACTAACCGTTATTTTTTTGGAAAGTGCAGATAAAAGATAAAAATAATAATATGCTGCGCAAACTGTGAAAAACTAAAGGCTCGAGATACTATGAAAATTCTTATTACACATCCTGACTTACAGACACAGGGGGGGATATCTAATTATTATGATCAATTGCAAGGCAAATTTAATATGCCTGTACAGTACTTTGTAGTCGGAAAAAGAGCTGCAGAAAAGGGTTTCTTCTCGTTCATTTCTCGGACATTTGTTGATTATTGGAGATTTGTGAAATGCTTAAGGAATGATGGTATAGATTTAGTGCTTATAAACCCGGCTTTAGAATTGAAGTGTTTTATACGCGATGGTATCTTTGCTTTATTAGCAAGAGTTAATAAAAAAAAGACAGTGGTGTTCTTCCGGGGTTGGAGAAAATCATTTGAAGTATGTATTGAAAGTCATTTTCTCTGGGTGTTTAAATTGTTATTTGGTAAGAGTGCCGCATTTATTATATTATCAGATGAGTTCAAAAAGACACTCGAAAAGTGGGGTGTTGCACAGCCAATCTACAAGGAAGTAACCATCATTAATGAAGATGATCTTATAGGATTTGACATACAGAATGCTTTAAAAGAGAGACAAAATTCTGAGAAGTGGAGAATTCTCTTTCTTGCAGGAGTTACCCGAAGAAAAGGCATCTATGAGACAGTGCAGGCTGTATCTCTCTTGCAGACCCAATATCCAATGATAGAGCTTATTATTGCTGGCGATGGTTATGAGCTGGGAAATGTCAAATCCTATGTGAAAGACCACAATATGTCAGGTGTTACATTTTTAGGTCGTGTCAGGAATAAAGATAAACGTCGAGCATTTGAAAGGGCTCATATATACTGCTTGCCAAGCTATAGTGAAGGTTTGCCGAATTCAGTAGTTGAAGCAATGGCCTTTGGGCTGCCGGTTATTACGAGGCCTGTTGGGGGGCTTGCAGATTTGTTCAAAAACAAAGAGTATGGTTTTATTTCGGATAGTTTAGATCCTAATGTTTTTGCGAGTTTAATTAAGAGGCTGTTTGTAGATAAGAATCTATATAACAAAATATCTTTATCTAATTATCAGTATGCTCAATCGCATTTCTTGGCTTGTGATGCTGCTTTAAGACTAGAGAAAATATACAAGATAGCATTGGAAGATCGAAAGAAGTAGAATCTGCTCGCAATTGAAAACCTGTAGTACTTAAGCCTTTTCCTTAACATGAGCTTCAGGATTTACAATAGTATTTCTATGATAAACTGTTAAGCTTGGGTAAAAAATATGAGTAGCTTAACGTTCAACTTTGTTGGTGATGTTATGCTCGGCGAGCTTTTTGAACAATACAAGACAGGTGTGAAATCCAGAGTTGCTGACAGAGGCATCGATCCTTTTGTGCACTGCAGGGAGGAGTTTGAGAACTCGGATTTGAATGTGGCCAATTTGGAGTGCGTGGTAGCAGATTGTTCAGATAAAGACGAACCCTTTTCAGAATTCGTGCGTGTTCCTACGAGTTTTGCTGATTTACTTAGTGAGAACCACATACATATTGTCAATCTCGCCAACAATCATTCTCTGGACCATGGAAATGATGCCTTCAGGCAGATGGTAAAAGTTCTGAATAGCAAGGAGATCAGGACTTTTGGGTATTCGCCAAATAGCCTATTCCAAGAAGAATGTATGGTGACCGTCGTAAGAGGATTCAAAATAGGTTTCTTGGGCTATAATTTATCGAATCTACCCTATCTAAAAGTACTGGACATTTCTAAAAGCATTAACAATATTGTAGCCAGGGAAAAGAAAAAAGTAGATTTATTAGTACTCTCTCTTCACTGGGCGTATGAATTCGTCAGTTTCCCGGCCTGGAGGTTTGTCTCGCTTGGAAAAGGTTTCATAGAAAGAGGAGCTGATATCATCTATGGACACCACCCGCATCAGCTTCAGGGAGTTGTGAGGTATCAAGGAAAGATATTTGCACCTAGCCTTGGAAACTTTGTGTTTGGTCGTCAGTTCAGGAAGTGCCGGATTACTGCAATACTAAAAGTTAAGATTGACAGAAGCACTAAGCAGTTGGACTATCACGTCATGCCATACTATGTAAATGCGGACTTTCAACCCAAGAAGTGTGCCAGACATGAGAGAACCGTAAAGAAGCTCAATAGTCTCGTTGATAATATAGTCAATTGCACTGATAGATCAGGTCGAAAATGGGATAGAAAGGCCTTCCTTGTGTCACAATTAAATCATTTGAGAAATAGAATACGCGTTAGATTTATATTTGTCCTTCGAATACTAAACTATCGCCCTTATATACAGAAGATTATCAGAAAGAAACTTGGAAGGCAGTCTTCCTATGCCTAACATGATCCTGTGGTGTAACGAACAAGTTATGCGCTTGACATCGAGTTGAGATAAAAAGTAAGGTGGCAGAATGTCTTACGGAAATGCAATTCAGCAGAGAATCTATTACTCATCGCCCTATATCGTAAAGAACCAAATAGCATCTCTCTACGGCTGGATTCAAAGGCGAGAACGCTTTGGTAGGCACTTCAAACGGCACTTGGAGTTCCTGTCGGAATCACAGTGGTTCTCAAACCAACATCTGCAGCAATACCAATTTGAGCAGACGAGAGCGTTTCTTATACATGCAAAGAAGCACTCAAGGTACTATCATAACCTTTTCCATATCTGCGGGTTCGAACCCGAAAAGATGGAATCTCTTACTGATTTGCGGCAATTACCTATTTTGGACAAATCCACTCTTCGCAGCAACATATCTGACATTCTTGTAGATAACTTGGCTAGCTATAATCCTATTTGGCAGACCACAAGCGGGACAACCGGTCAGGGTCTACACTTTGCTGTATCATCCGAGTGCTTTCAACATGATTGGGCCTTGATCGTGTTAGCTTACTCTTGGGCTGGTATTCAATTAGAGATGAAATGGGCCTATTGTGCAGGCCATCCAGTTGCATATTCAGAGCGCCGAAAGCCACCTTTTTGGGCTTATGATTATGCAAATAATTGGCTGCTTATGTCCTCCTACCATCTAACTGAATCGAATTTGCCTCACTATATTTCTGAATTGCAGAAATTCAAACCTGACATGATTTCTGGATATCCATCCTCAGTGTATTTGTTGGCTTTAGCAAATCAACACCTTGGTCGTCCGGTTCATCCACATGCTGTTTTCACCTCGTCGGAGACCTTATTTGACCATCAGCGAAACGTTATTCAGGATGCTTTTGGGTGCAAAGTATTCAACTTTTACGGCAGTGGAGAGAATTGTGTTCACATTGCTGAGTGTGAAATGGGAAGTCTTCATCTGAGAACCGAATATAGCTATGTGGAGTTTCTTGACCAAGATAATAAGCCGGCTAAAGCAGGCCGTGAAGGACGAATCGTATGCACCGCTTTCAGGAACTACGCTATGCCGTTGGTCAGATATGACATTGGAGATGTCGCTATTCTTTCTGAAAATCAACGGTGCCCGTGCGGGCGTGGGGGAATACTCGTTGATAGGGTAATTGGACGGGTGGAAGACTATATTCTCACGCCTGATGGCCGATTTGTTGGAAGGTTAGATCATCTATTCAAAGGCGCAGTTAATGTTAGAATGGCCCAGATAGTCCAAAAAGACGTTGAAGAGGTCATTATCCGAATCGTGAAGGAGCCTAATTATACTAGGAAGGAGGAACAGTGCATTTTGGAAGAAGCGCAAGTTAGACTTGGAACGGAGATAGATGTTAAGTTTGAATACGTTGACGATATTCCACGCGCAAAGAACGGGAAGTTTCGTTTCATAGTTTCAAATATTAGAAAAAAGAATATGTTTTCTAACGCAATACCTATAGAAAAAGAGTAATAATTTAGAGTCTCTAATGCTCTGTTGAAAACCTTAGGCGGCACGCCTGATTATCATCAGGTTGTGCGTTAATATTCTTAACAAGCATTCACGTTCACGTGATTGTTCAGTTCTGGCTCTCAAAGCAGAACCTAATAAGCGTTTATTACGAGAAAAGGCACTTTCAACCTGCCAACGTTGATTATAAAGCTCTTTGTCAAATTGGGTTTTCATCTGTCGACGATATTTACTCTTGGGCCATTTTCGACTACGCCTTTTATTCAAGGGTATCATCGTTTTGGCTATGCCAAGTTCTTCACGGCAGAGTTGATGGTTATGTTCGCCATCGTAAGCAGCATCAGCCAGAAGGCAGTCGAACCGAACAAACTTGCTGGCCTGCAGAACAGCCGGGGCAAATTGCGGTGAATCATTGCTTGGACCACGAGTAACTACGCAGGCGGCAAACAGGTGTGTTTTGGTATCGCATACGACGGTCACTTTGGGCCATTCGTAACGCAAAAAGCGTTTATAACCTTTTCTGCGAACATAATAACGAGAAGTATGACGGTTTTCCAGGCCAGTTGCATCGACGGCAGCCAGTGGGTACTCATCAAATAAACCGATGTCTTGTGCTTTTTGAAAAATGGAGTTCAAGAGGTTTTCAAAAGCCCTTTTTTTAGCAACCTTTTTTCGGCATAGCAGAGTGTGGAATAATGTGGTACTTTTTTTAAGCCGAGAACCTTGCGAAGATCGGAAAAGTCTTCGAGCATCTGAATTATGCCTCGGTAATCGGTTTTCAGGAATTGTCGTAACACAAGTATAGCGAATATCTGATGTTGTGTGTAATCGTGACGTGAATAATGTGATGAATAGGTATCGAGACCGGCTTTGGCAGCGCGTAGAGCCTGCTTTGCCAATGCGATAGGCGATTTGGTCATTTTTCTTGTAGTTTCCATGTTTCATTTATCGGACTACCTATTCATAGAACTTTAAGGTTTTCAACAGAGCATTAGAGGCTCTTAGAGAGATTTGGATAACGGACTTACAGATATGATAAGGGTAGCATAAATATGAATCGACGAGTGCAGCTAATAGGACGTAATAACCGAATAGAAGATAGTATCAAGAAGCTGCAGGATTGGCTTGAAGAGCATAACTACAAAGGATACGAGCCATACGATGGCCTCTCATCTTATTTGAGACCTTTAGCCTTTGGCAACAGTTTTGCAGAGAGGGTATTGGAGCAAGGTATTTTGCGATGCCCTTTTCATATTCGGCCGCTTCTTGGTGTAAAAGCAAATAGGTCTGCTTCAGGTATGGGATTGTTGGCACGTGGTTATCTGAGAAGGTGGATTTTAACAAGAGAAATAGAATATAAGAATAAAGCTATTTATTGTTTGGATTGGTTAATCGAAAATCACACACCTGGTTATGCAGGCTACTGCTGGGGGCTTAATTTTGATCATGTATCCAGAGTGAGCCGAACATCTGAATCTATCCCTGATTCTGTCACGACAAGTATAATCGGACAAGCTTTTCTTGACGCTTATGAAATTTTAGGTGATACGAAATATTTAGACCTTGCCAATAGTGTTTGCACTTTTATTTTAAAAGCCTTGCCTCGTGAAGAAACAAAGAATAGCTTTTGTATAAGTTATTATCCATTCGTTCAGAGCTCTATTCATAATTCAAATATGCTCGCTGCAGCTATGTTGGCCAGAACAGCTAAACACACGGATAATAAAGTAGCGTTTAAGGTGGCTAAAAATGCAATCCTATACACGTGCGAGAGACAATTACCAAATGGAGCATGGTACTATGGTGAAATATATCGTTGGATAGATAATTGGCATACGGCTTATATTCTTGATGGTTTAAAGTGCTACTCTGACAGTACAAATGATAAATCATTTGAGCAGAATATGCGTAATGCTTTTAAATTTTACGGGGGCAACTTTTTCCTGGAATCTGGAGCTCCAAAGTACTATTTTGATCGACTATATGTGGTTGATATACAATGTGCATCTCAAGCTATAGACACACTCTCATATTTTTCGGAGTATGACGGGTCTTCATTGGAGTTGGGCTTGAAGGTAGCCGATTGGACAATCCAAAATATGCAGGATCAAAGTGGTTATTTTTATTATAGAATACTTCGGTGGAAAAAAGTCAAGATCCCAATGGTGCGATGGGGACAGACGACTATGTTTAACGCTTTGTCTCACTTATTGTTAAAATTGCAGGGGAAATATTGAGTATTAAATGAAGAAATGTATAACTTCATAAAATATAAGATGGAAAAAGAATCGCCTTTGAAGCAGCATGTTTTCGATTTTCTTTGTAATATAGCGGGAGTTCGAGCTGAGAAGTGCGACTCCAATTCAGATCGTAATCAATCGGACATTTATTACGGTAATAATCCATCTGCAAATTGTAAGATAGTTATCTTGGAAAACGCAGCAGATGTAATATGGAAACATCTGATAGAAAGAAAGATTTCAGAAAATGATACTAATAGATTTGTGAAATTTGACATAATAAACGCGATTTCGCTGCTTATTACCGATGAGGTAAACAAAAATCAGCCGGATGTTGCTTATGATAATCATGAGCGCTTAATATGCAGCAGAAGTTTTCAATCAAGGGAAAATATAGCAAATATACCAATTGTAAATTTCTATGTTGATTACTTTAAGAGGCTGCTTGAGTGTAAACTTTTTATGGAAGGGATTCCTCTTTGGCCGGGAGCGAAAAAATGTGCTATTGGCCTGTCTCACGATGTAGATGTGCCTGATAGATATGCAGTCCTAAAGCCCCCCCTTTTTCCCAAAAACAAGGATTTTAAGTGGCATCTTATTATGAGTTTGAAGAGGACAAAAGCCATCATGGAATATATGTCTGGTAAAGATCCTGACGACTATTGGCTTTTTGAAAACATTATGCAGGAAGAAGCAAAATATGGATTCAAATCCACATTTTTCTTTGCATCTGTAAATCAATTTGACGAGTGGGGGACTATTTTTGATATTGCGTATAACATACAGGATTCGAAGTTTGCAAAGACCTTTAAAAATATTACAGATAGGTGCTTTGAAATTGGGCTACACGCAAGCTATAACGCTTATCTCAGCGAGGACTATTTTATTTTCGAAAAGGAGAAACTTGAGAATATAGCTGGAGTGAAAGTTGACGGTTTGAGACATCATTGCTGGCACATGGGTAAAGATCCATTGGGAACATTGAGGATGCATGAGAAGACCGGCTTCGAATACGATACGTCGCTTGCCTTCAATGATGACGAGATGGGGTTTAGAAGAAATGTAGCGTTTCCATACTATCCCTGGGATCCGGTTAATCGATGTGCGATCAACGTATTTCAATTGCCGGTTTTTTGTATGGATGGAAATCTGCTTTTTGTTCCAAGAGAGGACGATGTTGCTATTCAAAAATTGAAAGACTATATTGGTGTTATAAAGCAAACAGGAGGATTGGGAGTCATTGACTGGCATGTGAGAGCATCCTTTCCCAAAAATTCTAAGTATTTGAATTGGGGTGAAACTTATATAAAACTTCTCGAGCATTTATCTAATGACGACGAAATATGGGTTACCAGCCTTGGAGAAGTAAATTCCTGGTTACGGAAGCGAAATAAACTTATCCTCAAGTCGGATGAGTAATAGAAGGAGCTGAGTTCAAATATTATGTAATATGTTGTTTCATCGCGAACATTATTTGCTGTACAGTCCTTTACAGTATCCACATTGGTCCTTATGCTGAAATTCAAAGTAGATACCTTTAGTCCTAAGGCTAAAAATGAGTGATGTTAGTGTGAGAATCGCGAATGAAAAAGAGCTTGAGATGTGGGATGAGATTGTGGATTCATCCACAATGGGGACTATTTATCATAGGCTGGATTGGCTAAGAGCGGCAGAAGAGCACACCAAAAGTAAGCTTTATCCATTAATTTGTTATGAAGGACAGGAGGTAGTTGGCTTATTTCCAATTTTTTATATGAAAAAAGCCTTTGTCAAAATGGCGTTTTCGCCACCTCCTAACTGTGCGATTCCATATATGGGGCCGATTTTCAGATACCTGACTGATAAACAAAGCAGGATTGAAGCGCTGCACAATACTGTTGTGGAAAAGGTCAGAGAATTCCTAGTAAGAGATTTGCGTTCGGACTATATTTTGATAAAGACATCAACGCATATATTAGACGTTAGAGCTTTCGTTTGGGAATCCTTTCAGGCCAATCCTAACTATACCTATATGATCTCAATAGAGAAAGATACAAAATCTATTTTTGAAGGTTTAAGGAAACAAATAAGGACTGATATTAGAAGAGCTGAAAAAGAAGAGCGATTAGAAATTAGAGAAGGAAATATCAATGACTTAAGAACTTTAAATAGGATGATAATGGATAGGTATCAAGAACAAGGAAAGGTGTTTGGAATTTCAGACGGATATTTAATGAATGTTTATAAATCTTTCCCCGATAACATTGATATAATAAATCTAATGTATGATAAGGAAGTTATTACTGGGCTTGTTTTACTTAAATATAAAGAAGTTATAGCTCACTGGCTGGGGGGTATTACACCTAAGAAAAATATTATAGGTGCGAATGAATTATTACATTGGTGGGTTATAGAAAATTATAAAGAAAAAGGATACAAATGTTATGAATTAATAGGAGCAAATACCAAACATCTTTGTGGTTTCAAATCAAAATTTAATCCTCGTGTTAATATCTATTTTAACATTACTAAAAGAAATCTTAAAAGTAGAATTGCAGAGTCTATATATAATACGCTGAAAGGTGAAGCAAAATAGGAACAGGCTGGAATCGAACGTATATTGCGGAGGGAACTGCCTGCTAAAGGGCTGGTCACCTGAAATGCAAAGATCCGGTTGCAAAATGATCCAAAGCTCGATTATGTCCCTCTATACATTCGTAAGAGAGAATGGATGGGAGGGATATGACCCGTATGATGGATTAAACAGCGAACTTATATCATTTATTTCCAGCAAAAGCAAATGGATCAGAATTTTCATTACTCAGTTTAATAAGAGTTTTCCGATAAATCTTAGGAGTATTTTAAGGATTCAGAAAGGAATTAATATTAAAGGCATGGGGTTATTTGCCTCGGCATTCTTAAAGCTATATAAAACAATCGGTGACGCAGACTTCTTAAAAGAGGCTGGTTTTTGCTTGGATTTTTTAAAAAATAAATCTCTTAAAGGAAATTATCTCAATCATTGCTGGGGTGATTACTTTAAGTATCAGTCTTTGGATGGCACCTCTACGGTGGACACACCTGATATTGTTAATACAGTTGTATGTGCATCAGCTTTTTTAGAGCATTACAGGGTAACAGGAAGTAAAGAATCTTTAGAAATAGCCAGAAGTTGTAAAGATTTTGTCATAGACAATCTCTATGTCAATAGTGATGGAAAAGCATTTTTTAAATATATACCTGTAAATGAATCAGATACGGTTACTTTTAACGCTTGTACTCATGGTGTAACGTTGTTGTGCAATGTTAGTAAATATAGCCAAGATAGCAAAAGCTGGGAAATCGCAAAAGAGGTTATGAACTATGTCATTTCAAAGCAAAAACCTAATGGTGCATGGTATTATAGCGAAGTTAACGGAAAAGAGAGGATGCAAATAGATTTCCACCAGGGTTTTATTTTAAATGATTTATACGATTACATAAAATATATGAAACCATCCGAAGATAAGTACATGAAAGCACTCCTCAAAGGAGCAGAATTCTATAAAAATGAACAATTTCTGCCAGATGGCCGGGCGAAATGGAGATGGCCAAGGGTTTATCCGATCGATATCCATAATCAAGCACAGGGAATAATAACATTCAGTAAACTAAGTGAAATAAAGCCTGAATATCTTGATTTTGCCAAAACCATTGCACAATGGACAATTGAGAACATGCAGGACGAAACCGGCTATTTTTACTACCAAAAATGGCCATTCTTCATAAATAAAATCCCTTATATGAGGTGGGGACAAGCATGGATGATGCTTGCGCTTAGCAGTCTGTTAGAAAGATGTGAGAATTCGTAATCCTTTATTGAAATTTAAAAGAAGATGAAACTTGTCAGCATTGTCGGAGCCAGACCTCAAATCATAAAAGCCGCGGCGGTGAGCCGAGCGATTGTTAAGCACAATAAAAAGCATCCTAATCGGGCAATCATCGAAATTATTGTTCATACCGGCCAGCACTATGATGAGAATATGTCCCAGGTATTTTTCGAGGAGCTTGATGTTCCAGAGCCGAATTATAATCTTGGGATTGGCAGTGGCTCTCATGGTGAACAAACTGGCAAGATGCTTCAAAGGATCGAAGCTATTCTTATGAAAGAAAGACCCGACTGGTGTCTTGTGTATGGGGACACTAACTCAACATTAGCTGGCGCCCTGGCAGCAGCTAAGCTTCACATACCTGTGGCACATGTTGAAGCTGGGTTGCGTTCTTTCAACCGTAGAATGCCTGAAGAGATCAATCGCATATTAACGGATCACGTCTCAGATATATTGTTTTGTCCGACACAAACATCTGTAGATAATCTCGCAAAGGAGGGAATTTCAGAAGGTGTTCATCAGATCGGTGACGTAATGTACGATTGCATACTTTTTTATACCAAAAGGACAAAGCCTATTGAGCAGGAAATACTGGAAAAGTTAGGAATTCAGTCGAAGTCATATTATCTGGCAACAGTGCATCGTGCGGAGAATACCGATGATGGTGCTCGGCTCACTGGTATTTTTGAAGCACTTAATGAAATAGCAACCAAAGACCGTCCCGTGATACTGCCTCTGCATCCAAGAACATTAAAATATGCCAAGAAACATAACTTGGAATTTTCTAAATGTGTTAAAGTCATCCAGCCGGTATCCTATCTTGAAATGGTTGCTCTTGAAAATAATGCCCTGATGATACTTACAGATTCTGGTGGTGTTCAAAAAGAAGCTTTCTGGCTTAACGTGCCGTGTATTACACTTCGTAATGAAACTGAATGGGTGGAGACGGTAGAATCAGGTTGGAATATTTTGGCTGGAGCGGACAAACACCACATTATTGATGGTGTCCGTTGTCGCCATAAACGGAGGGACGTAAGTCCAAAGTCAATATATGGCAATGGCAACGCAGCGAATCAAATCTGCAACGTCCTACATTCATTGGTCACAGACCAGGGCTGAAAATATTCTTTGAGGAAGATAGCACTTCGATGAAAAAAATTTGCATGGTAGCCTACGCGTATTACTCTCGGGATGCAAGAGTTCCAAGAGAGGCGGAAACTCTTGCGCAGCAGGGTATGAAGGTGGACTGTTTCTGTCTAAGAGAAAAGGGACACGCAAAGTGGGAAGTGGTAAATGGTGTTAATATATACCACCTTCCATTGTCTAAATATCGAGGATCGAGCACTATTAAATATATGTCAGCTTACGTTCTATTCATCGTAATGGCATTCTTTGTAGTTTCTAAATTTTACTTCAAACGACGCTATGACGTAATACAATTTCACACCCTCCCAGACTTTATTATTTTTACGGGCATAATCCCAAAAATCTTCGGTGCAAAGCTCCTCTTGGATATGCACGAGATTATGCCGGAATTTTACATGTCAAAGTTCGACGTTGGAAGGTCTCATCCCTTAATTGAGATACTAGAGCTGCTTGAAAAAATAAGTGTACGCTTTGCCGACGCGGTAATTGTAATTAATGAGCCGATCAAACGCCTATTACTTCAAAGATGCAAATTCAAATCGGTCCCCACTGTTATCATGAATTGTGCCGATGACAGGCTATTCGGCCCCGGTTATCTTCCGACCTCTACACGGTCCAAGGACTTTAGTCTAATGTACCATGGCACCCTCACTCCGCTTTACGGGCTGGAATTGGCCATTCAAGCAGTAGCTAAACTAAAGGATAAAATTCCTCATTTGAAGCTTCATATCTTTGGGAACGATTTAGAAGCGGGTGATTTGAGAAAATTAGCTGAGCAGCTTGGCGTTTACCATAATGTTATTTTTATGGGGCGGGTGTCGAGAGAAGAAATCCCTCAATATATTAATCAAGCCGATATAGGGATATTGCCAACTATCAGGGATGAATTTATTGATCTGTCTTTCTCGAATAAATTAGCAGAGTACGTATGTACGAAGACGCCCGTGGTAGCTACACGATTAAAGTCTACTTTAGAGTATTTTCCTGAGAATGCTATTTCTTACTTTGAATCTAAGGATGTAGATGGGCTAGCTTCGAGAGTTTTTGAACTATACATGGATCCTCAGAAACGCCTATTACAGGCCGAGGAAGCTTTCCAGCACTATCAGAAGATACGATGGGAAGTTATGAGAAAACGATATATTGAGCTAATAAACTTGCTCAACAACCAATAATTTTGTGTGACTAATCCGGATATTGGTTAAAAGCTTCACTAAGAATTTGACAAATACAGTCTAAAAATAGTAAACTGCTTAGTTCATTGTTTTTTTGCCAGTTGATAGTCTCAGACGAGGATAGAAATGAGTAAAGATATTTTAAATATTGCCGTTGTTGGCGCGGGTTATTGGGGGAAGAATCTAATCCGCAATTTTGCAACAGCTAAAGGGGCAAATTTGAAATATGTTTGCGACTTAAATGAAAGACTGTTGGCGATTGAGAAAAAGAAATTTCCTTTCATCGAGACCACTACCTGTATTGATGAGGCTTTGAACGATAGTGACGTTGATGCGGTTATTATTGCTACCGATGTTCCCAGGCACTTCGAGGTTGCTCAAAATGCCCTAAAGGCCGGAAAACATACTTTTGTGGAAAAGCCCATGACCTCAAAAGCCGGTGATGCAAAGGTTCTGGTCGAGCTTGCGAAGGAAAAG
>Ga0315544_1000489_pt1 | contig 37159 bp, 26 predicted proteins | sample SalMarSW160130MG_2_FD_202543 | JGI IMG/M metagenome (GOLD analysis project Ga0315544, IMG submission 202543) | Salt marsh sediment microbial communities from the Plum Island Ecosystem LTER, Massachusetts, United States - Salt Marsh Sediment SW1601-130 ... | reverse complement strand
TCTTGCAGTGATACTGATGGGGGGCTCAATGTAGGCTTTATTGAAGACGGAGATTGGTTGAAATTTACCAACCTCGATTTTGAAGATGGAGCGACTTCATTCAAGGCCAGGGTGGCTTCGGCAACAAGTGGAGGGCATATAGAATTGCATCTTGACAGCCTCAATGGTGAGCTTGTTGGTACTTGCAATGTTACCGGAACTGGTGGATGGCAAAGTTGGCAAACAAAATCTTGCGATGTTTCAGGTGCTATAGGTCTTCATGATCTCTACCTGGTCTTTACAGGGAGTGGCGGGTACCTGTTTAATATAAACTGGTGGCAGTTTAGTGATGAGCTTACGGCAATTGAAGATAATTTTCAGGAAGAAGTACCCATAAATGTAATTTATAGCAACAGTACAAAATACCTGAAAGGAACACTCCCCGGAGATTTAATCAAAATATACAATTCCCTCGGACAAATGATTCAATCTTTTCGTGCTGATTCAGACCTGGTTCAATTAAATGCTGTTGAAGGTTTCGTAATAATCGAGGTGAGAAGAGGTCAAGAGCATCATGTTATCAAATCAATTATTTAAGGTGAATTGAAGAAGAAACATAGATTATACAACCTATGAAAAGCAAAGTAACAGTTATTTTACATTGCATTATTCTGATCTTTCTTGCTATTGAAACAGGGTATTCACAGAGCCCGATGATCCAGACCAACTATACAGCCGATCCGGCTCCCCTGGTTTACAACGATACGGTATTCCTTTATACAAGTCATGATGAAGATGATGCCTTTGGTTTTAAAATGTTGAACTGGATGCTCTACACATCAACCGATATGGTGAATTGGACCGATCATGGCATCATTGCATCGTTGAAAGACTTCAAATGGGTTAATACAAATAATGGAGCCTGGGCGCCTCAGTGCATCCATCGCAACGGGAAATTCTACCTATATTGCCCCATGCCGGGTGGAGTGGGTATAGGGGTGTTAGTATCCGATAGTCCATATGGTCCGTTTGAGGACCCGCTCGGGAAACCCTTGATTCGTAATAGTAATGATGATATTGACCCGACTGTTTTTATTGATAATGACGGCCAGGCCTACCTGTATTGGGGTAACCCCAAAATATACTATGTTAAGCTGAACGAAGATATGATTTCATATTCAGGCGAAATTGTACAAGAGCCGACAACACCTGAAGATTACCAGGAAGGGCCCTGGGTTTGGAAAAGGAACGGACATTATTATATGGCCTATGCTTCCACCTGCTGCCCTGAAGGTATCGGCTATGCCATGAGCCATAGCCCGACAGGCCCTTGGGAGCATAAAGGAAAAATCATGGATCCCGATAGCAGATCGTCGGGAAACCATCCCGGAATAATTGATTATAAGGGAAATTCGTATGTGTTTGGCTTCAATTATGCAATTAATTTTTCTATCACCGATATTCACCGGGAACGACGCTCCATTTGCCTTGAAAAAATGACCTATAATCCCGATGGTACCATTCCGAAGCTTCCCTGGTGGTCAGAAACTGGCGTGAAGCAAATGGGGACTTTAAACCCCTATGTGCGAACTGAAGCTGAATGCATTGCCTGGGCATCGGGGGTTAAAACAGCAAAGAATGAGCAAGCCGGAATGTTTGTAACCGAAATTTCCAATGGCGATTACATTAAGGTGCGTGGTATCGATTTTGGCACAACGGGAGCGGGTGTTTTTCATGCTCATGTAGCCAGCGCTTCAGACGGAGGGTTCCTTGAACTATACCTCGACAGTCTGAAAGGTTTAAAAATAGGTTCCCTTCCGGTTTCGAACAGCGGTGGCTGGAATAACTGGAATTTAGAATCGGCTGCCATAAATAATGCCTCCGGCATTCACGATGTCTATTTGGTTTTCAAAGGAAAAAGTGAGCAACTTTTTAATTTCGATTATTGGAAATTCGACAAGAAGAAAATACAAAAGGAGTTGGTGGCCATTAATGCTTCTGTTCCAGGTTTTAAAATTGACACCATTAACGACCGGAATACAATTCCTTTGCGCGTTGTAGCTGTATATGCCGATGGAACACAAGAGGATATCAGCAAATCGGCCCATGTTTCCCTTAGCCGGAAAGGCATTGTAACGGTGAATGAGGGTACAATCAAAGGAATTGGATATGGTTTAGCAGATGCAGGTGTTAGTTACAAAGGGAAATCCGATTCGATACATGTGCTTGTTAAAAATTATAAAAACGAACATACGGTAAAAAGGATCTTCGCTGATACCAGCAACCTCCTCCTTTTTAAAGAAAGCCAATATCCAACTCTAATAACCGCTGAATTCCTTGATGGGCATACCCAAAACATCACGAAGGCGGCTACATTCAAAACCTCGGATCCCCTAGTGGCAAAGGTCACAAACGGAACCATAACAGCAATGGCGAATGGTGATGCAATTGTAACGGTCAGCCATACCGATGAGCTGGGGAATGTCAATACCCTCCCGATCCAGGTTAAAGTTACCAACCGCGATCCCTATGTCCGGAACAAGGCTGCTGATTATAATGAGCAGTCGGGAGTTCAGACCGAAGCCTGCTCAGACACAGATGGAGGAAAGAATATCGGGTATATCCAGCCGGGCGATTGGATCAGGTTCAACCATGTTGACTTTAGTAAGGGAGCATCTTCTTTTGAAGCCAGGGTTTCCTCGGCAACCCATGGGGGATACATTGAAATACATCTTGACAACCTGGATGGATATCCTATGGGTAGTTTAACCGTTACCAAAACCCAAGGATGGCAAAACTGGGTTACAAAATCCTGCGAAATAAATAAAATATCCGGTCTCCACAGCGTGTATCTTAAATTTACCGGTGACGGAGGCTATTTACTTAACCTTAACTGGTGGCAATTCAAGGCCAAATAAAGAGCACGAAATAATATCATATATAAGATTCTAAAAATGAACACACAACGCATTTTTACATTTATGTTTCTGGTTTTAGCAATAAGCATTACCAGTAAAGGACAATCCTATCAGAAAACAGATTCAGGCATTAAAACAGTAATTAAGGCTGTTGAGGTTGAAATCCGGTTTTATGACCCTTCAACAGTGCGGATACTGAAATGGCCGGAAGGAGATGATTTCAATAAAGAGAGCCTTTCAGTCATCAAAACTCCACAGAAAACGACTTTTAGTGTTAAGGAATCGGGAGATGAACTTACGCTGAAAAGTGAAAGTCTCCTTGCTGTCCTCAACCTGAAAAATGGCAGTATTTCATTCAAAACACCTCGCGGCGAGAAGCTGTTAACCGAGGAAGAATCCGGGGTTATGTTTACTAATTTCGACGATGCCGGCGAGAAAACATGCAGCGTGTCGCAATCCTTTGTTTTAGACAAAGACGAAGCTATTTATGGTTTAGGCATCCAACAGAAAGGCAAAATGGTACAGCGCGGTGTGGAATTGCATATGGTACAAAATAATACCGAAGATTTTATTACTTTTTTCCAGTCAGTTAAAGGCTATGGTTTGTTTTGGGACAATTACTCGCCAACCACCTTCAGCGACACCCCGGAAAAGACAACATTCAGCTCTGAGGTGGGCGATGGCATCGATTATTATTTTATGTATGGAACTAATGCCGATGGAGTAATTGCCTGTATGCGCGACCTTACCGGTCAAGCTCCCATGTTTCCCCTATGGACCTATGGTTACTGGCAAAGCAGGGAACGTTACAAGAGTCAGGACGAAACGGTGGGTGTGGTAAAAAAGTATCGTGAATTAGGGGTTCCACTAGATGGTATCATCCAGGACTGGCGGTACTGGGGCAACAATTACCTGTGGAATGCCATGGAATTTCTCAATGAGGAATTTTACGATCCGAAAAAAATGATTGATGATGTACATAGCTTGAATGCCCACATTATCATATCGATCTGGAATTCCTTTGGTCCACATACAAAACCTTACCGGGAATTGGACAGCATAGGTGCGCTGTTGGATTTTAAAACATGGCCTGAATCAGGCTCCTTTAAATGGCCGCCAAATCCCGATTATCCTTCAGGTGTAAAGGTATATGATGCATATAATCCGATTGCCCGCGATATCTACTGGAAGTACCTGAATGCCGGCATCTTCTCGTTGGGTATGGACGGATGGTGGATCGATTCTTCTGAGCCTGACCATTTTCACCCGAAACCATCCGATTTCGATAACCAAACCTACCTGGGTTCCTTCCGGAAAGTTCGCAATGCATATCCATTAATGACTGTGGGGGGTGTGTATAAGCATCAGCGTGAGGTGACTTCTGATAAGCGGGTGTTTATTCTAACGCGATCGGCTTTTGCCGGGCAACAACGCTATGCAGCCAACACCTGGTCGGGCGATGTGGTAGCTTCTTGGGATGCCCTGAGAAACCAAATTTCCGGAGGATTAAACTTCTCATTATGTGGAATACCTTACTTTAACAGTGATATTGGAGGATTTTTCCTTTGGAACTTCGAACACAAACTTGATGATCCTGAATATCGCGAGCTATATGCCCGTTGGATCCAATTCGGTGCATTTAGTCCCATGATGCGTTCCCACGGTGCCGATGCCCCTCGTGAAATTTACCGGTTTGGTAAAAAAGGCGATGAAGTGTATGATGCCATTGAGAAATACATCAATCTGCGATACAGCCTGTTGCCCTACATTTATTCTACGTCATGGGATGTCACGGCTGACCAATCGAGCATGATCAGGGCATTGGTAATGGATTTTGCCTCAGACAAACAAGCGCTGGACATTAACAATGAATACATGTTTGGTAAATCAATCCTTGTTTGTCCGGTAACTAAATCGATGTATACAAAAAACAAGCAAGAAGATTTTAGCACAGTTAAATCAAGGGAACTATACCTGCCTAAAGGTACTGATTGGTTCGATTTCTGGACAGGTGTAAAGCTGGATGGTGGACAAACGGTTAGTAAAGAAACGCCGATCGATATCATGCCATTATATGTAAAGGCCGGTTCCATCCTGCCAATAGGGCCGAAAGTACAGTATACCACGGAGAAAAAATGGGACAACCTGGAAATTCGTGTTTACGAAGGTGCCAATGGCGAATTCACCCTGTATGAAGATGAAAATGATAACTACAATTACGAGAAATGGATATATTCTACCATTACCTTTAGCTGGAACGATGCAAAGAAAACCCTGACCATCAACGAGCGGAAAGGCTCATTTCCAGGTATGCTTAAAGAGCGTAAATTTAAAATCATAAAAGTTTACAAAAATAAAGGTGTTGCAATGAATGCTGCTGAAAAATATGATAAAGTAGTAACTTATAATGGTCAAAAAGTTGTGATCAATCTGTAATATTAATAATAGCCCCGGTAGTTAAAATGAAAACAAATTATTTCTTGCATAAAAAAAGAATGGAATATTCAACCATAGGAAAAACAGGACTTAAATTACCGCCAATTATATTTGGCACTAGTACTCTGGGTAACTTATACCGAGTTCTTAACGATAATACAAAATTCGATATAGTTAATGAATGCTTTAAAAATGTTGAGATCCCGGTTTTCGACAGTGCCGGGAAGTATGGTGCTGGTTTAGCTCTTGAATCGTTGGGAAAATGTTTACACCGGTTAAATATAAGCCCGGAGGATGTCATTATCAGTAATAAATTGGGTTGGATACGCACCGAACTAAAAACATCCGAACCCACTTTCGAACAGGGGGTCTGGTTTGATCTGAAACATGATGCAATTCAGAAAATAAGTTATAATGGTATTATCTTGTGTTATGATCAGGGAAATGAATTGTTGGGAGATAAATATAAACCCCAGTTGTTGTCGGTTCACGATCCTGACGAATATTTGAATCAAGGTAAAAATCCTGAAGAAAAGGAAAAACTTTTTACTGATATTCTGGAAGCTTACAGAGCTCTATCAGAACTTAAAAAACAAGGGAAAACAAAAGCCATTGGTATCGGTTCGAAAGATTGGAAAATTATAAACAAAGTGATCGAACATGTGGAACTTGATTGGGTAATGTTCGCCAATAGTATGACAATTATGAACCATCCGCCTGAATTACTTGAATTCATGGAAAAACTGTCCAAAAAGGGAATTACTATTATCAATTCAGCGGTTTTTCATGGGGGCTTTTTAACAGGAAGTGATTATTACGATTACAAATTAATCACACCTGAAACCGATGGCCTGAAATTTCAATGGCGTAATACATTTTATGCTCTTTGCGAAAAGTACAATATTTTGCCTTCGGTAGCCTGTGTTAATTTTGGGATGACTCCCCCTGGAGTAGCAGCCATTTCACTTAATACTTCTAATCCTGGTAGGGTAAAAGACAATGTGGAATCTGTTTTTGCCAAAGTTCCGAAAGAATTTTATGCCGAAATGGTAAAAAAAGGATTAATCAGTAAAGATTATCCTTATCTGGATCTGTAGTTCAAACAAATATTTATAGTAAGATTATAAACCAAACAACATAATTTCCATGCCGAAACAAAAATTCACTACAAAAGAGTATTTTGTACCTTTTATTCTTATCAGCTCGCTGTTTTTCTTATGGGGCATAGCTCATGGAATGCTTGATACTTTGAATAAGCATTTTCAGAACATGCTTCAACTTTCGAAAGCTCAATCGGGAATGATCCAGTTTTCAGTTTATATGGCATATTTCGGTATGGCGCTTCCTGCTGGTTTTTTCATGAAAAAGTTCGGATATAAAAAAGGGATTATCCTTGGTTTGCTACTATTTGCATCTGGTTCCTTATTAATTGCAGCTACTACTTCATTTGAATCGTTCTGGATTTTTCTTATTTGCCTGTTTATTATGGGATGCGGTTTGGCTACTCTGGAAACCGCTGCAAATCCTTATACTACTAAACTTGGACCCAAGGAGACTGCCGAACGTCGAATCAACTTTTCACAATCATTTAATGGACTGGCTTGGGTAATTGGACCTCTTATCGGTCTTTATATCTATCAGGGACAAAATACAGCAGAGGGTCAAAAATTAAGTTCGATGATATTGCCATATATAGCCATTTCTATTATAGTTATTGCTGTTGCAGTTTTATTTATAAAAACTCCTCTGCCGGAAATATCAGAAGAAGACAGTGATCATGAAAGTGCAAATGAGAGTACATTTAATCTATCTTCTATTACAAAACCGTTATTAAAACAAAAACATTTTGTATTAGGGGTTATTGCCCAGTTTTCTTATGTTGCGGCCCAAACGGGTATATTTAGCTATCTGATAAATTTTGTTACCGACGAGAATCAAACACCCCATTTCGACAAAGCGAATGGCCCTATATTTCTGGCTATCGGCTTTGCTCTTTTTATGATCGGACGAATGTCCGGAAGTTACATTATGCGATTCTTTAAGCCTACTAATATGCTCACTATTTATGCGTTAATGTGTTGTCTCCTTTTACCCTTTGTAAGTGCAGGACTTGGCTGGACATCTTTAATCAGTTTATATGGAGTGTTTTTCTTTATGTCAATCATGTTCCCTACAATATTTGCCTTGGGAATTAGTGATTTAGGCCCAAAAACCAAAAAGGCATCATCTTTCATTGTGATGTCTATTGTGGGAGGTGCTGTATTCCCTCCTGTAATGGGCTGGATTGCCGACAACTCTAGTATGTCAGTTGGTTTTTATGCTCCTATACCGTTTTTCGCCTTTATTCTGTATTATGCCCTCTCAGGATATAAGGTAAAATATAACTAATAGTATTAAACCGAAATACAAATAAGCCATGGAATACAATGAAAAAACTTCCTACACCAAATTCAAGCGCTTCTGCAAAACGCTTGAATTACGTAATAACCCGGATATGATTGCTGCTTACAAAAAAGCACATGCCAAAGGACAGGCCTGGCCTGAAATTACCCAGGGTATTCGTGAAGTGGGGATTCTGGACATGGAAATTTATCTAGCCGGACATCGGCTTTTTATGATCATGGATACTGTACCTGACTTCGAACATGACAAGGCAATGGCTGAGTTGGCAAAGAAACCCCGTCAATCCGAATGGGAAGAACAAATGTCAAAATTCCAGAATTCATTTGCCGGGGAAACTGCTGGTGAAAAATGGCAACTGATAGAAAGGATTTTTAAACTTGAATAATACTATTAAGAAATGAAAATTGATAGTCACCAACATTTCTGGATTTACAATCCATTCGAATATGGTTGGATATCCAATGAAATGGAAATTCTTCAAAAAAATTATTTACCTGACCAATTTCAGACTGAACTTTTTTCTATTGGATTCGATGGATCAATAGTGGTACAGGCACGTCAATCACTGGAGGAAACCAAATGGATTCTCAACCTGGCAGAACAGAATAGTCTCATTAAAGGAGTGGTAGGCTGGGTCGATTTATGTCCTCCCAGTATAGAGGAAGAACTAGTTCAATTCTCCGGTCTTTAAAAAATAAAAAAACGGAAGCAATGGCGCTAAAGACTGAAGCAAACGGACTGGATACAGTAGAGATCAATATAACGTTATAATAATGTATAAATACTAACGAATTGACTATGAAACAGATCAAAAAATTCATCATCTTACTTAATATTATCGGTATAAATGCTTGTTCTACACATAAACAGCAGAAATTTCAACCCAGTTTTGAATCATTGGAACAAGCAAACCCGGTTCCGGAATGGTTCAAAGACGCTAAATTTGGAATCTATTTTCACTGGGGCGTATATTCTGTTCCCGCCTTTGCTAACGAATGGTATCCAAGAACCATGTATATCGAAGGTACCGCCGAGAACAAACACCATCTGGCAACCTATGGCTCACCAACCCAGTGGCCGTATCACAACTTTATTACGGGAGCAAAAGATAAACAAGGTAATTTTGTGCAGTTTGCTCCCAAACTTAAATCGGAGGGAGGCAAATTTGACCCGGAAGAATGGGCCCAGCTCTTTGCCGATGCTGGTGCTAAATTCGCAGGACCTGTGGCTGAACATCACGATGGTTTCTCCATGTGGGCCAGCGAAGTGAACCCTTGGAATGCTAAAGATATGGGTCCCAAGCTCGATCTGGTGGGTCTATTAGCCGATGCCATTCGGAAAAGGGATATGAAAGTTATCCTTTCTATGCATCATGCTTACAACATTACCGGATTTTATGAGGCTGTTCCTGAAACGGATGACCTCAAGCTCCAAATCTTGTACGGGCAGCAGGGAAAAGAAAAGAATGAAGCCCTCTGGTTAGCTAAACATAAAGAAATTATTGATTCATATAGACCTGACATCATTTGGCAGGATTTTAATCTGCACTTGATCTCCCAACCTGTTCTCTTACAATTCTTATCGTACTACTATAACCAGGCTGCCGAATGGAACAAAGAGGTGGTTGCCACCTATAAGGACGGATTAAACCCCAAATGTGCTGTACTCGATTACGAACGTGGAGGACCGGTCGACATTACTGAAAATTACTGGCTTACCGATGATGCAATCAGTTCTTCAAGCTGGTGTTACACCGAGGGGATAGGGTACTATTCTAAAAAGCAGGTGCTGCATGGATTTCTTGACAGAATTAGCAAAAACGGCAATTTATTACTGAATATCTCCCCCAAAGCAGATGGTACCATACCGTCGGTGCAAAAAGAATTATTACTGGCAATGGGCAGCTGGTTGAAAAAATATGGCGAAGCTGTATATGCCACCCGCGCATGGGAAAAGTATGGAGAAGGGCCTACCAAAATGGGTGCTGATCATGGTGTATTTATGGTACCGGCCGAAGGTACTTCGGAGGATATTCGTTATACCCGGTCAAAAGATAATACTACGCTTTATGCCATATTACTGGGCTGGAATAAAGGTCAGAAAGAAATCATTTTAAGCTCATTGACCATGGATCGGATGGATTTAAAAAACCTCAAAACAATTGCATTAATTAATGGCAAGGTGGGCAACTACTTGCCCTTATCGTTCAGGCAAGATACCGGGGGATTGATTGTGAGTCTGCCCGAAAAACCCCGTGAGGAACTGGCCTATGTGCTGAAACTCAGCTTTGATGGAAAAATCCCTCCTCTCGATAAATATGTCAATATCAATAGCACACCGCACTATCACATTATACCAGGCGATCACATGAACAATCCGGTGCTGGGAGAAGACCTGACACTGCAAGAAAAAAGAAACGAACCGGCAAACCAATGGAAGTTTGAACCGGAAGGCAAAGGTTTATACAAAATTCAGAGCCGCAAAAACCCTAACCAGGTATTAACATACCATCATTCGGGGGATGCTAACCAAAAGCTCAGTGTTTCGGATTTTACTGGGCAGGACAATCAGTTGTGGAAAATTGAAGCCTCGTATAATGCACTTTATAAAATATCTAACAAGCAATTTCCGGATTATACCTTGTCGGTAAATGGAGGTATAAAGAAGGGGAACAGAGCAGATATAAAATCCGGTTCAGACTCTCCTTTTGGATGGCGATTATTGGAAGTTTGTGAGTTGAAACAGGAAGCCTTTGAGCAAAATACCATTCCGGGAATAATAGAAGCAGAAAACTTTGATCTTGGTTGCCCGGGGGATGCTTATTTCGATAAAGACGAAATTAATGCCGGAGGGAAATACCGTAAAAATCAACCTGTAGATATTGATACCTGCTCGGCCGGAACCTATCTGATTGGTTGGACCAATGCCGGCGAATGGCTGGCCTACACTGTTTCTGTTCGAAAATCAGCCACATACCAGGTTTCTTTATACTTAGCCACCATTTACGAAACAGCAAAGCTGCATCTCGAAATCGATGGCTCCAACCTGTCCGATAGTGTTTCCGTTCCCAATACTGCAGGATTTCAAAACTGGACTATGATTACAAAAACCGTAAAGCTCGATGAAGGCCGGCATGTTATTAAGCTACATATAGATAATGGCGGGTTTAATATTGACAAGATGGTTTTTAAGGAAAACAATGATAAGTAGGAAGTATTTGCCTGATATGAAGCTGAATAATGATATATAAAAACTCAAAATCACAGTATGATGTATCGACTTCTTTTTATTTTAGTTCTTATTTCCCTTCAATCAAGAATTATCTGTCAGGATTCCGTTTTATGTTCGGAAATAGTAAAAGCCAAGCCATTTCCGAATGCATCGGTTACCCTAAATCCATCATGGATAAAGCAGAGGGAAGATTTAAATACGGCATATCTGAAATCGCTTGATCCTGCCCGATTATTGCATAATTTCAGGGTAAATGCCGGGTTGCCTTCTGATGCCGAGCCTTTAGAAGGTTGGGAAGCTCCGTATATTGGACTAAGAGGGCATTTCACCGGGCACTACCTTTCAGCTGTCTCAAATTTAGTTGAAAAATACAAAGATCCCATATTTACTCAAAGGCTGGATTACATGATAGACGAATTGTATAAATGCCAGCAAGCCCTTGGTAATGGATACCTAAGCGCATTTCCCGAAAAGGATTTTGAGGTATTGGAAACTAAATTCGGAGGAGTTTGGGCACCCTATTATACCTATCATAAAATTATGCAGGGCCTGTTGGACGCCTACACCCGCACGGGTAATAAAAAGGCCTGTGAAATGGTAGTTCAGATGGCTTCATACGTTAAGATGCGAATGGCCAGGTTGGATGAAGAAACCATTGAAAAAGTACTGTATAGTGCAGGAGCAAATCCTTCCAATGAGGCTGGTGCTATGAACGAGGTTTTATATAAATTGTATAAAGTTTCGAAAAACCCGGAACATTTAGCCTTGGCAAAAATATTTGACCGGGACTGGTTTCTTGTGCCCTTGTCGGAAAATAAAGACATATTATCGGGTTTGCATGCCAATACCCACATAGCTCTGGTCAACGGATTTGCCCAAAGGTATTCGATTATCAAAGAAGAGCTGTATCATGATGCCGTTCTCAATTTCTGGGATATGCTCCTGAAAGACCATGTATACGTTAACGGATCAAGCAGCGGGCCGCGTCCCAATGTAGTAACTCCTACTTCACTTACGGCAGAACATTGGGGTGTGCCTGGCATTCTTAGTAACACCATGACAAAAGAGATTGCGGAATCGTGTGTATCACACAATACACAGAAACTTACCTCTACGTTGTTTTCATGGACTGCCGACCCTAAATATGCAGATGTTTATATGAATACTTTTTACAATTCGATCTTAGCCTTACAAAGCGCGCATTCGGGAAGATGTGTATATCATTTACCCTTAGGGTCTCCAAGAAAAAAGTCATTTTTAAAGGAAAATGATTTTCGTTGCTGTAATGGCTCATCTATTGAAGCCTTTTCATTGCTTAACTCTGGTATTTATTATCATAAGGATTCTATTTTGTGGGTAAATCTTTATGTTCCCTCGAAAGTAAATTGGGCAGAAAAGAACATTGTATTGGAACAGACAGGTAATTTTCCTACAGATTCAAGCATCGAATTTACAATTTTTGCAAAAAAGAAATCTGCATTTACGCTTAAACTGCTGGTACCGTCATGGGCAAAATATGCAGATATTTATGTCAATAATGAGAAGCAAAGCGTTGAAATTATCTCTAATTCATACATCAGTCTAAATCGTGAATGGGAAAATGAAGACAAGATAAGGTTGGTCTTCCGGTATGACTATTACATCAAGACCATGCCTGATGATAAAAATGTGATAGCTGTTTTTTACGGCCCAATGCTCCTGGCTTTTGAAAATGGTTCGGAATTGATCCTAAAGGGCGATGAAAAGACTATCTTAAGTAATCTTTCTGTAGTTGAAAGTAATAGCGTTTTTCATTTAAATAATAATAGAAAAACATATCTGCTTCGTCCACTATTTGATATAGAGGATCAATCTTATGGTGTGTATGCTACGATTAGAAATTATTGATAAATTGGATTCGGGATGTAAGAAATAAATTATTAATTGAAAATTTTTGGACCAGACACTGATGGGCCGGACTCTCGAGAGATCAATATAACTGTTCAGTAAAGTATTGCTGAAAAAACTAAATAAATGGAATATTATCAGCAATATGACAATTAACAATATGTGCGACAAAAAAAGACAGATAAAAATGTTTAAACAAATAGTAACACTTGGCTTAAGCCTTATAGCAATTACAGTATTTGCAAGAAAACAGGAAGCAGACGACAAACCACATCCGTTTGTTCGGCAAGGAGCGAATCAGGAACTTCGGATAGACCTGCGCGATGGTGCGGAAGTCGAAGACGCCAATGGTGTGAAGTGGAAGCTGGGCGTTGAGTCCGAAGCGGTTGACGGCCAGCCTGATGCTAAGGATTATCGCCTGACCTGGACGATGACAACGAAACAATCCGATTCCATATCGGTCGGTGTTGTTTTTGAATTCAACGACTGGTCGCCGGAGAACTTCGTGATGGTTCCGGCAGCCGTGTATGACGGAAACCGATTCGACATAAAACATATTGGTTATCCACCCTTTTGGTACAACCCGGATGAATGGCGCATTGACATGCCCACGACCATGACCCTATGGAACCCTACCTTGGGCCTGGACCCGGACGGGGGCCGGATTCACATAAATACCGGTGATGCGGCTATGCCGTTGCTTGCCTGGCAGTCACCGGCAAAAAAAGCTGGCTGGATGGTGCAAACCACGCAAGAGAGCCGGTTCGGAAACCATCAGTTGCTCATCGAGGAAAACGACGGGCGCACCACTGCACGTTTCGAAATTTATACTCCGGCGGGAAGCTGGAAAGCCGGAGAAACCGTGACCATTCCAATTCGTGTATATCATTTTAAAGCCGAAACCAGGATTGAAATGCTGAATCGGTTTTTCGATGCGCGGAAGGATTTAAACTCTGCACAGCGAAAGGAAGAATTGCCGTATAGCACTGCATGGGCATTGTTGAATAACCTGTATAGTAACCACCGGTGGAACGAACTCACCGGGCTTTACTGGCTCAGCGATCCCAGCACAAGAAACAAAGACTGGAATAGCATCTGGCAGCTTGGCTGTTACGGCGGCGGACAAAGCACGCTGGCAATGCTAATTCAAGGCGATGAACAGGCTCGACAGCGCGCCCGGCGCAATCTCGATGTCATCTTAACCAAAACACAGGCTCCCTCCGGCTTCTTCTACGCCATCGGCAATGGCGAGGAATTCGCCAGTTTTGGATTCGGGCAGAACTTCAAACATAACGAATGCCTCGTCCGATCCCAGGGCGATTGGCTCTACTTCGCACAACGACAGTTTCAGCAAATCGAGGTCAGGGGCGGCAAAGTGCTGGAAGCGTGGATGTCCGGACTTAGGAAAGCGGCCGACGCATTCGCGCGGTTGTGGGATAAATACGGGCAGTTTGGACAATGGATCAACATCGAAACCGGCGACTTGTGCATCGGTGGTTCCACATCTGGCGCGATCGTGCCGGGAGGCATGGCTTTAGCGTCGCGGACATTTCATGACCGCCATTACCTCGAAATCGCTGAGGCAGCCGCTCGAAAATACTACAAGGATTTTGTGACTGCGGGTTATACCACAGGCGGTCCGGGTGAAATTTTATCGGCACCCGATAGCGAATCCGCTTTTGGATTGTTTGAATCCTTCATGGCACTGTATGAAATCACCGGCAGTTCCGAATGGCTTGGGTATGCAAAAGATTTATTGCCCATCTGCGCATCGTGGACCGTATCGTATGACTACCATTTTCCATCTAATTCCCCTATGGGAAAAATAGATGCACGTTCGTGCGGTACGGTTTGGGCAAACGTTCAAAACAAGCATGGAGCACCTGGTATATGCACCTGGTCTGGCGATTGCTTATTGAAGTATTATAGGGCTACAAGCAACCTACGTGCACTGGAATTGCTCACAGACATTGCCCATGGTGTCACTCAATACATCAGCCGGACCGACCATCCCATAGGGAAACTACAACCCGGCGAAATCTGTGAGCGTGTCAACCTTAGTGATTGGGAAGGTTTAAGAAATGTCGGTGGCAACATTTTTGGATCCTGTTCCTGGATTGAAACAGCAGCGCTGTTGACGGTTACGAAATTGCCCGGTGGTTACGTTCAGCCTGAAGCCGGTCTTGTCATCGCGTTCGACAATGTTCGTATCGAGGAACTCAGTCATTCAGGAAATACTTTAAAATTCCGCCTGACCAATCCGACCAAATTCGCAACAGATGTGAGTGTGCTAGTTGAATCCGGTCAGGAAGCGAAGAAGACTGTTGGTTCATTCGTTTTAAAACCGTTGCCGGTTGTTCACATTGATGCCGGGGCATCTAAAATATTGGAATATACTGCATCTGGCAGTTTATGACAAAGGATTCAAGGGTAAAACTTAAAAGGCTTTATCCGTCATTTTTACTTGACATGACATTAGTAAGATTATGATAAAATAATTAAGGAGGAAAAATAAATGATTCGAACAAAAAAAATCCCGGTGACCAAAGTATTTTTCATGAATCTGCTTCTATTGGGGCTTTTCACTTTTATCACGGTACATTCACTTAGCGCTACACAACTTAAACCCCGGCTTGTTATATTAACCGACATTGCACCGGGCGACGTTGAGCCCGATGATCACGAATCCATGGTGCGGCTCCTCGCCTATGCCGACCAGTTTGAAATAGAAGCCCTGATTGCCTGCAGCGGCTGGAATAGCAGCTATGGTCCCTATCCGGCATCCTGGATGGACATCCTCAAATCAACGATTGATGCATATGAAAAGGATTTGCCCAACCTTATGAAACGCTCCGGCCAAACCGGTTTTATGCCTTTAGCCGAAGAATCGAAACTGCAGGAATCCGGGTACTGGCCAAGTCCGGATTATTTGAGATCCCGTACCATGTTTGGCAGTCTAAAACTGGGTTACAAAGAACTTGGCGATAGTAACAATTCACCCGGGAGCGACTTTATTATAAAACTAGCTGATGAAAGCGATGCGCGCCCTGTTTGGGTAACAGTATGGGGAGGTGCAAATACCCTGGCACAGGCCATATGGCGTGTTAAGAATGAACGGACCGAGGAGCAATTTAAAACCTTTCTGCATAAATTGCGTGTTTACACAATTTGCGATCAGGACGTACCGTTTCCACAACGCTATTCTAATTATCCTTTTAGCTCACATCAATGGATGCGAAAAACGTGTGGAAAGGACCTTCTGTTTATATGGGATGAATGTGCCGTGGAATATCAAGTATCTCATGGTAAAGACTGTTGGTCGGAATATCAGGAAAATATCCAGACACATGGTAATCTTGGCGCGGTTTATCCCGATGTTCTCTGGGGAGTGGAAGGTGATACACCTTCGTTCCTGTACGTGATCCCCAACGGTTTGAGTAATCCGGAAATTCCGACGCAGGCCAATTGGGGCGGATATTTTGAGTGGATGCAAGGTCAGGACAGCGCGACATGGTGTTATACAAACAATAAAAAAACTGCCGTTTTCGATACCTGCACCAAATGGGTAAGTTATTTCTACCAGGTGAATTTCAACGATTTCGCGGCCCGGATGGACTGGGCAAAAGATGGCAAAGGCAACAGAAATCCCGTTGTTATCGTCAATGGCGATAGCACCCTGGATATAATAACCATTCGTTGTTCACAAGGTACATCCGTTAAGCTGGATGCTACGGATTCGTATGACCCGGACGGTAACGAACTTACTTTCAAATGGTGGAACCTGCCTGCAGCAGGTACTTATAATGGAAAGCTCAATATCACAGACGCCAACTCAAAAAGTCTTGTTATCAATGTGCCGTCCAATTCCGCGGGAAAAAGTTTTCATGTGATATGTGAAGTAACAGATACCGGTTTGCCCAATCTTACCGGTTATCGCAGGATAATCTTTGAACTGACTGAATAAATGTTCAGTTTTCTGGGATTATAGATTGTTTTACAAAAAAAGCGAAAATAAAGGCAATTCATATTAATTAAAAAAGAATGATGATGCAAAAAATATTATTTCGAGGAATTTCACTAAGTAACTTTAGCAGGATAGCATTTCCGGTTTTTAAACTCTATCTTTTGGTGATGCTATTTAGTCCAAAGCTGGCCCTAGCACAATCAAATACAACTTTGTGGTACAACAGGCCGGCTGAGTATTTTGAGGAAACGCTTGTGCTTGGTAATGGTAAAAATGGCGCTTCGGTTTTTGGAGGTGTGGCTTCCGACCAAATCTATCTTAACGATATTACTTTGTGGGCCGGGGAACCCGTTGATCCGTATATGAATCCCGACGCGTATAAACATATTCCTGTTATTCGTGAAGCGCTTAACCAGGAAGATTATCGATTAGCTGAAAAATTGAATAAAAACATTCAGGGTGAATTCTCCGAATCGTATGCCCCCCTGGGTACCCTGTTTATAGAATTTAAGCATCAGGGAAACTATAATAATTATCGCCGGGAACTGGACATTAGCGAGGCTATTGCAATGGTCAAATATAATTTGGATGGAATTCAATATAAACGCGAATATTTTATTTCCAATCCCGACAAGGTAATGGTTGTTAAGCTTTTGTGTAGTAGAAAGGAATCGTTAAGCTTTGAGGTGAAATTTCAAAGTTTGTTGAAGTATTCAAGTTCGGCCAACGATGCTTTCTTGCAGATAAATGGTTATGCCCCTTATCATGCAGCGCCTAGTTATTGGTGGAAGGATCAGGACCCGATTCGTTTTGATGAGAACAGGGGAACAAGGTTTTCAACATATATCAAAATTAAAAATAAAGGTGGACAGGTTGTTGTATCCGACAGTATCATAAAAGTGAGCAATGCCAATGAAGCCACATTATTTGTATCCATCGCGACCAGTTTTAATGGTTTTGATAAAGATCCGGCAAAAAACGGGTTGGACAATAAAGTTATTGCGAAAAAACAATTAACGGATGCATCCGCGAAAAGTTACCAAACATTAAAAGAGAATCATCTGAAGGATTACCAACCATTTTTTAACAGGGTAAGCCTTGATTTGGATGAAAGTACGGTTTCCGATTTGCCAACCGATGAACGTCTGAAAAGATATTCGCAGGGAGCCGAGGATAAAAACCTTGAAATACTCTATTTTCAATATGGCAGGTATTTGCTGATCTCCAGTTCAAGGACCGAAAAGGTGCCGGCCAACCTGCAGGGAATATGGAACCCGTATATACGTCCGCCGTGGAGCTGTAATTACACAATGAACATCAATGTAGAAGAGAATTACTGGTTGGCAGAATGTGCGAATCTCTCCGAAATGCACAGGCCTTTCCTGACTTTTATCGGGAACCTTGCGGAAACCGGGAAGGTAACAGCAAAAACATTTTATGGCGTTGACAAGGGATGGGCGGCATGCCATAATTCAGATATCTGGGCCATGAGCAACCCGGTAGGCGATTTTGGGCAGGGTGAACCCATGTGGGCCTGCTGGAACATGAGCGGAACCTGGGCGGTAACCCACCTTTGGGACCATTATTTATATACCGGAGATAAGGATTTTCTGAAGGATTATGCCTACCCGTTAATGAAAGGTGCGGCAGCGTTTTGTCTCGACTGGCTTGTACCGGACAAACAAGGTTACCTGATTACATCGCCTTCAACATCGCCGGAGAATTCATATATCACCCCTGATGGTTTTAAGGGGGCAACATTTTATGGCGCCACGTCAGACCTTGCCATGATCAGGGAGTGTTTTAAGCAAACCATACAAGCATCAATAGAACTCGATATGGACGCTAGGTTAAGGGATAGTCTTCAAACTGCGATGGACCAATTATATCCCTATCAAATAGGCAAGAAAGGGAACTTACAAGAATGGTACCATGACTGGGAAGATGCAGAACCCCAACATCGTCATCAATCTCACTTATACGGACTATATCCCGGTCATCAAATAACGCCTGAAAAAACACCTGAACTGGCAGATGCATGCCGGAAAACACTTGAAATTAAAGGTGATGAGACTACGGGATGGTCGAAGGGGTGGCGCATAAATCTTTGGGCAAGGCTTTGGGATGGCAACCGTGCCTATAAATTATTCAGGGAACTGTTATCCTACATAGAACCTGATGGCGCAAGAAATATTAATTACGGTGAAGGTGGCGGTACCTATCCAAATTTATTCGATGCCCATCCGCCTTTCCAGATTGACGGAAACTTTGGTGGCGCTGCAGGGGTAATTGAAATGTTAATGCAATCCAATGAAAAAGAGATATACCTTTTGCCTGCGTCACCGGATGCCTGGAATTCCGGAACCTTAAAAGGCATTTGTGCCAGGGGCGGTTTTGAGATTTCCATGAGTTGGAAAAATGGTTCGCTCACAGAAGTGGAAGTTTTATCAAAAGCAGGAAATAAGTGTACGCTGCACTGCAAAGGGAAAATGACCACCTTTGATACAAAAAAAGGAAGTACCTATAAACTAAATTCCACGCTGGATATCAAGTAGGTAATTAAAACAATAAACAAATGGAAAAACACAATCTAACTAACTTATTTTCAATTTTTTATAAAAGCACAAGGAGTGTAAGTGTATCTTTCTTATGGATGATCCTACTTGTACTCCCTTGCTTTGTTAATGCCCAAAAAGCCAATGAACTACAATTACTGTCATCTGTCTTTGGTAAATTACAACCATTTGTTAGTATTAGTAAGGATAACACACTCCAGAATCGGGCAAAATTTAACATTACCGGTGGTATTGGCAATGTCTCTTTGGATAATAATGTATGGCAGTGTTCAGTAAATTATAAAGAAGTTGAAGATAATAATAATTCAACAGATGTTGATGTTGTAATTCGTCCGTCCACAGAGACTAATATAGAGGCGGTAATGGGTGTTGAATTCGATTTTACCAACTGGTCGGAAAAAAATTATGTAATGGTTCCTGCTTCTGTTTACAACGGCAATCGTTTTAAAACTGTTAATATGTACTGGCCAACTATTGTTGTAGATGAAGCCGACAGGTATCACGATATTGACCCGATAATTCCTGAATATCTGCCACATTTGAATATTAATGAAGGTCCCTCGAAACTGAACATTAAATTAAACGATGCAAGTACGCCGGCCGTTGCATTCTTCAGTCCGGAACAAAAGAAAAGCTTTCTGTTAATTGTAAAACCAACCAGAAATTTTGACATAGCCGTTGAGGAAAGCGCTGACCGAAAAAAAGCTTCGTTTACATTTTCATCCACCAATAAACCGGATGTAATCTCAAATAAGGAAAACGAATTTTTTTCTATTAGTTTTCGGATATTTATGTTCCCTTCTGAGTATCCGATCGATCTTCTTACAAATTTCTTTCGTGTTCGAAAATCATTCACGGATAGAAATGAGTTTGTAAAAACCATTCCTTTTGGCAAAATCTATGATTTGCAGGAAACACTTCACAACACCGAACGATGGGACGATTCAATGAAATATTACCGGCAGGGAGGATTGAATGAGTTAGATCAATTCTATAGCGGGGTGCAACTTGGCTGGATCGGGGGGCTTATTGAGGAACAACCCTTACTTGCCGCAGGAAGCGAGTTGAGTTGTAGGCGATCGGTTCAATCTATTGAAACCATTTTAAATAATATGCAGGGGGAATCGGGTCTTATGTATGGTATTTTCAAAGACGGGGTGCTGTATAGCGACGATTTGCGAAACAGGCCAAAAGAACCTCTACTGGGGATGGCCCGGAAAAACGGCGATGCACTTAACTTTTTACTTCAAAACCTGATGATGCTGAAAAATTCAGAAAAGTATAAACCTATCACAGAAAAATTTGAACCCAAAGCCCAAAAACTGGCTGACGGTTTGGTCAACTTATGGAAAGAATACAACCAGTTCGGTCAGTTTTTCGACGTAAAAACCGGTAAGCTTGTGGTTTATGGTTCAACATCAGGAGCCTCAATAATCGGGGCGCTCGCCCTGGCTTCGGAATATTTTGAAGAGAAAGAATACCTCGATGTCGCTGAAGCAGCCGCGGCTTACTTTTCTACCTGGGTAACATCTTACGATTTCAGGTTTCCTCTACAAAGCGTTCTTGGGAAGATCGGCGCGAAAGCTACAGGGTCGGTTTGGGCAAATATACAGAACAGGCATGGCGCCCCGGCAATATGCAATTTCTCCGGTGATTGTCTGCTCAAATTATACAGGGCAACCAATAACACGCTATATCTCGAACTACTGAAAGATATTGCTCATAATTCGGTTCAATATGTATCTACTGCTGAAAGACCTTTAACGCTTACGATGCATCCTGGCTATGTTTGCGAGCGGGTTAATATCAGTAGCTGGGAAGGAAAAAGAAATGTCGGAGGTAATTTTTATGGATCATCACCATGGGTGGAGGTGGCATTAATGCAAACAGCTACCCAGGTGCCGGGCATTTATGTTGATGTAAATAAATCCACAGTAACGGTTTTCGATCACCTGGTGGCGAAAATTATAAATGACAATAAATCCAAGGGAATCTCCATCCGGGTTAAAAACCCCACAGAATATAATACAACCTGTACGGTGTTTTTAGACTTCAACAAGGACAAACCAATGGGATGGAATAATTATTTTGAATATGAAAAAGTTGAACTATCCGCCAATGAAGAAAAAGTAGTTAGCTTTAATCGTAAGTGATGATGAACCAACATTTTCTTAAAAGTGATACAAAATCAATTGATTATTTCAAGATAAATTAACTTAAAGAATATAATAAATACCTTTTATAAAGCTATAATTAACAATGAAAAAAATCGCCATTTTTTTAGTATTAGTATTAGCTGGAAAACATCTGGTTGCCCAGGAAAAATGCGATTTGTATTCATCCTCCCAGGTAAGCTATTGGGAGCATAAATCAATCGATTTAAAGAATGAAATAACAACCTTGAATGAAAAGATCATAATAGACACCACCATAAAATACCAGTCGGTTGATGGTTGGGGCGGTTGTTTTAACGAAAAAGGCTGGCAAGCGCTCACTCATCTGAATGAAGCCGAGCGGGAAGAAGTTATGGCAGCGTTCTTTGACGATAGCGGTTGTGCTTTTACATATTGCCGGATGCCAATTGGCGCAAGCGATTATGCCTTAGATTATTACTCCCTCAACGACAGTGCTGGTGATTTTGAAATGAAGTACTTTTCCATCGGGAGAGATAAGAAATACTTAATTCCGTTTATTAAAGCAGCCATGAAGTATCGACCTCAGCTTAAAGTTTGGGGTTCACCTTGGACGCCCCCTGCATGGATGAAAACGAATCAGAAATATTTTCAGGGAGAACTTAAACAGGATCAACAGAACCTGAAAGCCTATGCATTGTATTTCCTGAAATATGTAAAAGCGTATAAAAACGAAGGGATCAATGTATTTGCGATCCATGTTCAAAATGAACCGCTTCATTTGCCAACTTTCCCTTCTTGCGGGTGGACGGGTCAACAAATGGCAGATTTTATCGGTAACTATTTGGGGCCTGCATTTCAGGAAGAAAAATTAAATGCCGAAATCTGGCTGGGCACCTTCAACGGAACTCCCGAGTACGATGAGTACAAAGAGTTTATTGTACCTGCATTATCCAATCTAAATGTTTCAAAGTACATTACAGGATGCGGTTTTCAGTGGTATGGCGACGCCGCGGTTGATCCAACAATTGCAAACTTCCCGGAGAAAAAAATAATACAAACCGAAACCAAATGCGGAAACGGAGACAATAGCTGGAAATATGCTTTCGAAACATATGACCAAATGCATTGGTATTTGTGCAGAAATGCAACAGCTTACCTGCAATGGAATATGGTTCTTGACCAAAGCGGAGAGAGCTCCTGGGGATGGAAACAAAGCGCTATGGTTACCGTTGATACAGTAGACCGTGAAGCGATTTTCAATCCGCAATTTTATATCGTAAAGCATTTTAGTCATTTCCTAAAACCCGGTGCGAAACGTATTTATTGTACACCAAGTGATTATTTAAAACCCGTGGCTTTCCAAAATCCCGATGGTTCAGTAATTTTTATTCTTACCAATCGTGAAAAATATACAAAAACGCTGACTATTGATACAAACAAAAAGTCGGTGGATATAGAACTAAAGGCAGGTTCAGTAAATACCTTGCTTATAAACTAATTGTATAATACAATAAAACATATAAAATATGAAAATAATTTATTTATTCACGATCTGTCTCTTTCTTGCAGGTTGTCAGGGGCAGTCAGTTAAAAGTTATGAACAGACAAAAGAAGGGGTAATTGTTACTATCGTGGACGGAACCCTTGGTATTTTTCCAATAGCCGATAATGCTGTCAGGATCAAGTACATGAAAGACACCCTGGAAAGTTTGCCGGAAATAATATTAACATCAGAAATAATAGTGCCTGATTTCGAAGTATCCGAAAACTCCTCAGCAATTGAAGTGAAAGGGAAAAACATTCATGTGACTGTTGACAAAAAAACAGGTAAATTATCCTATGTCGATTCGGCTGGAAATATATTCCTAACTGAACTTGTGGGTTCGCGAAAGTTAGTTGCCGATACTATTTTAGATGAGCCATGTTACCTGGCAGAACAAAGCTTTGAATCACCAGCTGATGAATACATTTTCGGCTTAGGACAGTTTCAGGATGGAAACTATAACATCAGAGGCATTAGCCGACGTTTAACACAGGTTAACTCACAAATAGCTTTGCCTTTTATCTATTCAAGCAAAGGTTATGGTTTGCTATGGCATCAGTACGGATTGACTGATTTCAATCCGGCAGATAATCCAATTTCATTAAATAAACAGGAACAAACTGAGGGCAAAGAAGAAGTAGTTGAAATCACAACAACTTCCGGCATACAAAAAGTAGCTAGAAACCAGTCCTTGTATACAGGAAGCTTTTCAGTTTCAGAAGATGGTGAATACTCCATTTTTTTCGATTTGGGTGACATGGGCAACCGTCATTTTGTGACTATAGACGGAAGGCCCATTCTTGATCAGACCAACATGTGGCTGCCACCAACAGCAGGTACTCTGGTAGAATTGAAATCTGGTGAACATCAGGTACAGCTGATTTGTAAATCGGATAATATACCTAAACTGTCATGGAAGCTTAAAGACAATACTACAACTTTTCGGTCTCCTGTATCGAAAATGCTCGATTATGTGGTATTTTATGGACCCACGGCCGATAGTGTTATTGCGACATACCGGGATCTTTCAGGAAATGTACCAATGTTTCCAAAATGGGCTTATGGTTTTTGGCAATGCCGCGAACGCTATACTTCGAGCAAACATTTGGTAGAAACGGTTGAAGAGTTCCGTAAAAGAAAACTTCCTATGGATGTTATTGTACAAGACTGGCAATATTGGGGTAGTAGAGGCTGGGGAGTTCCGCAGTTTGACGAAACCAATTATCCCAATCCGTCGAAATTTATTAAAGAGCTGCACGATTTGAATTCTAATTTCAATATTTCAATCTGGTCGAATCCCGATAAGAACTCGGAAATTGGTAAAGAGTATGTAGCTAAAAACTGTTATATTCCCAATACCAAATGGTTGGATTATTTTAATCCCGAAACCAGGAAAAAGTTCTGGAATACTTTAAAAACCAATATGTTTGACCATGGTGTTGATTCATGGTGGATGGATGCTGTAGAACCTGAAAACGATGCTTTAAAAGGTGAAAAAACATATGCGGGCTTAGGCGATTTTTACCGTTTAACCTATCCATTAATGGTAAGCAAAGCCGTTTATGAAGGTCAGCGCGAAACTACTTCCGATAAACGGGTTTGTATTCTCACCCGTTCTGCTTTTCTTGGCCAGCAGCGATATGGCATTATTAACTGGTCCGGTGATATAGGTGGAAACTGGGATGCATACAAAAGACAAATTGTGGCCGGTTTAAACTATACCATTACCGGAATGCCATACTGGACAACCGATATTGGCGGGTTCTTCCGTCCGGGCCGGTCGCAATATACCGACGAAAATTTTCGTGAATTGTTATCAAGGTGGTTCCAATGGGGAACATTCAATCCAATTTTCCGCGTTCATGGTTACATGTCTGAAACAGAGCCATGGAAATTTGGAGAAACTGTTGAAAGCAACATGCGCAAAATGCTGAACCTGCGTTACCAACTGATTCCGTATATCTATTCCGAAGCGTGGCAGGTAACCAAAAACGGGTCAACCTTGATGCGCCCGTTGGTGATGGATTTCAGGGAAGATACGGAAGCAGTTAACCAACCTTATGAATATATGTTCGGCAAATCAATTTTAATTGCCCCGATAACCGAACCAAGCGTTAATGAATGGAATGTTTACTTACCCAATACAACCGGATGGTATGACTTCTGGACAGGTGAACATCTTGAAGGAGGACAAACCGTAACAACCAATGCCCCTTTGGACAAAATACCGTTGTTTGTAAAAGCAGGGGCAATCATCCCAATGGGTAAAATAAAACAATATACCGGAGAGAAACCCGACGATGTACTGGAAATCCGCATTTATAAAGGTGCAAACGGACAATTTGAACTTTATGAGGACGAAGGTGACAATTATAATTACGAAAAAGGCAGTTATTCAACCATTCTTTTTTCCTGGGACGATACAAAAAAGGTATTTACAACTAATGACAGACAAGGCAATTTCCGGGGAATGCTTGAAAAACGTAAGTTCATGATAGTATTTGTAGGAGATAATAAAGGCGTCGGTTTAGGATTCGCTGAACAGTCGGATAAAATTGTATCCTATCAAGGTAAAAAGATAGTGATTGATTTATGAATATTTTCAAATAGGAGGATTTTTAATTTATGAAATGAATGTTTTAAAAAAGCTTTGTAGGGTATAGCTAAAATTATTTAAATATTTTTATATTTTATTTTCATTCTAACCCAAACTAGATTTAAAATGAAGTTACGTTTAAGAATTTTTACTATGCATTATAGTTGGTGGCTTTTTAAACTGTAACTGACTTTTGACAGATTAGTTGGTTTTTTCATTTTCTTTCCATTTGTGGATTGGTTCATTTTAAATACTGAATGATTCATTATTTAGAAGCCTTCCCTTTTTTGACCTCTTCCCAAGAAATAGGACCATATTAAATTAGAGATAATCGGGCAATTTTCGTAATATTAACATTAAGAAAATTGCTATGAAGAAATCAAAATTTACTGAGTCACAGATCATTTTTGCACTTCGCCAGGCGGAGACTGGGGTTAAGGTTGCGGAAGTATGCCGTAAAATGGGTATTAGTGAGGCAACTTTTTACAACTGGAAGAAGAAGTATGGAGGATTAGGTGTAACGGAACTTCGTCGGCTTCGCCAATTGGAAGAGGAGAACAGCAAACTAAAACAAATAGTTGCTGATTTAAGCCTTGACAAGCAGATGTTACAGGATATTTTAAAAAAAAAGCTTTGAAGCCGAGGCAAAGAAAGAGGCTGGTTCAGTACTTGATTGATGATTACAGGACCTCAGTTCGAAGAGCATGTGTGGTTATCATGCTACAAAAGTCAATGTGGTATTATAAACCTAAGAGCAGGGATGACAGTGTTATAAGAAAAAGGATCCTGGAGATCACTCAGGTACGGATACGCTACGGGGTTGAGAGGATATATGTACTGCTGCGACGAGAAGGATGGCAAGATAATTTTAAGAGGATTTACCGTATATATAAAGAAGAAGGATTGAATTTAAGAACTAAACGACCTAAAAGAATAAAAGCTGCTGCACACAGGCATGAAAGACCTGAACTCTCTAAAATAAATCAATGCTGGAGTATGGATTTTATATCAGATCAGTTGTTTGATGGGCGTCGCTTCAGGGCCTTAACTATAGTAGATAATTATAGTCGCAGGTGCATGGCAATTCATGCTGATCAGTATGTTAAAGGTCCTGATGTTGTTGACGTTTTAAACCGTTTAAAATACCAGGAAAATGAGATACCTGAAAGAATACAGGTAGATAATGGAAGTGAGTTTATCTCTAAGGCATTGGATCACTGGGCCTATGAAAATAATGTTATATTAGATTACTCAAGACCGGGAAAACCAACGGATAATCCGTTTATTGAATCATTTAATGGAAGTTTTAGAGATGAGTGTTTAAATATAAATTGGTTCTTATCTTTGTCAGATGCAAGAGAGAAAATTGAAAGCTGGAGGGATGAATATAATAATTTCAGGCCTCATAGTTCTTTGGAAAATTTAACTCCGAATGAGATTCATGAGGAGAATAAAATAAGCTCGGAATCTCTACTTTTAACCTGTCCGAAATAAAGGGAGGGGTCATTTAGACTTGAAAATGACTGCTCAATTTAGTCCGGACATCACTGCTCAATTTAAATCGGACAAGGGTGATCAATTACACCGGAATTTACACATTGAAAGAGGATTGCACAGTTGCACATTAGTTTCACTGAAAGTGATCGCAGAAGCACTCGAAGTAGATATTAAAGAGTTCTTTCATGAAGATTCGATTTTAAACAAAATATCTGAGTGAATGTAATTGAACCTTATTTTAAAGTTTTTAGATTTGATAATTCAGAGATTTTCCTCAAATCCTCCAAAAAACGGTTCGAATCAAGTCCTCTTAGGTTCACAAAACACCTTCTAAATGGCGAAAACCTTCTCGAGTAAAGTTATTGCTACTATTCATATACTACAGTCCATTCTAGACTATCCAAATATTTTTTCATTCCTTGGTTTTATTAAGTTTTAAATTTAATTTATTACTTTATTATCAAAAAAGTATTTCAATTATTTTTTGTAAGTTTGGAAAAAGTAAACATTTGACAATAACTAAACTTGTGACTGACAATAATTTGAGATCTACTAAAACCTAGTTTTTCTCTGTTATGGTAAATGAAGTAATGAGTTAAAAATGGAAACTTGAATTTAATATATTTAAAAATATTATTATGATTTCTGAAACAGATAAGAAAATTATCCTGGAGATTTCTAAAAGATATCATGCAACACGAGTACTGATTTTTGGCTCAAGTTTGAATTCTGAACATGAAAGTCATGATATTGATATAGGAGTTGAAGGAATTCCTTCTAGAGATTTTTTCAGCTATTATGGAGAATTAATGATATCTCTTTCTAAACCCATAGATATCATTGACATATCCGGAACCTCAAAATTTATTAATATGGTTAAAAAGGAGGGAATTCCTTTATATGACTGATTACAAGACACGTATCGAAGCTGAATATGAAGCTATTGAGAAAACTGTAGCTTCATTTCCTAACCGGTCTCTATCTCAATTATCAGAGTTGGAACTCGCTGGCATAGCAGCATTAGTGCATAACTTTTATAATGGTATTGAAAATATACTTAAACAAATATTTCAGGCAAAAAGCTTGAAGATTCCGGATGGTCCATCCTGGCATAAAGAACTCCTAATGAAGGCAGTTGACGAAAGTATTATTTCGAAAAGAATATTTGATAAAATGAAAGACTATTTAGCTTTCAGGCATTTTTTTAGTCATGCTTATGCTCTCGACCTTAAACCCCAAGTACTTGAGCCATTAGTTGAAAATATTTCAGAATTGTTCAAAGAGTTTAAAAATAATATAAATAAAAATATTGTGTAACAAATCATCACAATTGATTTTGCATTAAGCGAGAAAAGCGAATGAGGCATTGTATTAAAAGTACTCTGACAATTTCCTATTAAATAAAAATTGTAATTTTATCATTTATTTAATACAGTGGATAATCAAAATTCTTTCTAATAATTCTTTAAAATTTTTTTCGTCATTTAATGCTAATCAGTACATTTATTTTCAATCCATTCAATGTATTAATTCTATTCAAATCCTCAAGAAAATTGTTCGAGTTTTGTACCTTTGGGTTCACAAAATCTAAAATCCACCTCTGTTATGAAGACACTATTAATTAAGAAAAGCTTATCAGGAGTTTTCGTGATTCTCCTGGCGATTTTTACTTTGCTAAACCTTTCCGGTCAGGGTGTAGATATACTAAAGGGGGGTAGTATGGGAGCAAATGATGAAGCCTTCTGGACAGTTGAAATTGTCGGTCGCGGTGATTTTGCGGAACCTGTTGGAGACCAGATACCTGAATATGAGTTTGGGTACCAGGAAGAATGCTTATATTGTGATGGCGAGGTCCTTCATGTATGGGCTGCCGGAACGGGATATGTCAATATCATATTTTCTCAGGAAGTTACCCTAAAGGCCGGGGCTAAATATAAGGCGGATGGTGCATTCAAGGACCTTACCGGAGGACTGCTTAATCAATGGTGGGCACAACTTAAAATAGCTATTGAAGGAAACCCTCCATCGTTTGAAAATGAAGATATTAAGCTAATGGGATTTAATACCTATTTAGATCCGCCTTGTGGTCCGTATATTGACGGCACCTGGGCGTATGATGCATGTGACTGGTATGGTTTAAACGATGAAATACCTAACCTGGTCGGTGGCATAGGATTCGTTGCACCAGATACCCTGGGAGAAGAATTTCCAGCATATTTTGCTATTGTAATTGGCATGTATACGGATGGGACGGTATCTTATCCATACGATATCATTATCGATAATGTCAGCTTTATAGATTCTGCAGCTGTATCTACAATTAAACCGCATAAATTTAAAAACGAATTATACCTTGTAAATTATCCTAATCCGTTTAAGCAGCAAACAACGATTGCTTATAACATACCGGAAAGAACCTATGTCAGACTTTCGATTTACAATTTGCTTGGTGAAGAAATAACCTGTCTTTTCGAAGGAATGAAAGAACAGGGTTCGCATGAGATTGTGTTTGATGTATCAAACATAAAAAGCAATGTTTTGATTTGCAGGCTTGAATTTAATGACAGGGTGATAAACAGGAAAATGACTTTAATGAAATAGATTTTTGCAGGAAAACATTAGGTGACAACTTTAAATGAGAATCCTGTAAAACGGATGCCTGTTACCCCGGCCGTAAGGTCGGGGTAATTTATAAAACAAAGTATTCCCCAATGCCAAGAGTATTCGGCGATGATTGAAACTTAAAGTTAAATTAATGAAGCAACCGTTCACCAATATTATGCATCTTACTATTGAGAAAAAAAATAAATAACATGAAAAAATATCTTATTTATATAGTAATTTTTATGATTTATGCCGGTATATTCCCATCCTGTGAGAAATCTAATGAACCTTTTAAAAAAGAACCAACGGAAATACAGCTTAATAAAAAATCTGCCGAGATCATTGAGGCAGATAAGGCTTTTGGCTTTGAATTGTTTCGGGAAGTATACAACTTTGTTGAGGAGGATAACCTGATGATCTCACCCCTGAGTGTATCCTATGCACTGGGTATGACTTATAACGGGGCAGCCGGCACTACACTGGAAGCTTTCAGGGATGTACTTCATTTCGAAGACCTTACAAACCAGGAAGTCAATGAAAGCTATAAAGACCTGATGAGCCAGCTGGTTACACTGGATGACCGGGTAGAGTTCTCCATTGCCAATAGCATTTGGTACAGACTGGGATTCGAAGTATTGTCCGAGTTCATTGCGACTAACCAGGAGTATTTCGACGCAGCCATTGAGGAAATTGATTTCTTTGATCCGCAAACCCTGGAGATCATCAATCAGTGGATAGAGGACAAGACAAACGGCAAGATAAAGGACATGCTGGATTTTATACCGCCCGATGCTGTAATGTACCTGATCAATGCAATTTACTTCAACGCACAATGGAAATATGAATTTGACAAGGACAAAACCCATGAAGATAATTTCATGCTGGCAGATGGTTCCACGCATCTTACCGACTATATGGTTGTTAATGGGGCCTTTAATTATACCTCCAATGAGGATTTTCGTGCAGTCGAGCTGCCATATGGCGATAGTGCCTTCAGCATGGTATTGATGCTGCCCTCTGGTGAGAAAACGGTATCTGACCTTGTGGCTAATCTGGATGTGGAACACTGGGATTCATGGTTCGATAATTCAAATATGACGAATGTCCAGGTCGAATTGCCAAAATTCAAATATGGTTTCAAGAGTCTGCTGAACGATCCGCTCTGCAACCTGGGGCTTGGGGTAGCCTTTTCTGGTGCAGCCGATTTCACCCGGATCAGACCTTCAGGCGGCCTTTATATTTCCAGGGTGATCCACCAGACGTTCATAGATGTACAGGAGGAAGGTACCGAAGCAGCTGCGGCTACTATTGTAGAAATAAGAGAAATCAGTGTTATCGACGAAGGTCCTGTTATTCTTAAGGTGGACAAACCCTTCCTCTATATCATAAAAGAGAATTCAACAGGTGCTATTGTCTTTATGGGAAAGGTTGGGAAACCTGATTATTCCTGATTACCACTCTAGCATGCCTTTTTAAAGGAAGATAGAGTTCTAAATTTCTATTGCTGAATAAAATCATCTACCTTTGCGATTTGGCTAATGTAAAGGACTAATTATTATGTTCAGAAGAATTTATTTATTGTTAATTGTACGGGTAGCCGATTTGCTTTTTTCAGTTGATAAAGGTATCGGACTGTCGGCCTGGCGGTTTAATATTGGCGGTGGAATTAATGATCATATCAATCATAGCTGGAGGACGGTTGAGACGTTTGAAGTTGAACAAGGCGTGTATGACTGGTCAAGGCAGGAAGAAGAACGCTGGTTTCTGCAAGCAGCAAAAGAACGAGGTGTCGATCAGTTTATTGCTTTCGTCAATAGTCCACCGGGAAGAATGACCCGTAATGGCCGTACGCATTGCAGTGACGGTCTCGGAAGTACAAATTTAAAGGACGGATTTGAAAGTCAATATGTCACATATTTAGTTGATATATTAAAACACTTTCGGGATGAATGGGGAATAACTTTTGATCATATCAGTTCGGTTAACGAACCTCAGTGGGAATGGAACAACAGCAATCAGGAAGGCAACCGTGCAAGCAATCAGGATATTAAATCAATTGTAAATGCACTATATGAAGAAATTAACAAACAGGAAATTGAAACTGTGATTTCCCTTGTTGAAAGCGGTGATTTGCGAAGCTGGTATGAGCAGCGAAACAATATAACTTCAAAATATAATGAAAAATATGGCGATTATTTAACTGACTTATTTAATGATGATAACATAAAAGATAAAGTAGCAAAGCATTTCAGCGGGCATTCTTACTGGTCAGATCGGGTTAGCAGTCAACTGATTCAGCATCGTCAGTCTTTGTACAGTAGAATGTCGCCTTATCTCAATGATGGCTGGAAATACTGGGTGACCGAATACTGCATTCTGGATGGTCCTGACGGCGATAGCGGTCGTGGAAGGGATTTAACAATAAAAACAGCCCTCGATGTTGCCAGGGTGATTCATTATGATTTAACCATTCTTAATGCCAGTGCCTGGCAATGGTGGACAGCTGTTTCACCGGAAGATTATAAAGACGGGCTTATTTATACAGATTTTAAGGATAATCCTGCTTTTCAAAATATCATTGAAAGTAAAACATTATGGGCATTAGGCAATTACAGCCGTTTCATTCGTCCGAGTTCAGTAAGAATTAATTTAACATACGCCAATGACAGGTATGGCCTTTTAGGCTCGGCTTATTTAAACGCTGATTGAAATAAACTTATAATCGTTTTTCTAAATATGAGTGAATCGGAGAAGTCTATTGTTATTAATAAATCTGGTTTGAGTGCTGATAAAAGAATAATGTACTATACCCCTTATGTAACCAGCGACAAAACTGAAGATAATTTAAAAGAATATCCTTCTATTTCTGCAGATAGTAATTATGCGGTACCTGCACGCTAGGTTGTTACTCTGATAGGTGAAATTGTGGATTCAAAGAAGATGAGTAAATTACAGTAAGTTGTTATAATATAAATACTCATTTTGTTTTGTCTGGTTAGTGACATTCCGATTTAATCAGATTATTGTGCTATTCTGCATAATAATTCCACGACTCTGCATTTTATATTTTTTATTGAATCAATCCTGATTTTTCTTTGGTCTTAATTTAATGTGAAACCATAAAATTTAATACAATGAAAAAGAAATTGAATTCAGGTTTGGCAGGAGTACTAGTATGCCTGCTGATTATTGTATCTGCCGTTTCCAACGGCCAGAGTGAAAATGCTGTTATAAAAAAGTATTTAAGTAATCTACCCTCTGTTCCGGTTAGTAATAAATTGCAGAAATACAGGATGACTGCCATTTATATCAACAGGGACCTTTATGGTAACTTTACCGGGAAAACAAAAGTTGTTGGAGATTATACAAGGGGTCTTGAAAATGGTTCTGTTAGCTGGAGTAATGTTTATATATCAAATTCAGACAAGTACTCAGAACCTTTTCAGGAAGGAACAAAACAGGAGTATATGGAGAATATAAAATATGTTCCTTCTCAGGAAATGCTCGATGCCCAGGCTTTCAAAGATTTCCCTGCTGGTCTGGAAAGCGTATTTACCAGAAATTTAGTCTGGGATATGATGGCAATTGAGGAATTTGCCTGGAACCATACTGACTCCCTGGTATTAAATAAGATCTATCGGATTCCTGTGATGAAAGGGGAATTTAGCATGGCTGATATAGGTACTTACTCTCATGCCGAAGTTCAATTGTGCTGGACAGGCATTTCGGGAATTGATGATGAATTATGTGCAGTTATTGAATACAGGGCACTTGATAATAAGATTGAAATATCAATGGAGAGTATAAAAACCAAAGGAACAGAACAATACTGGGGGACCGTATGGGTATCACTTAAATCAAGGCTGATAGGGCGTGCTGTAATGTATAGCGGCACAATACAGGAAATTAAGGTGACTGGCATGGATAACAAATTTCTGGTTAAGACAATCAGGGAATTATGGGTTGAGAAAATTCAATAAGATCAAGTATCTTTATATTTATGAAAACCATAGACCTTGAAACAATTATAGACCAGAGGAGGTTGTATCCTCATATTGCATTCATCATTATTTCACTATTGACTGTCGCTTTTTCTGTGCTGGCCGGCAACTATTCATCTTCACTCAGGGATCAACTTGAATTAGCTATCCTGGTTTTCATATATCTGGAAGCATTCATTTTTCTTGCCAGGAAGATATTCCGGCATCCGGGGCCGGATACTACTAGCCAGGAATTCCTCAGGAATATACTTTTCAGATTTTTAATTTTTTATATTGCCTGTTTTTTTTCGGCGCTGGTTATTTTTATCTTATTTCGCTTCATTAATTATTGGATGAATGACCTGGACCTGACCAAATTAATTTATAACTTTTTTCATTTTGAATTTAATTCATGGTTTAAATCAACAATAAAGGGTTTGTCCTTTGGTGCAGTGATATTTCTCTTTATTCAATGGATGGACGCCTTAAAGAGAGAACGGAAACTAAAGGAAAAAAGTCTGATTTTTCAAAACGAAACACTTAAAAATCAGATAAATCCACATTTCTTATTTAATAGTTTGAACACTGTTTCATCGTTAATAAGTACAAAACCCGAAGTTGCCGAAAGGTTTATAAGCAGATTATCTTCAATTTACAGGTATATACTTGATAACAGCAATAAGAATAAAGTGTCCCTTCAGTCTGAATTAGATTTTATCAACGATTATTTTGATCTTTATAAAATAAGAGACGAAGAAAAAATATTACTTACCATAGATGCCCCCAATGCAGATAGTTTCTGGATTCTTCCTGTTTCACTTCAGATTCTCATAGAGAATGCCATCAAGCATAACATGGCAACACGGGAAAATCCTTTAAAGATCTCAATTTATATTGAAAATCAGCATATTGTTGTAAAAAACAATCTTCAGAAAATGGCTTTACAGTTAAAATCGACAAAAATCGGACTTAAGAATCTTGCTGAACGTATCAGCCTTATAACAGGGGAAGAGATTGCTATTGAAGAAACAAACACTGATTTTATTGTAAAATTACCTTTATTATCATGAATATACTAATAATCGAAAATGAAAAACCAGCTGCTGATAAGCTTAGAGGTCTTTTGCAAAAAATTGATGAGAATATTGCAATTGTCGGAGTTATCGAAACAGTTGAAGGGACTGTAAACTGGTTACAACATAATCGCTCACCTGATTTGATTTTAATTGATATTCAACTTGACGATGGTTTATGTTTTGAAATATTTGAGACAATAAAAGTTGATACTCCGGTAATTTTTACAACAGCTTACGATGAATATGTACTGCGTGCTTTTAAAGTAAATAGTGTTGATTACCTTTTGAAGCCCATTGAAGAAGATACTCTGCGCAAAGCACTGGATAAATTCAAAACTCTCCATTTTAAATTGTCAGGTGATATCTTAAAGCAACTTTTCGGTGAAATAAACAAACAATATAAAAACCGGTTCCTTATTAAAATTGGGCTACATTACAGGTCAATTCAGGTAAATGAAATATGTTGTTTTTATATTCTCGAACGCGCCACATTTATTAGAACATTCTCAGGTAAAGAATATCCCATTGATAATTCTCTCGATAACCTCCAAAAAATAGTAGACCCTGATAAATTCTTCAGGATTAACCGGAATTGTCTGGTATACATTAACGCAATCAGTGATATTTTAAGTTATTCGTCAAGCAGATTGCAATTAAGGTTAAATGAGAAGATACGGTCTATTAATGAAGATTATTTAGTAGTGAGCAGGGACAAAGTAACCGAGTTTAAAAAGTGGATAGATAAATGAATATTCCTATAAAATATGGCCAATAAGCTACAATAATCGACTAGCAAGCTCAATATTAATCCCCTCAATGCACCGATTCTTTCCACAGCCTCATGTAACCGGTTCGATTTCTGGCCCCTGAGGTTCACAAAATAAAAAAGGTTCCCTTGCGGTGGCTTTTTCCATTCCTGGCTTGCAGGGTTGTAACGGTTGACTGGCTTTTGTGATAGCTTCGGTAGGGATTATAAAGCTTGGTATATTTAGAAGCGAAGATTAAGTTAAGATTTCCGGTTTTTATCTTTCCTGTAACCTTTAACAACCGGAGGCTTTAGTTGTAAGTCTTCATGTTTGACTTGTTCCAGTTGTTTTAAGTATTCAAAGATTACCGTTATCTTCTGATCATGGTCAGTGTATTTTCTTTCTATATTCTCCAGCTTTTGCAGTATATCTTTATGGGTAAATAACATTTCACGCAACTGGACAAATATCTCTATTATCCTTATGCTCACCTTTATTGCCCTATCGCTTTTTAAAACATTGGCAAGCATTAATACACCATGTTCTGTAAAAGCAAAAGGAGGTATCCTTAATCCCATTATTTCCTTATTAGAAGAACCAAATTGTTTGCGCCAGTTCTCTAATTCATCTTTTGTCAACTCAAACATAAAGTTTTCCGGAAAACGGGATAAATTTCTTTTAACTTGTTCTTTTAAACGCCTGGTTTCAACGCCAAATAATCCAGCTAGATCCCGATCTAACATTACTTTTTTACCACGTATCACGTATATTTTATTCATTATCACTTCATCGGGCAACATGGGCTGTATTTCTTTCATAAAATTTAGATTTAGAGGTTTCAAATATAATATTTTAAAATTGGGTGTCGCAAAATGCGATACCCAATTTACTTCAATGGATTATACTCATTTATCTCACTTTGTAACCCTTCCTGGTTAACTAACTGGTATCTTTCTGTTGTCCTTATATACCTGTGATCTGTCATGTATTGTACTATGTATAAAACTTCCTGTTTTAGCCACAGGGCCATGACGCTTTGCCGGATCTGTTTTATGCCCTTCACTTTCGGATTTAGAAGCTTTACCCCGACTATTAAGTGAAACAGACTGTTTTTAAAACAGCTTCACCCATTCATGCCGGTAAATAATTTATTATCGAATTCTTTAAAATTTGGTTTTGCTGCTTTCCTACCTGGCCAGGAAATATTTTCTTTACTAGTTCAATTTCAGGCCCTGAGGATCACAAAAAGAAAAGCCACCTCTGTGTGGCTTTTCTCATTTTGAGATCGCGGGACTGGGAAGAACCAAAGGGGTTCGGACTTAGTGATCCAGGCAAGAATAACGATTTTATGAGAAGGAGCTAATATTTATATGAATTAAGAATTGAAGTATTTATATTTATCACTTTATTTATAAAGAGTACGTTTATTCTATAGTCAGAAAGAAAGATATAACTTTTCCAGAGCTGAATTCTGAATTCCCGGTCATTATATTGAAATAATCAGTTTAAAATCCTAAGTTATAATTTTTATAATAACTTTGTTTAAAGCCTTGTATGATATCGTCTGAATGAACGTTTGAAAGGAAAT
>Ga0315544_1000487_pt1 | contig 37227 bp, 32 predicted proteins | sample SalMarSW160130MG_2_FD_202543 | JGI IMG/M metagenome (GOLD analysis project Ga0315544, IMG submission 202543) | Salt marsh sediment microbial communities from the Plum Island Ecosystem LTER, Massachusetts, United States - Salt Marsh Sediment SW1601-130 ... | reverse complement strand
AGCATCTTGAAAGTTTGGTCTTCCAAAACAGGTTATAGAGTTTTTAGTATGGTAACATCATCTGAAAAATAGGGGTGGGTCAAAATTCAATGGCGAAGACGGGTCAATTTTACTTGACGATCAACAATATCCTCTGGCCTTACGAAGAAATCTTCACCAAATAAGGGTTTGAACAGAGTACTACCGGGTGAAATAAACAAGTCGGGCCGAATCTTTCGTAACTCTTTAGCAGCCCACCCCTCAGCATGCTTCACGGTGTTAACTACCAGTTTCAGCTCTCGGATTTTTCTGTACGACCTGAAACTTTCTATGTCAATCCCATCTTCACGAAGTCTACTCCTAATGACGTCCATCTCAAACAGTTTCTGGTCATTTTCTTCATGGATTTCTAACAACTCCTTACGGTGCAATAGCATCAATTGCTGTGTGAACAATCCATAAATACCAACTGCAAACATATTAACTATACCCTGTTCCAGACTCTTCATGTTGACATAGAAATCTATTGCTCTATCTTTAGCCATTTCAGCAGCTTCAGACCCATCAAAGTATGCACCTGGAGATTGCAACAACCGTTTGTACTCTTCTTTCTCTAATTTTTCTGCCTCCTGCTCAATGTTGCCAAAGGCTTTTAATATGCGGTCTTTCAAAGCCTGGCCAAATGTTCTTATCTCTTCAACGAAATCCCTTCGGATAACCCCAGCCCAAAAGAGTTCGTTGTGTAGCATTCCGACACCTCAACACACGTGGTCTTTAACTTTGGTTAAATGGATTTTGGACTCTTATCCCTCCGAATCCCATCATTTTAAAGCCATACGCAGGCCAAATTCAAGAGTTTACACCCTGAGACATAATAAAAAAAAGGTTAAGTCAATGCCAGACGCGAAAATTTGCCTCCTATTTTTTGGTAGAGATTTCATTTTCCAAGATGGCCATAGATTTTTTTTAAGTTTTCTTAAACCTCCGCAACCACCGAATAACCTCAAGCACACGCACTTAAAAGCTCTTTAATCGTTCGCAACCGTCCCCTTACGAACAGACAGTATACCCGCAGATAGCATTATCAATAATTTTCGGTATAGAAGAATCGTATCTTCCTCTTTTCTTGTAGTAAATACTCTTAATTTGAGTGAAATTTTTCCTACAAATTCTGTAATAATAATCAAAAATTTCAATAAAGTACTCTGTTTCTTTCTCTCGAGAAATAGAACGGTGAATTTTATTGTGGCCTATAAAAAAACTCAGCACATGTGCTCTATCTACAGGCATTATTAAGTCTGGGACAAGATGAAATAAAGTCTTGCTATTGCACACTAACTGAGCAATTTGGTCCGCAGTTTTCAATTTCTCAAAGATATTTTTCAGTATTTCCTTTATCTGAGGAAAGTCCTCTTCTTTCTCTACCAAAGATTCTAAAGTTACTTCTTTTACGTGCTCTAAACCATCAGCTATCCCTTCTATTGCCTTATAGAAATTAGAAAAAGACTTTAATTTACTCCCCCTAAAAGCAGCCTTACTCACCCAAGCCTTAACTGTCTCATATAAATCGTTCCGAAACTTGTAATCTAACAAAACAGTTTTGTAAAAATCTCTTCCTATTTTCTTTCTACACCCCCGGTAATAACCTATAAATCCTTCTGATAGCTCTAATCCCTCACGCCAGTACTTAACTAAATCGCTCCCATAAAAACTGCTATATGCGTGGCAAAAGTTATTCATAAACTTTTGGATCTTTTCTTTGTCAACTAAATCATTAAAACTCTTTCCCCTTTTTAATAACTTGCTTCGCTCACTAACGTCAATTATTTTCATTTGGCAACCCCGTAGGAAGATTGTCATAAATCGGATTCTTCAAAATGCCGCCAATGTTTCAGGCCTTTTTTTACTGCTTTAGAATAGCGCATTATAAGTATAACAAGTTACTAACTCAAACCTAATTTATCCAAAATTTCAGACTATCAATCCCTAATTCCTCAACTCCTTCAACTTCCCATCCCTTCGATGATACCCCGTTTCTTCAATCAGTTTCTCTGCCTTTTCCAGATACTCCTTGAATTTTGCTTCCATCTCTTCTTTTGGTAAGCTTAATTTCTTCCCATCCTTAATTATTTGGTAATTATTTTCTGGTGACTGAGAACTGCTGGCGGCCAACTGGCTTTTTATATTCCTGCATACCTCAAGAAAATAGTCTACAAGATGCAATCTCATTTTGCCGTATTCTGCTATCTCCCGGGCTTCATCAAGGTCTTCCCAGGATTGGAGGAATTTTTTTTGCTGCCTGTAAAGAACTGCGCGGGTAAAAAGTCCAAGAGGTAAATAATATTGGTAACCCGATTTCCTCAAACCATCCACTGCCTGGTCTAGAAATCTCTCTACTTCAGAGAAATCCTTTGATTTATCTTGAATGGATTGAAGCATTAAGGCCCTACCTAGGGAGAGGTTGTCGAGAGCAATGGATAAAAGATTTCTAACCCATTTAATAGTTTCTTTTGTTCTCTCCAGCACCTCCGGATACCTCCCCAAAGAAATCAAAAGGTTAGAGTAGAGAAAACCACTCAAAGAATAGAGATAAGGATATTGAGGCTCTCTTTTTTTCTGCATATCTTCAGCCTCTATAAAGAGTTCCTCTGCATTTTTTATTCTTCCTACTTGATGATACACATCAGCTAAACGTGTTCGTCCGGTATTCATACTAAAACCATGTCCACTCTGGTCGGCAACCTTAACACTTTGTTTGGCATATTTCTCTGCCTCTTTCACCTCACCCAGGGTAAGCAGGAGTTCATTGAGGTTGATGGCTGTTATTGCTGAATATTTCCAATTTTTCTGTTTTATATACATTTTCAATCCAGCCTTCATTGGCTGGGAAGCCTCCCCGAGTCTGCCCACAGCACGCAGGGCAAATCCCGCCCAGCTTAAAACAGCGGCTTTAACTTCTTCGGTTAAACCGGAAGCGGGCCTTTCCCATAAAGATTCAAAAAAACTGGATAAACAGGCAAGGTCAGCGCCAAAGGCCCCGAGTTTATGATAAATGTAATGTTTATTTTTTCTATGAATTCTTTTCCAATACACATTATGTGCCTCCTGGTGTCTTCCAGCCAGGCAGCCGTGCATCACCGCGGCAAAGAGCGGCTCCACCTCTTCCAGGGTATCGGGTAAATATTTTCCATATAATTTCTCCGGCAAATTTTTGTAATATTCATACAATCTTGAGTGAGCTTCTTTCCAGGCTTTAGGGTTCTCACTTTTTAGTTTTTCTCCAAAGTGTTCGCGGACTAAGGGATGGCAGTCGATGGTGGTAGGTCTGTGCTCACTCTTTCTGGCAGTTAGTTTATATTTTCTCAAATTATCCAGTAAATGGTGCCAGGCAGCTTCTTTGATTTTTGAGAGATGCAGGGTTAAACCCGGGATAGGAGTACCACTAATGATTGAATTAATTGCCTTTTTTTCTACAGGCCTATCAAAGAGACCAAGAATACTTAAAAGTTCAAATTCCGGGCTGTTTGTACCAAATTGCTCGGCAAAAGCCTCTATTATGCGGCAGGGATATTTACCTTTTTCCTCCGGAATATCAATATCAGGAATTTCAGATGCTTTGTTTACTGAGTGCCCGGGAAATTGATGGAGGTATTCTGCAAGGAGATTTATGGCCAAGGCATGATTCCCAAATTCATTTACTACTTTCACAAGCTTATTTTCTTTTCCCTCTGCACCTCTTAGCTGCAATAATTTCTTGCCGGCTTCATCAGAAATATACTCCAGGTTTTCTTGTTTTGATGTTTTGGTATAAAGGTCAAGTTCAGGTATTCTCTCACGGGTAGTAATTATACACAAACCTTTATTGTATTTTGCAAGATCAGTAATAAGCATGGTAAGAGCGGGGTCTTTTATTTCTCCTTTTTCAATGCCAAGGCATGATTGTAGGGGCTCAAGTCCGTCCAGAATGAGGAGTGTTTTGTATTGACAAATAAAGCGTGCCAACCGTTTACCTTTATCCCAGGCCGAACCCTTTTCGGGATTTTTGTCCCCAAACCATTTTAAGGTGTAATTTATAAACATATCCGCAGAGGTTACATATTCACTGGTCCCTTGCGAATAAAAAGACCAGGCAAAAACCTTTTCAGCTCCCCTGTAATTATCCCATCGCATTTTCTCCAGCCATTTATTTACCAGGGTGGATTTACCAACTCCGCCATAAGCAACAAAACTCAAAACATTTATTCTGTTATATTCCCAGGCTTCACTCAAAAGTTTTAGTTCCTTTTGCCGGCCAAAAAGCTCAAATCCTGTCTCTGGCAGTCTTGTGGTATCGATGTCTTTATCATCTAATAGGGGATATTTTATTTTTTCAGGCTCTTGTGCGGCAAAATCTCTTTTAATCTGATTTATTAATCTTTCAAGCTGAAAATCCCATTTATTTTTATCTGTAAAATCAGCATAGGTGAATATGGACAGACGTTTTGGCAAATCGTATTTTTCTATCATAAGGGGAAGAATTTTTTTCTTTAAATTGAGTGGGGATTCTGTTTGCAAAAGAACGCCTTCAAATTGGCCCCATTCACTTTCAACCCAATTGGGCGTGTACACCAGAATCGTCTTTTCGCAGGTTTCAACAGCATGCTCCATATTAAATATGCTTGGTTTGCCAATCTCAAAATCACGAAAATCAATATGGCATTGTATACCCTTCCTTTCCAAATTTACAAGAAGATAATTTTTAACCCAATCTTCATCTTTGTGACTGTAGCTGATAAATACTTTACCCATAGTTAATTGCCTTAATTGGCTAAGTTCTAATAATATAATTGATAAGAAAAATTATAATTCCTACTGGCAATTATTATATTCCTGATATGTCAATTCTAATCCCTCGTCAATTTTTAAATCTTATCGAGTAATTTAGTCCTTACCCTTGCAACCTATTTAGCGATAGGGCTTCAAAGCCTCTAAAAGTTGCAGAGAGACTTCCCATTCAAGCTCAATAGCCCTATCGCAATGTTTAATGGCCAAGCTGTATTTCTTTTTATAGCAATAGAGTTCGGCTAAATTGTTATGCACCTTGGCAAACTAAGAGTTAATCTAAATAATTACAAAGGTAGCATTTTCCCTTTGCAGAAAAACTATACAATTAATTTCGTGCAAAAGTTGGTTGTCAAATTTTTAATCCTCATTTTTTTCATCTTTACCCCGTTTTCCAATGTTATGTAATTATCGTTATGTGAAGTTCAAGCTACTTTTATCCCTTAAAGCCTTCGCTTTTTTTAACCTTTTTTTAAACTCATTAATTGGTTCTATAAATCTATGGTTAAATTCAGGTGACCACGTTCCTCGGGGCCTATTAAGACTAATATCTTCAAAAACCTGTATTGCTTTTTTTAGAACTCTTATCTCATCTTCATTTTTTCCTTTTTTTCGATACATTATAGCCAACCTGTTGTAAGGATGAGTTCCATCAGATTCATCAGCAACATTCTGCTCATATAGTTTCACAGCTTCTTCTATATTGCCTTTCTTCTCTAGTTTAATGCCTTTCAAATTTCTGTTAACCATAATATCTTCAATTTCAGCCAATTTGTTACGGTATAATTCTATTTTTCCCCAATTTGTTCTGCGACTTTTCAATAACTTATCGTATTCTCTGTTTAACTGTCCATACCTTCTACCTAAAGGCTCTTTACTCATTCTAATCTTCTTAAAAAATCAGATTACATTTCCTAATTAGTCAGACCGATTCTTCTGTTTCCTTTGCAAACGCTCTAACTTCTCTAATTTCTCTTCCAATTTCTCTTTTTCCATTTTCATTAAATTTAGCTTACCTTGTGCTGATATCATTGCCGCATCCAGCTCGTCCAAGATCACTTTAGATGTCCCGCGAAATAAATACGGAGCCAATCGATGAAGAGAATTTACTCTAATTTGAATTTCAGCCATTTTCCTGTCTATCTCGTCTTGTGGATCTGTCTTTAATAGATGTAATTTCCATATAGAGTTCAGCCAAGTAAAAACAACCGAGTCGTTTGTTACCCTCCACAACTTTCGAGTGTCTCGTTGATATAGATATGTGCAAACAGCTATTACTCCCGTAAAAACCGCAACCCATCCGCCAGAATTCAGCCATATCCAAAATTTTTCCACTTTATCTAACCTCTCTTTTTGAGTTTGATTTTGTTTCGAAACATATTGCGGTTGATTTACTGCAAGAAAAATTGACTTTCATTCACAACATTACTTTAATAATGTGGGATAAGTACGTTTGGATTTTTGGACTGTTAGGAACTGCAGAATGGCCTGTTGGAGAACTTCTCTGACTGCACCTGAAAAGCTAAAATGCAAGCAACGGGATGGTAACTACAGGTCTGGTGTGGTTGATCAGCTTTTCACTTATTTAACTTGGATTGAGGCCTCCTCTTATTTTGTTAATCTGAGACACATGTCAACATATAACTTTTGGTGGATTTGTCAATTTTTGGAGGCTTGATGTTCAAAATAGCTTTGTTTTGAGGGTTTTTTTGTAAGTCGAGGTAAAATTAAGCCCCCGACTTAGCCCCGGTAAGGTCATGGTCTGCCTGGCCCAAGGGCCTGCCTTATTAGAGCTAAGGTGCGGGTCTTACAAGGTTTTGAGCGTGTATAGGTTAGTGTATATGTAATCTTGAGCAGTTCTTTGGTAGAGGGTGAGGTCTTGCCCCTGTTTATCCTTCACTTTTCCCGATAGGGCTCCAAATCCTCCAAGAACTCAGGATGGACTCTATATCCAAGTTCAATAACCTTATCACAGTGTTCGATAGCTAGGTCGTACTCCCCCTTGAAATAGTAGGCCATAGCTAGATTGTTGTGTGCCTCAGCATAGTTGGGAATAATCTCCAGAGCTTTCTTGTACTCCACAATAGCCTCATTGAGCATCCCTTTACTGCCGTAGACTACACCGAGGCCACAATGTGCCTCAGCATCGTTCGGATTGGTCGCTAGAGCTGTCTTGAACTGAGCCATGGCCTCGTCGTACATCCCTTTCAAACAGTAAGCTATCCCAAGGTCGTAATGCACCCCAGCATCGTTCGGATTAGCCACTAGAGCTCTTTTGAACTCGGCGACAGCCTCATCGTACATCCCTTTCGCACCGTAGGCTACGCCAAGGTTGCCATGCGCCTCAGCCTGATTAGGATTGACCTCTAAAGCCTTCTCATATTTAGCAATAGCCTCATCGAGCATCCCTTTCCTGTAGTAAGCTATCCCAAGGTTGCTGACAAAGGCTCCTATTAGCTCTCTCTTGGAAAGACTTCTAAGATAGAAATTGTACTTTCTGTAGGTGGAGTGCAGCATGTACTCCTTTTCATAGTGGCTGTCTTCATATTCTTTGCCTTTGTGAATTGTCTCGATATTGATTCTCGTTTTTCCATCGTCATAGCGAACAAAGACATGTCCTGGAGCCGTTACTCCATAAAAAGGGAGCCCAAGACGCTCTGCAAGAGCAAGGTAAAGGAGGGAAAGACCCAGGCAATTACCTTTCTTATTCTCTATTACGGAGGGAAGAGCTGAGTCCTCTAACTTTCTCATGTAGCCAGGGTAAGCCAAACCAGAATAGGCGCTTCCCTCAAAGAGGTATTGATTGATTAGGCTAACTGCTTTCTCTGGACTATCCCCAGGGCTAATCCGTGCCTCTAACTCAAGTGCCATCCTATCAATTTCTTCTAAAGACCCTGCTACATCAAAGCTAGCATCCCATTCCTTGTAAAGAATCATGATGGCAGTAGCCAAATCAATCTCCTCATCAGGAAGAGCCAAAACTTCCTCAAGAGTAGTGGCTTCTAATCCTTGGGGGTTGTAATTAGAAAGTTGAGCAAGGGCTGGAGTATGAGCCATAATTGTCGTAAGTAGAATTGTCCCCACTAGGAGGCTGCCTAGCGCCCTTGCCACTACCTTTGCTTTACATTTTTTCTTCATAACTAACTCTCTCTTCTTAGGAACTCCTCTTATTCCTTTAATCTTGCCTCTCCTACACCTACGAACAATTTGGTCATGCCTTCCAAGTCCCAGGGCACATCTTCAGTCAGCATTATTCAGAACTCCTCTCTATCCCACAACTCGCTTGATAAAATTCTCTTGGTACAGATGCTCTGATTTTACCCAGGTCTTATAGGTTGCTTGGCCTTGAGAAAGTGGCTCTATGAGCCTCTATGGAGGTCTTTTTTGTTGTCAATTAGCATAAAACCTTAATTTAGCTCGGTGCATAATAGCAACATGATTTTTCTTGATCCTAAATGTGCCCCTCGAGTAATGTGGCGTATATGCTGCGCCATCTAAAATCGACCACTTATGGTATTGAAAATGCCTTCCGTAGTTCATTTCTATAATACCCAGTGGTTTTATTCTCAAAGTATCCCAATATCTCATCCTTGTCTTCACTGAATAGGTCAGCCGTTGAAATATGTTTATAAATGTTCTCCCAAGTCAATCTCACAAATTTCCTCTTTTCATTTTGCCTAATGTACTTTCCAAATTCCATCTCAATATGTTTTTCATCATTTTCTCTGACAAGATTCAGCAGGTAAAAATTCAAATTCTGGTTCTGTGCTATCCAAGCCCCAATCAACCAGAATCTCATTAATTGATAGTAACCGGCGTCAATAATATCTTCGACTGGTTGCTCCAGGAAACAGTCACCCTTGCTGTACCTCCGTATCCTGTCTTCTTTACCTTTTGGCGTATGGGTTCTATTGAAATCAACTTTATTTCGGGCTTTTAGTTTCACCTCAACTAGAAATAGATTATTATCACTTCTAATGATTATGTCCGGCTCAGAGCTTCTTTGTGGGCTTTCTCCAAATGCTGCTCTTGCACTTTCTAGCTCATTCCACACGTGCCGTTGAGATTGAGAGTATGACCAATAAATTATTTCGGGATTTGTTACTGGTGAACTGTGTAGTTTTGAGAGAAATCCAGATAGCAAGTTGTTCTTTTCCAAGAATCTAAAAACGTTCCAAGCAACAGCGTCTTCACTGTTATCATGGTAAAATTGTGCTTTAACTCTCTTAACTTCCATTATTGCATCCAGAAGGTCTCTATCCACATGGTACCATAATAAATTATCTCTAGGATTCTCGTAAATAAAAGTAGTCGGAGTGATGTAGATTTTGTGCTTTTTGCAAAGATATTGCTCAAAGTATTCTCTTCTGCCTTCTCTTCCTTGAAGATAAGCATCTAACGATTGGGGAGTTCCTTTTGTCATCTTTTTGACTTGAGTTTTGCACTCAATAACCGGGCATACAGCTATATTCCCTCGTATCTCAATTCTCTTTTTCAACTCTGCTAGTCCAAACAACTTTCAATCTCCTCTCTTAATGATATTGAAGATCATATATTCATTTACTGGATAAGAGATAAGAGCAATTTGCTCTCTCTCTGTGCGTCCCTTTTTCTCATCAATCAGCATAAAATCTTGATGTAGCCGGATCAGGTAATACTAGAACCTGTAACAGAGATATAAATAAGGTTTATCTCCGTATAATGAGAGCTCTATGCCTAACCTTTTGGCTAATTCCCAATTATAGTCCTTCACTGCCCAGTAGGCATCGGCATATTCCCAAATCCTACATCCAACAAGGGCTAATACTCCTATTGGTTCTGTACCCTCATTGACCATTAAGACAATAGACCCAACATAGAAAGCTAAAAATTTTGCCCCCCTGGGCCACCAATCCTCTGCATAAGCGTGCCCCAATGTTGGGATAATCCAGGCTGCTGCTATCCCAACCCAAGGGGCTTTTTTTTCTGCTTGGTACATTAAAAGAGCTTCAGTTTTAGTCTCTTGTCCAAAGATAGGTGTAACTGTGCCTGAAATCCCCAAAAAAATACACAAGGTAAGAATCATCGCCACATACTTCATTTTCTCCTCCTTTATTTTGAATCTTTTCCTTCTTACCTCCTCCCTAACCTGTGATTCTTTCTCCAACCACTATCCCTGAGTTTTCAAAGTGTGCTATATCCTGCGTCTGAGGTTTCCTTATTTACTTGGCTGCCCTTCGGGTGCTGCTCCTCCCCTCTCCCTTCAGCTCCGCTATGAATTAGCGCTCCTAGAGGCAAGAGAAGCCCAAGAGAAAACGTCAAAATCTGTCAATGCAGGTATTTTCTTCCCATTGAAAAGCTCGAAACGTCTTATTTTAGCTAATTTTGCGTCCTTTGTTATAGATTAGGAGCGTACTTCAAAGAACAAAAATGCTCTTCCTGTATAAGAAACCGTCCAGTTTTTGTACCCAAAAGATGTTGCTCTAGGTCAGTGAAAGATGAACGCTTACCTGTGCTGTGGTTCTTCAGAATGTATGGTTAAGCTTATGGTTTACATACTCCACAAGGACTTCGTTCTCTTAACCCATCTTCACGACTAGACCAAGTTTTTGTAATAGTCTTGTTTTTAATAGTTCGACACCCGGGAAGATGAAACTTTTTGCCATGTTCTGTTCCCATATAAGTAACTCCACTTGGAATCGGCTCCAAACCTGATGGAGTATTGTCTTCATTGTTTGTATCAGTTCTAAATCTCATCCACAAAGGGCGATGATCAGAATAAGCTTTTTTTAGATTGTTATGACTTAAGGTTACAGCATTGTTTTGATATCCAAATTCATTTGGCTCATCATAATAAATAATACCGAAATCAATGTTATATTCTGCCTGATCAGATCCTTTAGGAAATTCTTCACTAACATCCATTGAAAGAAGTATCATATCATACACAAACTTGTTCTGAGCAACTGTTGTAGATAGTAACTGCGGATTATTGCCAGGAACACCTTTGCCTTGAATAGAGGTCTTGGTTACTTCCTCAATTTCGTCAAAATCAGGGTCAAAAAAAGTGATATTCGGAGCAAGAAAATCACCCTGCTGAAAATCCATTACAGTTACAGAATTCATATCACCACCAAACCGATTGAAATCTCCGAGGACAATAATATCCGGGTCGTGCGAGAATTGAGACGGTGTAGTAGTAGTCAAAATACTCTTTACCATTTCATAACCAGCCTCTCTGTCTACCTCATTTCCCCATGCTAGATGAACAGAGACTAGTGTAAAATCAAAATCTCCTGACCTCCATTGAGTTCTCACAAAGTTACGACCACTAACTTCAATATTTACGGCATACGAAGTTTTGCCAGTTGGCAGCTCAGGGTTAACTACGTCAGAGTTATATAAATAGGCAAATGCTTCGGTGATGCCGTACCCTGGACCTATCTCATCACTCAGAAAATAGCGGTATTCTATATTGTGAGTTTCTTCAAGCTCCCGAACAAGATCTCCGACTGCCCATTCTCCCTTTTCTCCAGCAGTTACCTCTTGAATACATGCTAGGTCAAAGTTGCCAACAGCAAGAACGTTCGCTAAATTTTTTATTCGTTGTGGAACCACATTTGGGTCAATAACCTCGTCACCTATGGACTCATAATCTGTGTATTTTGCCTCAACGTTTCCCAAAATATAAACATTAAATGTGCATATATATAGGTGGTCGGGTTCTTTCTGTAATCTGTCATTGTCAGCAGTTACTTGAGAACTCATAAGGATAAAGATGAGTCCAATTAGCATCATATTTAATCTGTTCATATACCATCCTCTTAAAGGTCGCATCAATATTGCCCTCACCTCGACCTTCATTGCCTCTTCCCCCCCCTATCCCACAACTGGCTTGAAAAAAATCTTTTGATAGAGGGGATTTGATTTCACCTGTGTCTATAGGCTCCCTTGTCTTAAGAAAATGCGCGTATGAGCCTCTGTGTCCGTCTTTTTTTCTTGTCAATAATCATAAACCCTTAGTTTAGCCCGATTTTGTCTATGACGGGAGTTCAAAAATATGGCACGTCTTGCGTGTCAATTTTGTCTCATATTTTCAGGTCTCACCTGGGGTATGCTCCCCCTCTTTCCTACAGCTCACACTGTCTCCTTGTCTGAAGCTAGTTATAATTGGGGAGTTGTTCGTGACTGTGGCCAGCGAAGAACCGCCTTTTCCCATCATAGGTTGAATGTGGTGCAGTGATCCAATGTCACGAAGGTGTGTCTCTTCAATACTTATCTTATCGACCTCTAAATAGTTCTTGCACTTCACGTACTCTTCTCTCGTAGAGTTTCCTGGACAGTCTCATTTCTAGACTATTTCTTATCTTCCCTAGAGTTACCCTGCGTCCCAAAATTGGTATAATAACAGAGGCAACAATTCTAACTGTCCAAGCTACTGGTTCAACAATATCCCATTTCTCAATTACCTTGGGTATGAGCATAAGTAGCACAATTGCCACTGCTCCCGCAGAAATCCACGATCCAATACCAACGTATCTTTTAGCCCTCCTATCGGAATGCTTTTTGATTCTTTTCTCGACCTTGTTGGTAATTTGGCCGACCTTTTCTAATACAAAATCAGGCGTGATCTTCTCAATATCCGATATGTCGACTTCTGACAGTACCTCTTCTATTTGATGGTCGTAGAATGGCATTGAAAAGTCTCTGTCATCTATTCTCCCCTCTTCCCTTAATTTTCTTAGGTTCTCATAGAATCGTTTCCAGACATTTCTATCGACAAACATCTCACGGGAATGAACGGCAACAATGGATTTCAAAGGGATCTCTTCTGTTATGGCAGGGTTCTTCAACCATAAAATATTAATCAGCAACCTATCTGGTATGACCTCACAAACCGTGACTTTCTCTCTGTGCCCCATTTCTTCGAAATTGAATCTCGATAATTTTAGGTCTGACGTCAATAAAAAAGCCGCTGATGTTTCTATCTGCCTCTTCGGAGAACCCCGAATCTTCTTAATCTGTTCTATTGCCGCGAGATCATGGTTACGACTGCGAATAGCTTGAAAACCTTTGTATGTGGAAATGCTACCTGAATATTCCTCTTTTTCTGGTTTGTAGGTTTTAAGCTCAATATCCGTTTGTTCAATCTCTATGCCTAGATTCTGTACCTCTTGTTCTATGTTCTGAATAAATAATCTTACGTCTTCGGCTGTCCACCCGCGCCTCTTTAAAGCACCATATATTGAATCGACCCACACATCGATCGGGTACATGTGTTGCTCGCCGGAGTAATTTCTGAGAACACCGACCATTTCGTCTATTGTGAAATCAAAGACTTTAAGGGCAATTTGGTAGTGCTTCAATGGACCAAGAAGTTCTTTTGCTGGCACGCTGAATTCAGGAGAGTGTAACTCGAGAACACTAAAAAGAAAATTTGAGTCTAAGAAAGCGACGGTATCCGTGAACGCCCTGTCTACTTCCATAATATTCGGGCTGCTCGCAATCGTAGAAATCACAGATCCATAAATTATGTCCTTTAAAGTTTCATAAGAAGTGGGTTTTCGTTTGTCTGCGACCTTAAAGTAGCGCACTACTCCATCTTCATACTGAAGCATTTCACCTCTAGGAACGTGTAGTTCGATTGTTCCACTGTCAGGCATGAAGCATTCTATAAGCGCATACAAGTGCAGACCCACAAAAGATAACAGGATCTTGCGGACCTTATCTACACTCAGAGACAGCTCCAGTTGCCCATTCAAGTATTTCTTGATATCCTCTAGCAGTGCATTGACTCTCCTCTCAACTGCGCTCTCGGGTTCAAGATGATCAAGGTATTGACTTCCTTTTTCTGTCAATCTATATCGATCTCTTGCCGCCGCCATACATCCCTTCCCTTCTGCCCGGCCCATAATAGTCTTAAGTGTATATTGGGGCACATTCAAGCCAAAATCTTCTTTCAGTTTTTCTTGAATGGACACCAAGCTAATAGCGCTTCTGTTTTCTGGCAGTACCTTAAGCACAAATGGCCAAAACGTGTCCACATAATCTTTACCTTGCTCATAAAGAGTCTTGGCTAGCGTATAGGCATAGAATATCCTGTTCATGGCTCTTCCAATCTCCCGGCTCTACGTCGTACTACTTTTTCATGCCCGAACTGGTTCAGATACATTTCCAAGTTGATGATATGTCCGAATATTTTGGATATATATCCTTTCTTCAACCGCAAAGCCGTTGAATGAAAATTATGATTTCGCCTTGACACCCTGCATTTGTCTGCTAAAAAACAAAAACCCATTCTCTCGTTCGAAAGAATGGGCGATTGTAACTCGGGATATAACTTCGGTAACCCAGCCACCATGTAAAAGGCCTGTGGTTTTGCGCCCCATTCTTTCAAATAGATTGCCTTTGTCGGTTACACCCCTCTTGGCTCTTGAACAATTATCAAAGGTCCAGTTCTGTATCAGCCGCATCGAACTATATCACAGTGCATTCTTATTATAGTAAATAAAGCATATTTGTCAATCAATGGGCTATGAGAACGATAAATAAGCGTTATGACAGGTTGCCTAGTGGTGCCTAGGATAACGAGCTCAAACAGAGTTTGGGGTCTTTGGTGCTATAATTTCGGTGAAGTCAAGAGGTGATGATTTGAGGCGAGGAGTGATCCTGGTTTTGGTGAGGCTATGTCTCGTATTCTACAAAAGGGAGGCTCTTTTGTAATGGTGATAGGATATGGAAGAAGAATGCTTCACAGTATCTTATCATTTTTCCTTGATAGGTAGGGACAACTCATAGCAGAAAATTAGTAGAAAGAGCTGAGTAAAAGGAAGGAATAAAACAATGATGGCAGGTTTTGGCAGGATCAAAGATAAAATGCAACGCTATAAAAAAAGGAGGCAAAAAGAGGGCCAGTGTATGTCAAAATTTACCATTTTTGAGCCATAGAATAGCCTATTTTGCATTCTAAACTTAGGGACGGGAAAATCATATTTTCTCAAAAAAACACATAGTTATTCTCCGAGGTTAAATTGGCTACTTCCTGCCTTAAAATGGAATTTTCGCCGAAACCTGCCTTCAACTTCGGTGTCTTCCGTGAAAATGTTCATATTTTTTCCCAGACTGACAAGGACACGGTTCGTTCCTTCCAATTCTTGTCTCCCTAGTAAATTCTATGGATCTATCACCTTGTCATTTGAAATCATTTTTTGTATCTCTTCACGAACATCTATGATACTCGGTCCAGACTCCTCTTTGTACGGTAAATAACTACTCCCGTGTTTTTTGAAATATATATCATCGAATATATCTGAGGTATCAGGGGTAAATATTAATTTACCAGCCTGCTTCTCTTCTAGCTTGTTAAAAGACCCGTATTTTAAATAAAAACCTGCGATTTCTAATTCATCTGACGTGAAAAGCTTCTTATGGAATCTCGTCCTTTCATCAAGATAACGGAGAAAGAAGTCTGGTGAAGACTTCCTATTCTTAAAGCCATCGAGTAACACTTCAAGAGTATATAGGTCGCATGACCAGGGAAATGGTTCCGTACCAGGCTTGTCTAAGAGCAACGAAAGATTAACAGCAATAATTCCGTATCTATCCGCTGTCAAACAAATAGAATAAATCTTATCAAAGTCCTTCTGGGATAATTTTAACAATACCTTTCTATTTTCATCATACAAGACCGCGGGATCTGAATTCAGAATATACCGCTTGAGGCTCAGAGTTTGGTCATAAGCCTTTTGAATTCCCTTGGCACTCTTAAAGTCGCGCTTTATTCTAATGAAGGCTTTATCTGGGTCTCTGAATGGCTCCTTGTGAGGAGTTGCTTTGACTTCTATAATTAATAAATTGCGCTTGTAGAGTACAATTATGTCATGCTCATTTTGAGAATTAGGCCCTTCAAACACTGATTTCAAAATACTAGAATCATTTCCGAAATAGTTTGAAAATATTCCAGTCGCTTTTTCTACAGTATCTTTATCTCTATGTTTGAAGAAAAAATTCCGACTATCACTATTCTTCATCGTTTTTAATAGAAACCCAAACGCAGCGCGAAGAAATTGGCTTACACAGGGACAGAAAAATTTGTTAGGACCAATTGCAAATAGAGGTTTGCTTTCAGCTGGATTTTCTTCGGTAATAAATCGAAAATCTTTAGGGGTTCTATCAGAAACAAAATGCTTCCATAGATTTTTGACCAGAGTCCTATCAAATTTGTTACACATCTCCTCTTTGGTGATGCAAAATAAGGAATCTAATGAGTTTCTGAGTTTAAGAACAGCGGCTCTGACCGGATGGTTTTGAGCTCGCTTTCTTGCTTCCGATAACGACCAGCCTTCTTTTCGCCACTGATCACAGAAGGACGATCTCAACTTCTTTTCTTCTTTAACTACCTCAGATGAAGTATCCAATTGACCTTGTATTTTTTCTCGAAGCCACGCATAGACCTTTAAGCTGTCATTTGCTCGGAGACCCGTAACTCCACAGATTGTCGGATCAAACGGACAAAACCATGTCCTAATGCGTTCAACTAGCTGTTCATCATAAGCAAGCACAGAAGTGTTAAAGTAATCTAGGAATACTGGCATCGATACTTTTCTAGCCTGCCACCATTCCGGTGATAGACTCTTATATTTTTCTTTCGTTGGCCAAAACATTAGAGTATATTGAAAATAGATATTCTCAAGTAACTTGCAGATCTCTTTCCATGTTTTATCGTCTAATTTTTTACTTTCGCTCCCAGGGTTGGAAACCATCAAACCCAAAAGGTAAAAGCGTTGTCTAAATGGAGAAGATAATCCCGCTTTCTCAAATATGCTCTTGCCAGTGTATGTAAGGTCACAAGCAATCCTGCTTAAGAGAGATTGACTATCGACCTTCTTGACAATTACTATCAACTTATCGATATTAGTCTGTAACTCTTTAAATAGCTTTTCTCTCATCTACCTTCCCCTTCTCGACCTCATCTACTCGATGAAGTGCTACCGTCGCTACACCACAGCCATTATAGCATACGTCTTATATAACTACAATTTAAATTACCCTATTTTTAGCCACGCTTATATATTTTCAGCAAAATTTTGGTGTCCAAATAGTGTCCATGTGAGGTACAAAATGACATAGATTGATACAAATTGGTGAGGAATGAAAATCACTTACAAGGCTTGTGTGAATTGGGTTTGCTGCTCTTGGACTTACTTTTAGAATTTGCCTTCTTTGGATTATGAGTCCGCTGCTCCGCCGACTGAGCTATGAGCCCTCACTGCAATGATATCAGTATAGTAAATTTCTCTCATCTGTCAACTGCGGTATCTTTCTATATTTGGCGATTGGGTAGTGGGTTGGCGGCCAAGGTTGGGTTGGCTGTGCACAACTTTTATTGACAGAATAGGTGGGGTAGTGATTCACTAGCATGAAGCAAAACCTATGGCTAAAAAAGAAAAAATCACTTGTCCTGAGTGTGACAGCATCAGGATAGTGGAAAAAGGTAGGCGCAAAAATAAATTTGAAAGGGTTCAGAGATAGAGGTGTAAGAGCTGCGGAAAGAGTTTTAGCTTTAGAGAACTCAAAGGAAGAGTCTATCCAGCCAAGCTAATCATGGAAGCAGTTAGCCTTTTTAATAGGGGCTATTCTATGTCCGAGGCCGTCAAGCAAACCAGAAAGAGATTTAAGGCAAAGGTGAGCAAGTCAGCTGTAGATTCTTGGATTAAGGAATTTAAAAATATCTGTACCTACTGGCGAATCAGGGGAAAAGCTCTGAAGCTTTTCTCACCTGAGAAGGTGATTTTCAAAGAGACTTTCTTTCATCAGATCCCTTACAAATTTCAATACCATCAGGCTAAGCTGAAGATGTTTATCAAAGATTATTTTTCAGAGCTGGCTCGCTATCTTAAAGATACTCCTAAAAAGTGTCCTGATAAGATGTTCCTATCTGGTGAAGCACGAGGTTCGAGAATAAAGCTCAATTTTCCTATTGAGGCGAAGAGAAAAACGAATTATGCCTGCCAGTTGGCTGGGCTTGCCCTGGCTATGACCAAAAATAGCAGAGAAAGACATGAGGTTGTACAGGATTTCATGCTGGTCAATGATACGGCTACTTTAGCCTGTGAGGTTCCGGTGTATTTGGATTCACGTGAGGTTGGCAAGTTCGGTCTTTTTAAGGATTCGGGTTTGGATTTTAGGCAGGGTGTGACAGGGCATATTGATTTAGTGCAGATAAGATTTGGCTATATTCATCTTTTAGATTTTAAACCTGAGGCGGCTAAGGAGAGATATGCTATGGCTCAGCTTTTTCTCTATGCTCTGGCTTTGAGTGCCAGGACAGGAATTTGGTTGAGAAATTTTGTGTGTGGCCGGTTTGATGAAAAAGACTATTTTGAGTTTAGACCGGCTGATGTTGTTCTTAAGATGGAGAAGGTTGGGAAAGGCGATATGAGAAAGTATACCCCTCGGTTTTGATGATGGTTTCGTTAGACGGGGGGTAGTTTCTGTTTTAGAAAAGTAAAAAATGGCCTACTAAGGGCCTGTTTTTATTTATGGGTCTACTCCTTGCGTTTAGGTACCGAGTATTGAACAGCCGAGGTACCGAGTATTGGACGGGTGAGGCACCGAGAATTGGACGAGGGATGAGTGCCGCAGATTGGACGGGTTTTGGCCCAGGGAGTGGTTGGTTGTTGGATTCTTGGGTTTCGGTGTTTGGTGAGGTGAGTTGTGGTGTTTGGGTTGTGGTGTTGGTGAGGTGTTTAGGGTGTGATGTTGGAGTTGTAACCTTGCTATTCCGATTCTATTTTTTCCTGCTCTTCATAGCCCTGGCAACCGGCAGGACAATTCCCAGTATGATCGCTAAACGGAACGATGTCGCCCAATCCACAGTACCCTGTCCATGTCTGATCAGGTTCCAAAGATAGGTTACAATTGTAGCAATCACGAGGGTTACAGCAAAAATGGTTACAAAACTAATAAGTAACTTTTTGATATTCATTTTTTATCTTCTTACGGCTATTTAACTGAGTTAAAGTAATTTCACATAGCGAGTTGTATGCGAACTTGTTAGAAACTTGCCTCAAAATTGACCTTTTATTTTAGAATTATAGCATAGAATGAAAAGGAAGCACTGTGAATAAGGGTTGGTGGTGGAGATGTGGCTAATAATTAGATAAGCTGAATTTGACGTGGTTGTCTCTTAAAAAGGCAACTATTAGCTCTGGGTGGACACCCCAGCCGACGTTCAAGAACTGGTGTTCTTCTACTTCATTGTCCTTGGCAGTAGGTTTTTCTACCTCTTTGAGCTGAAGAACATCGGGTGGTCCGTATTTTGTGTATACAGTTGTTTTCATGCGTTACCGTCAAATAGTACGCTACAATCTATAATATATGTTTGCAAAACATATAGGGTCTGGGAGAAAAATAGATCCTGTCAGAGCACGTAAACATATATAGCCCCGTCTGTGTAAGAGACGTTTTGATGACTTGAGGGGGCTCAATTATTTTTGCTCTTTTTGCCTGAAATTATGGGAGTTATCACCAAACCCACACCTATTCCTATGAGCAAAGATGCAACAAATATTAAAGGTGAAGACTTTACGAAAATGAATCCAACACCGATACCTATAAGTGTCGTTCCACCAATAACCCATGTGCTCTTATCGTCTTTTTTATTAATCTTATCCATTTTATTTACCTCATTTTCTTTTTATTATTTAAATTGTTCTGTGAAGTTGCCTCATTAAGTTTTGTTATTATGTTCCAAAGTTATGACTACATTTCCCTTTTTGTGTCCTTTGTCGACATACCTGTGAGCCTCGGCAGTCTGTTCTAAACCAGTTTTACCATCTTTATCTCATCATTAAGTCTACTTCCCCAGGTAGCTCAGTAACCCGTGAACAAGAAAAGCTGGCCAGACAAGTGCCTTTAGAAAACCTATGACTCCCATCCAGAAACCTGTGGCATGCGATATATAGTATACTGCTGCGCCGACAACACCTAGTACATACACGATACCAGCTGCATCTGACGAGCGCATATCACGCTTGGAGTTCCCTTTTCCCATTGTTCTTTCCTCCCTGTTTGAAATGATTTTAAGAGATTATTCTTAGGTTAGCCCAACTTCCGCATTTTCAATTAAGGAATCCAGTATTTATGGTATTTCCCGAGTTTGTTTAGTCACTATTTTGTGTCGTCACTATTTTAAGCTTTCAGAATAACAAGCCGCATGGATAAAGGATTTCGGTCATCAAAATGCCTTAAAAACTCTTATTTTTACGGAAGTTGGGTTAGCAGAGAAGTGGAGGGTGTCAAAAAAGAAGTTCTTGATAGCTTCTTATAGCTGTTATTTATTCCTACTTGTCCTTTGCTTTACATTTGTTACGCTTCTCGCCACTACGGAATCTCTAAACCTTATTCCTGCACACCAGTAAGAATTACCCCACCTTCACGATAGACAGCCAAACCACGACCAGCCGTCCCAATCCATATATTCCCTTGTTCACCAATGGCAAGAGAATTGACATAGTCACTCGGCAGCCCAGAGTTGGCTGTGTCATACACGGTCCAGTTCTCTCCGTCAAAGTTTGCCAATCCTCCACCATGAGTCCCAATCCATAGGTTCTCTTGAGCATCAAAGGCAAGAGCAACCACCTGGTCATGCGGCAGCCCGGAGTTATCTGTGTCATACACGGTCCAGTTCTCTCCGTCAGACTTGGCCAAGCCACCATCCGTCCCCATCCATATATTCCCTTGTTCATCAATGGCAAGAGCATAAACAGAGTTATGCGGCAGCCCGGAGTTATCTGTGTCATAGACGGTCCAAGTCTCCCCGTCAAACTTCGCCAAACCACCACCATTCGTCCCAATCCATAGGTTCTCTTGAGCATCAAAGGCAAGAGCAACCACCTGGTCATGCGGCAGCCCGGAGTTACCTAGGTTATACACGGTCCAGTTCTCTCCGTCAAACTTCGCTACACCTCCACCATAAGTCCCAATCCATAAGTTCCCTGGTGCATCGAAGGCAAGGCACCAGACATAGTTAGACGGGAGACCGGAGTTATCTGTGTCATAGACAGTCCAGTTCACTCCGTCGAACTTTGCCAATCCTCCGTCCCGAGTCCCAATCCATAGGTTCTCTTGAGCATCAAAGGCAAGAGCAACCACCTGGTCATGCGGCAGCCCGGAGTTACCTAGGTTATACACGGTCCAGCTCTCTCCATCAAATTTCGCCAAACCGCGTCCACCATAAGCGAAGAATTGACCAGTCCCAATCCATAAGTTCCCTGGTGCATCGAAGGCAAGGCAAAAGACATAGTTAGACGGGAGACCGGAGTTACCTGTGTTATACACTATCCATTCTGGAGTCTGTGGGGATGTGGCAACCGCAGAACCAATTACCAACAACACAACTAGGCCTAATACAAGAATTCTCTTCATTCTTTTTCACCTCCTCTTCGAGGAAGGGTTTTGAAGGTTGTTCTTAGGTTAGCAGAGAAGTGGAGGGTGTCAAAAGCGTTGGATTTCGGTGCTGTTTAAGGTGGGAATTAGAAAATTAGGGCGGTGGAAAGTGTTTGGTGGTGAGGGTTTTGAGGAATGTCGCGCGCGCAACACTGGGTTTTTGAGAAGTGAGCCCCAAAGCGCGTGTTAGATGACCCGAAGGGCAAGGGAGCGACGATAGGAGCGACCACAGAGTTCCGACCTTTTTATCATTGTTGTATTTACAATTCATCATAGCATTTATGAAGTCATAAGTGCTCGGGCTTGTGTTTCATTCTAGGAGAATTCCTTTCTTGCGATTAAAAGAGTAGCTAGAGCAATCATGCCAAATAAAAGAAATAGATAAGTTTGTAGACATGCATTTGACCATTTAAGGATAAATAACTCGTATCCCCCTTGAATTGCTCCGTTTGTTAGCAGCATGACACTCCAAAGGATACCCAGTATCCAAGCATATTTTCTCTTCTGCTTAAGTCCGAAAGCGCAAAACACCCCTAATACACCAATCCAAATTTCTTCCCATAAAGGTTTTAACATGGCCATGTTTAGGGATCCGAGAGCAGCTTCGTCCAAACTTTCTACTACTAGTGGGGAGCCTGCAAGTTTAAGGGCCATTGGCAGAATCGCATCGCCTCCACTAAAGATAAATAAAGTCCAAGCAGTAAAAAGAAGCGACAAAACCATCATTATTAACCAAGCATGTTTATTGAATCCTTTTTCTTTAGTCATTTTATTACCTCCTATGGGTTTCTCAACACGCTCTAGAACTTTTGGATTAAGCATGTGCTTTAGACAAGCAACCGCCTCTTCATATGTTTTTGTGAATCTTTCCCAATTGACCTTTGTAATGCTCCTATCGTATGAGTTCTTGTCCGCAGGACATTGGTCACCAGGCAGGCTTAACCATATAGCCATACTTGCCTGCCTGAACGCACCCAAGGCATCGGACATTATCTTGTCTGCCTTATCATCGAGGTAGATTGATGCTATTACTTTAGCTCGCAAATAAGCATCCTCTTTAGGTAAAACTTTCTCTTTGAACTCTTGAAGGGTAGATGGAGGAAGATTTCCATAAAGATTCATGATAAAGTGGCAATCGACAAGTCCAGCATAGAGATTATTTAGTGCATCAATTTTTCTTGCTAAGAAATAATCTGCATACCATCTTCTTTCTTCAGATCCCCTTTTTCTTGACTCATGAAGTTGAGTTATCCCAACACCTAGTAACGCGCTTGCAGCGGATATTATGCCAACTAAAATTGTTTCTGTCATACTTTTACCTCCTGTAACACAATATTTCAGCTAGCTATTTATATTCGGACTACTTCGTTTATGCTCAACTGTAAGGTTATTTTAGCAGGGGGAGGAAGGGTGTCAAAGAGAGGCTTGTGAGAGTTTCTTATGAGCTTGTTATTTATTCGTGCTTGTCCTTTGCTTTACATTTGTTGCACTTCTCGGTCTTATGGAATTTCTAAAGCTTATTCCTGCACGCCAGTAAGAATTACCCCACCTTCACGATAAACAGCCAAACCACCACGGGCCGTCCCAATCCATATATTCCCTGGTGCATCGAAGGCAAAGCACCAGACATAGTTAGACGGGAGCCCGGAGTTGGCTGTGTCATACACGGTCCAGTTCTCTCCATCAAAGTTTGCCAAACCACCACCTACGGTTCCAATCCATGTATTCCCTTGTTCATCAATGGCAAGAGCATAGACAGAGTTATGCGGCAGCCCGGAGTTGGCTGTATCATACACTATCCACTCTGGGGTCTGTGAGCATGCGGCAACCGCAGAACCAATTACCAACAACACAACTAGGCCTAATACAAGAACTGTTTTCATTCTTTTTCACCTCCTCCTTGAGAAACGATTTTGCAGACTGTGTCTATTTTAGCAGGGGGGGAAGGGTGTCAAAGAGAGGTGAGGGGGTTTGGGTTGAGGTGAAGAGGCTTGAGGGTGTGTCGTATGCTCTTAAAAATAGAAAAGCAGGGCGGTTAAGCCCTGCTTTCCTGATGCCAATTACCAATAGGGTGGGTAATTGCAATTTGTGGTCTCTTTTATGCACTGGCTTAAAAGAGCCTACTTAAAGTCCATCTCAATATGTGACCCTGTTGCCCCCGGTGCTCTGAACATGTTAGCTCCCTCTCCTCTTTCTGTGAGGACAACAAAAAGTTCATGAGTAATACCTGGTTCCACCGAGGTGTTGATGTGAAAGTTACCATTCCCTTTTGCATTGAGGGTCATACCCGTGTATTTCTGATGCAGAACCCCGCCCACATATAACCAGACGTCTAGCTCAGTGCCACTGATTGAAGTGTCCGCTTTCTTCACAGAGATGGTGACCTCTAGATTGTTCGGATCACTCGAGTTGTTGAAAATTACAAATCCACCACCAGTTAATTCGGCGTACTGGGGATTGGCGGTGTATGGCTCGAGGTCTACCTTCTGAGCTTTGGCATAGGCTGACATTGCTCCCAAACCTAGCAATAAGACTAAGACCAGCGTGACAATTCCTAGTTTCTTCATTCTTTTTCACCTCGCTTTCTTTTCTGGATAGGGCGTTCTGAAACTGTTTTTTCACCTCCCCTTCGTTTCCTGACTAATCTTGAGACAGACGTTACTATATTACCTTTTTGTCTCTGTCAGCTTTGTCTTACAAAAATCTCTCTAATCCTTTATAACTATATAACTAAACATTACAGAGATTAGCACCTTAAAAATCTTGCCTTTAATACGTGCCCTTTGGTACCCCACCCTTAATTACCAATTTATCGAAGCCGAGTCATGGGATAGGTTTTAAATCTGGATAGTCTCTGGAGTTTGAAGGTGCTAAATCTACCCTGGTGGAACGGTGTCATTGTGGGTAAGAGTGATGTACCTTGTTCTGTCGTAGCCTACGGAACCCAAAGGGTGGGGTACCAATTAGCCAACATTGGATGGAGAAAATTAGAAATGTGCGAAATTTAGGTCATAGAGCAGGGATAAATTGAGTAGAAAAGGCGTTAGATATAAACAAAAAAGCCCATTCTTTTCTCAGAACGGGCTTTTGACGTCAAAGAGCTTCAGCAACCTGGCAATCACTTTATCAGCGACCCATAGTTTTGCGTCCTATCCTTGCGGATAGTTTGCCTTTGTCAGCTCTCAAATGACCAGATTTTCAACTGTGTTTTTATTATAACCAAAAGAAAATTTCTGTCAAGTGTCTCTCTTGGAACTCATTGGGTTTTAATGTTTAGGGTGTGAGGTGGAGTGGCTGGATAGGTGTGTTTGGGTTGGTGGTTGAGGTTTTGTTTCAGAGGGGAAGAAAGATTCTTTCTTTAGCGGGTTAAAGAGATTATTCCTCGGGTTTGGTCCCAAAGATTATAATAAGTGCTAATAGGGTGATCCCTCCAAAAAGAAGGAGTCTGTTGGTTTCTTCTTTGCTTTTCTTAAGACTAAGAACCCAATTATGCAGTTGAGAGAATGAGTTTTCCAGGTTGTTCCAGTCGATGGGGATGTGCTCCATTCCCTGAAGGAGCGCAAGTTCCTCCTGGTGGATGCCTGTCTCCACAAACGGAATTACGGGCTTCTTCCTGCCTAGAGCAAACCCGATCTCTTGTTGGACGAATGTAGAATTGAGTCCATTTCGAGTAAGGATTGCCAAAAGACAATGGCTTTGGAGGATTAAGTTCTGAATTTTTTCAGAAAGAGTTTGTGATGGTGTTGCAGGGCGAAATTGCGAGGCTATAATTGGTGTCACTCCATAGGACCTAAATTGAGAAGCTATGACATTCGCCATATGCGAATCTTCATCGCTGTGACTGATAAATACTGCGTAAGCGATTTGAGACCTCCCTTTGAGAAACGATTTTACAGACTGTCTCTATTTTAGCAGGGGAAGGAAGGGTGTCAAAGAGGACTCACAGTACAGTGTTTTGTTGGGGTGAGTGTAACAATGGTCGACTTTTTTCGTCGTCATTAGTGGAGGTTCCTTAAAAACTTATTAGGGGGGCGCGTATGAGTACGTTAAAAGATGAGTTTAGAAGGTTTCATTTGCCATTGTTACTTTTAATAGGGGTGATGGGTATTTTTATACCTGGAGTAGACTGTTTCCTTTCATCATCTCCAGTTTTTCCAGTATGGGTTCCTTTGGGTTCAGCAATATTTTTTTTATCAGATTGTGGTTATCTGGTTAGCCGGTATTGGCTAGAGTTAAAAAAGTAAAAGATTAGGAAATAGTAATGTCTTTCGTATCCGAAGAGAGAACACAGATTTATTGATTCTGTGTTCTTTTACTATACGCTATACCTCCCAAAAACATTTGGAAAGCACCAACGAAGAAAAACCAATATTGAGCTATTGCCCAAACTACAACGGAATTTTCAATAGCCAGATTAATTTCCAGATGTGCTCTCATAGGAATGTAACTAACATTCCATATTCCTAGAATTATTGAGAACAAGAAGAAAATTGGGGCCAGGTAAAAACGTCTAAGAGCTTGTCGATTTGCAGCCGCCTTGTCAAGAGTGAAATATATAGCAATTGAAGCCGGGAATAATATACTTGTAGCAACAATGTCTGCAACTAGTGCGTTTTGGAGTAATGTATTAATTGAGTTACGCAAGCTTGGATCTGTCAGTTCCATCGGAGAAGGAATTGCGACCCATAAAACAGCATAGAGTACACCTCCACAGATGCAAATAAGCTCCCATTTCCATCGATTTAGCCACTTCTGAGTATTTTTCTTATTTTTCATAGTTATTATCCTCCTTTAGAATCAATCTCTTTTAGCATTTCTATAGCTCGGAAGTTTATAAATACATCAATTGGGGGAGCACCGTAAGTTTTTAGTGTTTCCGTAGATGTTGTAAACAAGGGACGCCTTAGAGAAAGTTCTAATATTAACCTATTATAGGCACCCTCAACTAGTACTGGTCTTGCTACCTTCATTTTTCTATTGTACTCGTCCGGCTTCGGGAGGTGCAAATAGCATAGTATTTTTAAAAAAAGGTCCACTTCTTCTACCATGGTTTCGGAAGATATAATAGGAGGTCTGCTCCAGAATCCTAAGGGTATTTCAACCCCCGTTGTGCTAGCCAACCTTTTTCTTGCAATCTCATAGGCAAATATCATCACATCCTCGATTTTGACACCTTGGTCTAATCTTTGTTCTATTTCTAGGTTTTTATCCATTTGGATTAACTGCGGCATTACTTCTCCAATAAAAGCATTAAATCTCCACTCCCCTCTTTTTACAAGTTCTTCAGGAGGTCCTAGAAATCCTATCAGTTCCGAGTGTTTTCGCTCAAGTCTTGTTTTCGCCATGCTGGTAACGACAGTGCCACTGCAGACCACGGTGGCTATCAAAAAGGGTACCACGAAAGATATCGGTTTTATTTTCATTTGAAGGTCCTCCTTTCTTAGTTCTTAAGCATTCTGACAATTGTCCTATTTGGTTTTTTTATTACAGCGCTTCGCTCACCTCCTTGTGGACTTGAGATTTTGGGATGCGGTTTGTGTTGGAGTTTTTGTTATGGATCCTTGTAGTAAGGAATTTGGATTGTTATCTGGTGTTTTCCTAATATGTCAAAATAATTAGGTAATCTGTGAATTTTGTGCTTTGCAAGGGGTAGTATTTGGGTAGTGAGTACAAGTAGTGTCACTAATGTACCTCCCACAGCTTTCCCGACTTGCTTAGGATAATAGAACGCAAGGATAATTATTATGAGCACGAAGGATAACAATAGCCACTTGGCATTGGGGTGTGTTTTGAACCAATTACTAAGATTTACCCATAATTCACTAAGTGTCTGGCCAGTTAGGTTCATGATATACTGTTGAGGGTCTGTTGGGGTAATTCCACCACCGTAGAATACCGTAATAAGTTGGCTGCCTAGAATTTGGGTTTTAACTATGACTGCATTTGGAACCAAAAAATGGAATTTGTTTATTTTTACTCTTTTAAAGGAAAACCCTCGATCTGCCTCTGAAGTAGCTATTAAAGTTTGAATCTGTAAGATATTATTGGTATTTATTGTTGGATGGGAGTGAAACCAAATTGGGATATAAAGTTGCCTATCTAGTGTGGAATTATTTCCCCAAACATTAAGGAGATCTTTTTCGAAGTTAGGCCGGTGGAAACTCTTCTCGGGTGTAGGTGATAGGTTTTGCAGAAGCGCTACTTTTGTGACCTCTAAAAATCTGGCTCCATTTTTTAAGGTGGGTACTGCTAGCATTATACCGCCAATTTCAAGATTGGGATTGTAGCTACGATAGATTTTTTGAACAGCTTCTTTGTGGATGGTGATTAGAAATGGTGTTTTTAGAGCATATGTCCTATTTTGTATTCGCAGCGGTTCATGTTTTTGCCATTTTTTAACGAAGCCAATCTCGTCTAGTTTTGTTATCCAATTTTCTTCTATCAAGGTTGATCCCCTTGAAGTTTATTGTCAGGGCTAGTAATGCCTCCTTATCCTAACTAAAAGCTAGATTATGTCAAAAATAGCCCTTTGGAGGGCATTTTTTGGCCAGTCGGGGTAAAATTAAAGACCCGACTTAGCCCCGGCAGGGTCATGGTCTGGGTGGCCCAAGGAGCCTGCCTTATTAGAGCTAAGGTGCGGGTGCGAAGTAGTTCCTCGTTCACTGAATTCTAAAAATATATTTACCTGTAGCCTTCGTTAAGTCCCGCACTTTTAAGAGATAGGTCCTATTCTTAGTCCTCTTGACCTCTTGATACTCACAACCAACTGGTATATTTCCAGAAATTCGTTCACAAAGCACCTTGATTATCTCTTTTTGCATACCTTTAACCGTAACTATAGTCCCTTCGACCAATAGAACTCTCAAAACACCACTTGTAGACCCATCCTCCAATTCAACGCTCAGCTCATCTCCCCGCTTATATATGTATTCTGAACTGTCTTTCATTAAGGCGTACCTGTCCTTCCAAGGATGGTTTTGGGGACGTATAGGGTAATGTATAGCAGTCCTAGTGTAGCAGGAGAAAATTTTCCGTCAAATAAGTGGCCAAAATGGATTATGGCTGTTCTGAGAGGGAAAAGTGAGTTGATGTGGTTTTTGATTGGCTGATTAGCTTGACAAATTGGTGGAACTGTGGTGTGGTTGCATTTGGTGGTGCCTCGGATTGCTCGGATTGTTAGTCTGCGGTCTTTTCAGATGATCTTGTGTTTGCTGCGCGAGGACCCTTAGGTCCTTCCTCAGTTTCGAATTCCACGGGTTGTCCTTCTTTTAAAGAATCGAAGCTCAGACCCTGAAGGCCTGTTTGGTAGAAGAATACATCTTTTCCATCCTCGGTGGCGATAAATCCATAACCTCGGTCTTTTATCAATCGTGCTATTGTGCCTTTGGCCATGTTATTATTCTCCTTAAGCTGTGGTGCCTATTTTTCTTTACTTCACCTTTTCCCTTAACCCCTTCCCCGGCCTAAATTTGGGGACTTTTTTAGCCGGGATCTGTAATTCTTTTCCTGTCTGAGGATTCCTTCCTCTCCTTGCCTTTCTTTCCATGACCTGAAAAGTACCGAAGCCGACTAGAGTAACTCTTTCTTCTCTAGCTAGGGAGTGGGCTATAGCTGAGGTGATTGCATCAATCGCCTCCCTAGATGTTTTCTTTGTTAGCCCTGTCTCAGTCCTTACCTCTTCTACTAATTCTGCCTTGTTCATCTTAGTCCTCCTCTTAGTTAGAATTCGTTTTATTAATTATAGTCTTTATTGAGCAAAAAAACAAGTATTTGAGATTCTTTAGTGTTTAGCTGTAGGACTAAAAACAGGTAATAATTCAGTAGCAAGAAAAAATAGGCGAGGAAATTTGTGGGGACCAATGATTAAGTAAAGATATGAGTCGCCACCAATAAACAGAAAAAGATGACAAATTGGCGTCAATTTATGAAATAGGATATTGATAAAATGGGGGTTTTGGTTTAGAGGAAGGTGGTGAATGTCTTACTATGGGGACAGAAGGCGACAAACATCTGTTTACTAAGAATTTTTTTACGTCACAACATCCCTCCCTTGCTTAACTGTTGTATATTCCGTACTTATGGGCAGCTTTAACCATGGCTATATAGTTTTCCGGCTTGCAAGCGGGATGGATTGAATTGGAGGAGGTGATAATATAACCACCTCCCTGAGATACCTTCTCAATCGTTTCCTTGACACTCTGTTCTACTTCTTCTTCTGTTCCAAAGGGAAGCAAATTGCGACAGTCAATATTTCCTAAGATACATGCTTTTCCAGCCAGATATTTTTTGACTTCTCCAATATCCATACATTGAGGTTGAATCGGGTGTATACCATCAAAGCCGACTTCCAGAAAATCATCCAGAATGGACCATATGTTTCCATCAGAATGCTTTACTATTTTTAGGTCTTTTTGATGAGCATAAGCCACTATTTTTTTATGATAAGGTTTGATATACTCCCGATAATGTTCAGGGGAAATGAGAGTAGTCTCTTCGCCGGCTAGATCACCTGACACGATTATGACATCAACTCCCATTTTAATAGCCATATCAATAACAGCCATATCGAAATCTGTAGCGATACGAGCCAAATCATGAACCAATTCTGGATCGAGCACATAGTCCATTAACAAATGCTGCATGCCTCCTCGCAGACGCCAACTTATCTTAAAGGGATCCGTAATGGTCAAAAAATGGGCTTTATCCTTTCCTACTTTATCAATCACATACTGAACCCGGGTAAAATCATCGGGTTCAAGCCTGGATACCATATCGAATCCTTTGATATCTGAGGCACCCTTAATGGCTCCTTCCACGGGGACAGGCTCACCATGTTCACTGAGGGAATAGAGTGTGCCATATTTATCCCGGCCATAATTCTCATTAATACGCTCTAGACCCATTGAGAAATTAGAGTAGAAAGCATCCAGTTCCAGTTCCTTGATCAGGAAACAGTAAAGATCCAGAATTTCTAGTCTTTCCTCTCCGAATCTATCTTTCATAGCCTTTACTTTTACCATCTCGGGTCTCAAAAGCTTAACTATATTGACTATACTTGATTCATTTATGTAAAGCTCAAAGATAGGTACTTTATCGGGCTGCTTGTTGTTCAAAGCAGTTAGAATCCTTTCCTTGGAGTCCATTTGTGCAACCCTCTTTTCAACAGGGCTCTGTATTTCTTAATGTAATAAAGAACCAGCTTAAGGATGTAAGAAAGCTTGATAATTACTTTATTCATCAAGGTGTTCAAGCCTTGGAGGAACTTACCCATAAATCTTTTGAAACAGCCTAGCACTGTTATCGTCTCAAAAGAAATCTTGCCAACACTATTCGCCAAATTGAACTGTTTCTCGATGAGACTCGGGGTTTAGCCCCTATTAAACCTCTTCCAAAAACTCCGGTGATGTTAGAAGTAGAGCGTTATGCAGAATATCTGAGGGATATCCAGGGGTTCAGTGCCAGCACCATCCAGTCCCATAGCTCGTATATACAAGAATTCCTCGAATACCTTGATTACGAGGCGAACAGGAATGCAATAAAATTTCTTACCTCAAAGGATATAGAGAGTTTTATGGGCATTTGTTCGAAAAGAATGAATCGCTACTCACTTCAACACCTCATTGCTTATCTAAGATCTTTCCTCAAGTTTAAATACGAAGGGGGTGTTCTAATCACTCCTCTTTATGCAATGATAGATACTCCAAGGACATATCGTCTTGAAAAACTGCCCCGCGCTTTTTCCTAGGAGACAATAAATATACTTTTGCTTTCCATTGATCGAAGTAATGCCCATGGTATTCGTGATTACACCATATTGTATCTTATGGCAACCTATGGGTTGCGAGCCTCTGAAATTACTTCCCTCACCTTAGATGATATTGATTAGAAAAAATGGAGTAATTCGAATACCGCGACAAAAAACAAGTATCCAGCTTATCCTCCCTCTTACAGATGCGGCGGGAGAAGTCTTGATTCGATATTTGAAAAAAAGTCGGCCTCGTGCACCGTATCGACAACTATTCCTTCATATACGAGCTCCCTACGGACCGTTAAAACCTACTGCTATTCATGATATTTTGGAATCTCGTATACGTTTTAAAGACCCCTGCTCGGTAAGGCCTCCTGCTGTCTTCTCTGTACCTACTTTATAGCTTATCTTGCCTATTTCTTCCTTCTTTCTATGCTTTTCAATATAATCTATAACCTCCGCTGTTCTTTTAATAACTACCTCTAAGGGCACATATCCTTCTATATGGGGATCTACGGTACAGTCCACGTGCAGAACGTTAAATCCGGCCCAAATATCGGCAAGGTAGGAGGCCTTGGCTCTATCCATAGCTTTTTTTTCGGATAGTTTCTGGGCAAATTCATCATCTTTCAGCCAAGGTCCCCCATGATCTCTGCAGATAAAGAGAGGACCTTCAAATTCTATCTTATCTGCAGCTTTTCTTATCTCCTCTACCAATCCTTTCTGATCCCAACCTAAGATATAGCCTCCTCCTAACTCTTTGGTCTCCACTTGATTGCGACTGGCAATAAACATAGGAGGAAAGTCGTACTCTTTGGCAAGCTCTAAGGTGGCCCGAACTATTGACCTGGACATGGGGCCTATACCTAAAAGAGTTGCCTTTCGATTTTTTTCTTTCCCAAGCTTTTCGAGCGCATTTAAGATATCACATAGAGAAATCGGTCTTTTATGAAGCATCACTTTCTCTTTTCCTTTATCAAACTTGCATGATACAGCTAACCTCAAATGGACAAGCTTTATTGGTGAAGACAAGTATTAAAGCAGACCACCATTTATACTGATTATCTCTCCCGTGATATAGTTAGCTTTAGGGGAGGCAAGATAAACTGCCAGAAAGGCTATCTCCTCTGGTGTAGCCAGTCTTCTTAAAGGAATCTTCTCTTCCACTGCATATCGTTTTTCTTTAGTCCATCCTGAAAGCATCTTAGTATCTACGAATCCCGGTGCTATTGCGTTAACTGTTATCTTGAAAGAAGCAAGATCATGGGCAAGAGCACGGGTAAGTCCTATAATACCTGCTTTAGCAGCACAGTAATGAGGAGTTCCTTCCAATCCTATAAGAGGCGCCGTGGAGCTGATGTTAATAATTTTCCCTCCTCTTTTGCTTTTCATCATAATCCTTACTACAGCACGGGTGCAATAGAAAGTACCACCAAGATGAACAGCAATCATCTTTTCCCATTCCTCATCTGAGATTTCCTGTAACAGTTTATCCTGAGCAATTCCTGCGTTGTTTACTAATATATCGATTTTACCTTTCTGTTTGGCAACTTTTTCAACCATCTGATCGACCTCAAAGCTGCAAGATACATCACACTGGATTGGGAAAGCTTTACCACCTCTTTGAAGGCTCTCATCAGCTACATTTTTTGCATCGTTAAAATCGATATCTACCACAGCTACTCTCGCTCCCTCCAAGGAAAGCAGGGTACAAATTTCTCGACCAATATCTCCCCCTCCTCCGGTAACAACAGCAACTTTGTCTTGTAAATCCATCTTTATCTCCAAATTTAATTTAGTGGTACCCGCGTAGGTTGACCCTACCAAAGCGGTAGGTACACAGACTTCCCTTCCCTAATGGATTTATGGATAGCCACAGCCACCTCCATGGCAGCCCTGCCGTCTTTGAATTTGGAGTTCACTGATTACAATATCTTGTTATCCTTAATAGGGTCCTCTGGTAGTAAAGATTAAAAGTAATCTAATCCATTATGATTTTAAGCTCTTTATCCACCTCGTTATCTGGTCATACTCGTTGTCAAAAAAAAGAGACCCTACCACAAGGATATCGGCCCCAGCTTTCACAAGTTCGGGTACAGTTTCTCTACGAATTCCTCCGTCTGCCTCAAGGTGCACGTTTTCTCTATTTAAGTCCGACAGATACTCTTTGAGTTTCTTTATTTTAGTATATGTTTCGGGCAAAAGAGAACACCCCTTTACTCCATTGGGTGTACCCATGACCACGACAAAATCGACCATATTTACAAATGGCATTATCTCCTCTACTGACATGTCAGAATCCAGTACTAAAGAGGCCTTTATCCCGCAGCTCTTTATTTTCGCTATCGCTTCTTCAGGATTCTTACAGACCTTGGGATGAATCGCCAGCACATTAGCTCCTGCATCAACAAAAAGAGAGATAAATCTTTCAGGTTTTTCAACTATCAGATGAACATCAAAGGGAACCGAGGTTAAAGGTCGCAGGGCTTTAATCAAATCCGGGAAAAACAAAAAATTGGGGACAAAATGCCCATCAGCCACATCAAAGTGAAAATAATCGGCATATTTTCCCACCTCCCTTACTACCGCGCCTAAGTTAGTAAGATCTGCTGACCATAGGGAAATAGACAACTTTACAATAGTTCTCCCCCTTTCAAGATAGTCAGGGGGCTTTGCCCCCTGAGACCCCCTTTGTTGCTTTTTAAGGAAACTCTCATCTTGCTTAATCTTCCTCTTCCGAATCTTCCAACTCCACATCTTGTAGGTAAATTTCAGTAAGCTCTGTTTGACCAATTTCTGTCAGTTCTACTTCATCTAAGGTTTAAGGGCCCACAGTTAGGACACTTAATCTGGTTTTCAAACTGGGGCCTATCATCAACTAACTCAAAACTTATCCTGCCTACATCAAAGTCAAATATCCTTTTACATTTTTTGCATTGAAAGTTAATAAATGGCATTGTTGTCTTCCTATGGAAACTTTATCAGCTCCTAAAATTTCAATAAAGGAAATTTTTAAAGATAGCTGGTCAGATTACTTAGCCGCTCACCAGGATTCCATTCCTGATTATGTTATTACCACAGTTATGAAGATGCTCTCTTGTAGAGATCCAGAAAAACTTGGTTATCATAAGTATGCCTGTCCTGATCATCCTGACCAGTATATAGTTGTTCCTCATTCCTGTAAATGCCGTTTCTGTAATACCTGTGGCAAGATTCTTACCGATAAATGGGTGAAAAAGATCAATTCCCTCTTTCCCAATGTTTCTTTTCATCATCTTTGTTTTACCCTTCCCAAAGAGTTAAGAAAGCTTCTAAAAGAGTACAGGTTTTTGCTTAACTGTCTATTTACTGCTTCCAAGGAGACAGTTCTGTCTTTTTGTAAAGAAAGAAAATTTCTCCCCGCCATTGTTTCTTCTCTTCATACCTTTGGGAAAGATCTTAAAGACAACCCCCACATTCATATGCTCATCTCTTCCGGTGGGATTGACCTAAAAGCAAAAAGGCAAAATAGATGGAAAACTCACTCCTTTTTTCCTTTTAGGATGCTTCATAAAAGATACCGATTTCTTTTGGTTAAGCATCTCAAAGAAAGCATTACTCACTATCTTAAAAAGCATCCCGAAGAAAAAGGAGAATTAAAAGTATTTAGAGTTAAGCAAGTTCTGGATGCTTTCTTTGAGCCTTTCTTAAAGATAAATTGGTATGTTCATGACAGTACAGACTTAGAGCCAGAAAAGTTTACCGTAGGCTATATTCTTCGCTATGCAAAAAGACCCCCCTTAGCTAAATGTAGAATCTCTCACTGTGGAGAAATAGAAGGAAAAGAAGGTACTTGGGTAACTTTTACCTACAAAGAAAGAGAAGCATCTGAAGTGAAATACACTATCTCGGTGGAAAAATTCATTAGCCTCCTCATCCAACATATCCTTCCCCCAAATTTCAGAGTTGTGCGCTACTATGGTCTTTTATCAAATAGACTCAAGGGTAGATATGAAAAGATGATCCGTAAGCTTTTAAGAAAAGAAACTGAGAGAGAAAAACTCAGAAGATGGAGAGAAAGACAGACTCTTTTCACTGGAAAAGACCCCCTACTTTGTCCTATTTGTGGAAAAGAGATGAAACTTGTGGAAGTTGCCTTTTTCTCTTCTAAAGAGGAAAAAATTGTGGTTTATGTGCCTCCTTAAGTTTTCCCTCTCTTAAAGATTGTCAAAGAACATCGGAATCTCAGTATGAAGGGGCATCTCTTTATTTCTAATTTTTTCTTCTTTCCTTCCTTTCCCTTTTTCCTTCCCTGAATTTTTTACTTTTTTTCTTCCCTTTCAGAGAAAATTTTTCAAAAAACTATTAAATTCTCCTACTTTTTAGTCTTTTTAAAAAACTATTCAGATTCCGATGCTTCCAGCTTACCTTAAATGGATCAGTGACGTGTATAAAATGAGCCTTGGTATCCCCTACTTTCTCCACTATGTACCAGAATCAGGCAAAATCGTCGGTTCTAAGCTTAGATACCATATCAAGCCCCTTGACATCTGATGGGTCCGCAATGGGACCTTCTATGGGAAAAGGCTCACCATGCTTACTGAGACGATAGATTGTACCGTATCTATCCCTGCCGTGGTCCTCGCTAATCTTCTCAAAGCCCATTGAGAATACGTAGCATGTGGTATCGAGTTCTAACCGCTCAACAAAGAAAGAGTAAAGGTTAAGGATCTCAAATCTTTCCTCTCCAAAGGTGTCTTTTTCGGCTTCAAGCCGCAAGGTATCTAGTAGGAGGAGTTTTGCGAGCTTAACGAGACTTGACTCATTTATCCATTCCTCAAAAATGGGCACCCTATGAGGCTGTTTATTAGTTAAGGTGGTTAAAACTCTCTCTTTTGACTTCATAATATATTTCCTTTAAAAACTGGTACGGTTCAACCAACGGTCTTAATAAACACAACGGACCATGCCTGAAGGCTAATCAAAGTAGAAAGATCAATGCTTTCAGGCATGGTCAATTTTCATTACCATGAGTCTGTATGTCTCGGATGCACTGAGTTGTGTACTATGACTGGATCTCTTCTTTCATCTCAGCTTGAGAAGCTCACTCTGAAGTACCCCCATTACTTCCTCTACTGGTCTATCCTTAGATACAGCCTGTCCAACAACATACTCGGCCACAGCACGCAGAAATTTAGAGGCCTGTTTCTCAAATCCCTCAGGGACAGGAGATACAGCATAGTTCATCCCTTCTACATAAGTTTTAAACCAGGGCGATTTCTTAAGTAGTTTGTCAGATACAGCATCTGGATTTCCCACTACAAGCCCGGTCAACTCACTATGACGCCTTTGCCACTCAAGGCGGGTCCAGAATTGAATGAATTTTCCTGCTCCTGATTTATTCTTAGCCTGTTTTGGTATCATCAGAAAGTGATTGGCTCCACCTATGGCTGCCTTATTTGCAAATGGAGTATGAGCAGCATCCAGGTAAGGGTAGGTTTCAGGATTCTTTATTTCACATTCAGTAAATATCCAGGGCCCATCTATATACATGGCTATCTTCCCTTTAAAGAGCATCTCTCTTGTGATCTTTTCGGTCGTAATGGGAGTAACCCCTAATTTACAGAGAAGTTTATATAGTTTAACTCCAAGAATTGTACTGGGGTCAGTTGCTGTGGGAACACCATCCTTTGCAAAATTGGCCCCGTAACCGGCTGGAAAATTAAGTATACAGTCATAGCTATCCTCATAATGTGTCACATCGGTTTTTAACCCTATCCCATACTGTCCTTTTTCTGAATCTGTCAATTTTAGAGTGTATGCCACTAACTCTGGTGGGAAGGAAGGTGGATTTGCTATTCCTGCCTCTTTAAAAAGCTTTTTATTGTAGATGAGCTGCAAGGTCCTTGCACCTGTAATAAGACCATAGGTTTCACCATCTTCTACTGGGAAAATCCTTTGTGCCTCATAAAAGGTCTTTTTGACCTCAGTAAGATCCATCCATTTGTCAAGAGGATCCAATGCCTTCATGGCCATAAACTGCTTTATTTTTATGGCCGTGGCATGCATAACATCAGGAGGAGGACCAACGGTAATTAGTACAACAATCTGATCCCAGTACCGTCCAGGTGCAATTTCTACTCGCTCTACTTTAATGGCGGGATGCTCTTTTTCAAAAGCAGCAGTAAACTCGTTCCAAAACTGTGAATAGCCAGGTTCTTCAAATTGCCAACTTGTCACAGTTACCGTCTGTTGAGAAAATGAAAATCCTC
>Ga0315544_1000479_pt1 | contig 37542 bp, 28 predicted proteins | sample SalMarSW160130MG_2_FD_202543 | JGI IMG/M metagenome (GOLD analysis project Ga0315544, IMG submission 202543) | Salt marsh sediment microbial communities from the Plum Island Ecosystem LTER, Massachusetts, United States - Salt Marsh Sediment SW1601-130 ... | reverse complement strand
GCTATTAAGAATCCCCGGCGTTCTCGGCGGACAAGAACTTTTCCGCCCAGTCGGCGAGGTTGCCGGCTTCGATTCGGTGTCTGATTTCGGCCATAAGGCGCTGATAGAAGCGTAGGTTGTGAATTGACGTAAGAATCGGGCCTAACATTTCGCCGACGTTGAAGAAGTGGCGGATTGCGGCGCGTGTGAAGTTGCCGCAGGCGTAACAATCGCAATTTTTCTCAATCGGCCCAGCGTCGCTTATATGTTCGTTATTTCGCATACGAACCGGGCCATCGAAAGTGAAGGCGAATGCGTTTCGGCCATTTCGCGTGGGCAGCACACAGTCGAACATATCGATGCCGGCTGAGACGGCTGCGATGATATCGGCGGGCATTCCAACGCCCATTAAATATCTGGGCTTATCCTCCGGCAGCAGCGGGGTTGTGTGAGTGACGGTTTTGAACATATTTTCATGTCCCTCGCCGACGCTTAGGCCGCCGATTGCGTAGCCGTCGAAATCCATTTTGACAAGCTGTTTTGCGCACTGCTGTCTAAGCTGCGGGTCTATACCGCCCTGGACGATTGCAAAGAGCATCTGCTTCGGGTTAGTATGCGCGTCTTTGCACCGTTTTGCCCATCGGATGGTCCTGTTAACCGCGAGCTGAAGCTGTTCGGTTTCGCAGCCGAAAGGCGGGCATTCATCGAGCGTCATTGCGATATCGCAGCCGAGTCGGTTTTGAATTTTTGTTGCAGTTTCAGCGTCGAGATATACCTTTGCGCCGTCAACATGGCTGGCAAATTCGATTCCGTTGTCATCGATTTTTGTGAGCGAGCTGAGTGAGAAGACCTGGTAGCCGCCGCTGTCGGTGAGGATGGGCGCGTTCCAGCCCATAAAGCTGTGCAGCCCGCCGACGCGCTCTATCGCGTCGATGCCGGGGCGGAGCATAAGGTGATATGAGTTTGCGAGGATGATTTCCGCGCCGGTTTGGCGTAACTGCTCAGGTGTGATTCCCTTGACCGCGCCAGCGGTGCCGACGGGCATAAACGCAGGTGTTTGAACGACTCCGTGGGCCGTATTCAGGACGCCCCGCCTCGCCCGGCTTGTGTTGTCTTTGCAGGTTAGCTCGAAGCAGGTCATCTTAGTAAAGCTTCCGAACTCTGGAGCCGGGATAATAATATGACAGAATTTCGGCGAAGGTATTGCCTTTTCTTGCCATACCTTCGGCGCCGCACTGGCACAATCCGACGCCGTGTCCGAAGCCCCTGCCGGCGAGGAAGGCCCACTTGCCGTTGATTGCGACGATTCTGCAAATAGTGCTGCGGATTTTGAAGCCGGTGGGGTCAATGGTCAGCCGGAGGTCTTCGGCCCTGACAAATTCGCTTCGGCCTGTGGAGCCGACGATTTTGGCCATGGTCAGGCGCGAAAAATCCGGGTAGTCGGTTTGCCTTGCCGGCGCAATATTTGTGATGTCGCCGAGGTCTCGCAGCTTCGGGTATTTGCGCTGCAGGGCGGTTTCGACGACGACATTGTCGAATTGCGCCATAGGCCAAAAGAAGATATTCGGTTTGGCAACGTCTTTGCAATACGGGCAAACCACTCCGCAAAGCGGCCCGAACGAATCACCGAAGACGTTTTTCGAATCTTCGGTATGTCCGCCGCAGGCGGAGCTGTAATACGCCGGGAAAATATTCTCCACTCCTCCGGCCTGAGTGCAAACCAGAACCTGCCCCGATGTTTCGTTTACCGCGTTCCACACCCGCTGCGATTCGGCTTTGAGTCCGAGATAGACCTGATTGGCCGCCGTTTTAGTGACGTCCCAGTCCCGGTTGACGCCGAAGTTTTTCTTGTTATACAGGCAGTAGGTCCGAGCGGCGATTGCCTGTGCCTTTAGGGCCTCGGGTTCCCAGTAATCCGGCATCTCCGCACCCACCACTCCGGCCAGATACGGCTCGAGGGGAACGATGTTTACAGCGTCGAAAGAAGTGCCGTCGGGGTTTACCTTCAGCAGGAGTTTGCCGCGGTACTGGTCGCCGCCGAATGAGAAAATGTAGGGACTATCCGGCAGAATCGTCAGGCGATTCGTGCTAAAGTGTCTGCCTGCGAGCGTCAATGTTGCGCCGGAGACCGTTACCTCCATCGGCAGGCCCTGCTCGATGAACATAGTTTCGGGAATCAGCACCGAGCCGTCGCTATTTAGCAGGTTGAAATTGCCGCGAACATTAACCGTGCAGGTGGTGATATCGTCGGCCAGCAGGACCCGCACCAGAAAGCGCGATTCGGTATCAATCTGCGGAGTGGGGCGGACGAGCAGGCGCTGTCGGCAACTGAAAAACACCATCCCTGCACCAAGCAGCACGCCCATCAGCACACAGTTGATAATCGTTCTGCGCAGGCCGAAATCTCCGCGCCATCCTAATCGCCGCAGCCATTTGTGGCTGCACCACATGGTTATCAGAGCACTACCCCACAATGCCAATTCTAATCTCGTAACAGTATTGTTTGAGCGGTTACGCCCGAGCGAACCCGGCTATTAATCCAGGGACCGCAGTAACAAACCGAGATTTGAAAGCGTCTTCTTGATTTCATTCAGGCTCGTTACGCCGAAGTTTTTACAGCCCAGCAGCTCGGCCTCGGTGGTCCGGGTCAAATCACCGAGCGTGCGCATGTTGAGTCTCGTGATTGCCTTTTGTGCCCGCACCGACAACTGCAGGTCCGCGATTGGTTTGCTCAACAGCCCCTGGTCCGTTTCCTCGACAGAGCTTTCCGAAGGTTCCTCCTCCGGCGCGAACTGCTTGTCTTCCAGTACCATCCCGAGATGCAAACTCTTGGCGTCCAGAATCACCTTTATCTCCCGCAGCGAGGTCTCTCCGAAATTCTTGAAGGCAAGAAGCTCCGGTTCGGTAGTTCGTAAGAGGTCACCGAGCGTGTCTATGTGCATTTTTTTGAGGCAGTTCCTGCTTCGCACGGAAAGCTCGAAATCCGAAATGGGCGTTTCGAGTATCTGCAGCTTGCGGGTTTTCTTTTTCTCCGTCTCCTCATCGTAGACCATCGTCTTGCTGCTTTCGATGTCTTTGCGAAACAGAATCGCACGCTTGTGGTTCGGATGGCTTGCCAGGACCTTGTTAATCCATTTTGAGGCCTTGTCGTATTCGCCTCTGTCCTCGTAAATGACCGCCAGATTCAACAGCGCGCTTATATACGCCGGTGAGGTGGAAGCGATTGCCTTGTAGTAGTCGATGGCCGCGTCTTCATCTCCTGAAAGGTCGCAGCGATATCCAAGGTGAAACAGTGCTCCGTGGTGGTGCGGCGCCAGCTCCAGCGCCGCCTTGTAGTTGTCCATTGCCTCTTCGTAAAGCCCCTGTGCCTCCTGCAGCCGACCGAGCTGATAATGATATTCGGCGCTGACGTTTTTGAAATTGGCGCAGCTTTTTAACTCTTTCTCTGCCGAGTCGAAATTTCCCGCCCGGCGATACGTTGCCGACTTTTCCATTGCCACGGCCAGTGCATCGGCACCGCGTTTTTTAGCTGCATCGAGGTTCTCTATGGTCTCGTCGTATCTATCCAAACGGCGAAGGGCAAGCGCCAGATACGTGAATTTCTCTTTGCAGTCGTTTCCCTTGCTGAGCTTCTCAATCGCCTCGGCGTCTCTGCCTAAAATAAAGAGTCCTATCCCGGCGGCAAGGCAATCCTTTTCGCCGGTCTTGTTCACATTCTGCTCGATCTTCTCGGCAAAGGCCAGCAGAGCGGCTTCGCTTGAGTGCACCTGGCCCGACAGCTTCTTTATCTGCTCTATGCCCGGTAATTGGTCGCCGAACAAATCGATTTCGTTCTGCAATTGTGTCATTGCTTCCATTAAACATTCTCCTGAAAAACCGCCACCACTCGCGTACGTAAAGGTTCTGTGAAAGAATGCAGTATTATAATGCCCCCGGCCGACTTTTCAATAGCTTTTGCGCCGCACGGATGGCGGGCGAGTTTAAGCCCAGTGGGAAGCGATACTTACGTACTGCGTTGCAACAGAAAAGGCCGGGCAGCCCTTCGACAAGCTCAGGATGGGGCACCCGGCCTGAGCTTGTGAAAGAGTGCTAATCGTGTTGGCGTCGGCTGACACGGTCGGCTCGGCCGGCTGGTTTGGTTCTTCCTGTCGCTGGTCTTCCGCGTCCAGTCGTTTCTTTATGTCTTCGACGTCGTCCTTTAATTTTTCATTTTCCTGTCTGATTTCGTCGACCGTCTCGCGCAGCTTAATCACTTCCTCCGGCGCCAGTTTCGTTGTCTCTTGCAGTTTTTCCAGCGCCTCGGTTGCCGTGCGCTGGATGCGGTCGTCTTTATCGTCGCCGGAGAAGGTTTTGACAACCGCGATGCCCTTAGCATCTCCAAGCTCGCCCAGTGCGGTGAGGGCGCCGGCGGCGATATTTTCTTTTTTGTGATTCACATATCCGGCGATAAACTCAAAGGCCTTTGTTTTGTCCTTTTCATCGCTGCTTATTTTTGCCAGAGTCTTGAGGGCATTGGCAAAGTCCCACGACCTCAATTCCCGCTGGCGTTTGCCGAGGGTTTTTGTCAGCGGCCTGATGAAGTAGGGGTCTTTCAGCATATCAATCGCTTTGACGGCAGCAACGAAGAGTCTGTTGCGATAAGATTTCGATTCGAGGTAGTCGAGGAGCAGTCGGCGGACCTTTTTGTCCTGATACAGCCCGAGGTAGTGAATTGCCTCGAAGAGTATTTCCGGGTTCTTTTCGCTGTTTAAGCTTGCTTTGAGAATCTCCATACTTTTCGGCCGATAGAACTGGCCGATATCACGGACGACCTGCTGCCTTACCCGGGCATCGTCCTGTGAGGTGGAATCGCACAGCGCGTCGAATGTCTCATCGGTGTGTATTTCGCGCAGCGCTTCGGAGGCCTTAATCCGGACGCCGTAGAACGGGTCGTTGTTGAGGGCGATTTTCAGTTTCTCGACCGTTTTCTTGTCGTCCTCTTTTTTCAATGCTTCGACCGCCAGCAATCGCCCGACTACGTCTTTTTGGTTTTCGAGCTGTGCGTAGAGCATTTCTTTGGGCTTTTCGAAGGTTATATCGGCCAGAACACTGTAGTCGGGGTCGAATCGCACGATATTCGGCTCGGCGGCGAGCGGGAAGTAAAAATCATGCCTGCTGTCCTTGATAAGGATTTCGTGCACAACGGTGTTATCGCCCACGGTGAAACTTACCTTCGTGGGGAAATTGAAGAGGAATACTTCGTCGCTCGGCTCCTGGGTTTGCTCTATGGAGATTTTGGCGAGCTTGGTTTTCTGCGACCATTCGTAGCTTACTTCCAGAACCGGGTGGCCTGCGTGAAAAACCCACTGGTCGAAGAACCGGTCGAACGACCTGCCTGCGAGCTGTTCAATCACGGAATTTAGGTTCTCCGTTACAACGGTGTCGAATGCGTAGCGTTCGAGGTATGTTTTGATGCATTTTCGATAGAGGTCTTCGCCAAGCTGCATCCGGAGCATATGCACAATCCAGGCGCCTTTGGCGTATGTGCGGTGCCAGTTGAACTGCTCCCAGGCGCTTTCGTAGATTCTGTGAATCATTGGCGTTTTCATAACGTCTTCATTCGAGACAATTGCCCCGGCGTAATCGTAAAGGCCGTAGAGCATCTTATCGTGTCCATCCTTGTGGCCGTCGTAAAGCAGGGCGTAGTAGGTTGCGAAGCCCTCGTTTAGCCAGATATGGCTCCAGTCTTTGCAGGTGACGTAGTCCCCGAACCACTGATGCGCCAGCTCGTGCGAGACAAGCTCCTGGCTGGAGCGAATGTTCTCCGAAGCATCGGTAAACAGCGTCCAGTCGGTAAGTATTGTCAGCGATGTATTTTCCATTCCTCCGGAAACGAAGTCATCCACGACGACCTGGTAATACTTGTCCCAGGGATAATCCACCCCGATTTCGCTCTCGAAAAAGCCAATCATATCGGCAGTATCCCTGAATGAATTCCAGGCCTGCTCAATCTGCGATGAAGGCGTGTAAAAAGCGAGGGGAATGTTCTTATACATCTGCTCGACTTTTTTGAACTTTCCTGCGGCCAGCGCCACCAGATAGTTGACGTGGGGCTTATCCTGCAGCCATCGGACCGCCTTTAATCCGGTCGCGGGGTCTGTTTCTTCCGATATGAGTTTTCCGTTTGAAAGCACCGTCATATCGCTGCTAACGTGACAGATAACTTCCGACGTAAAACGCTCATTCGGGTAATCGTAATTGGGATACCAGTAGGGTTCGGTATGCGTCTGTCCCTGTGTGAATAGATGTTCGTCTTCTTCGAGGTAGCCCATATCAGGCGTGCGGAAATACAGGCCTTTTTTCGGCTCGGCCTGGTAGTGAATCGTCACAGACGTCTGCGTGCCCGGCTCAATGGGGGGCTCGAACGTGATTGTAATCGCCTCGTCGGTGGCACTGTATGCCTCAATTGCCGAGCCGGAGGTGACCGACGAAACGGTCAGGTCCATTGCGTCCAGCCGAAGCTCTGTTAGTTTTTTGGCAATCGGCATGAAGCTGATTGTTGTGATGCCGGTAATCGTGCGAGATTTGAAATCAGGTGTAATGTCGATGGTGACGTGAATGATATCGACCTTTCGGTCCGGCGCGTAATGGCGCTCGATTTCTTTTTGTTTGTCTTCGTTTGCGGCCGACTGCGCCGCCAGCGCCAGTGTCAAAGTGACCCAGATTACGGTTCGACGTGATACGGTCATATCCTTGCTCCTTCAGCTATCATTTTTCCAGGACCTCCGCAAGCTATTGTATATTGGCGCGGTCTTGTAGAGAAGGATAAAAAAAAGGCCGGGGGAGGAAATGCCCGGCCTAAGGTCAATTGTTTATGATTGTTTACTATTGAGTTTCTTTGGCATCTGGGTATGAGTTGTTATACAGCTCAGTGACCTCGTTTTCGGAAAGATGGTAATTGTAAATCCGGACGTCGTCTATGAGCCCATTCCATTGTCGTCCTTTTAACTGGGCGTTTTCGCCGATTAAAACAGGGTAATCATTCGTTGCTATGCTGCCTGCAGCAGGTGTCGAGGCGTCCAGCAGGCCATCCACATAGAGGCGCATTTCTGTGCCGTCATAAGTTCCCACAACGTGGTGCCAGGTAGCGTCATTGACATCTTTTTGGCCGTTAACCCATGGAGTCTGGGGCCGGGTGCCTGAACAGGCGAAGTGCAACACGTTGCCCGGTCCTCGCGACAGCCGCCAGGCCGAGTCACCTTTGGTGATGATGGCCTGCCAGTCCTTGTCAAAGGCATCCACCTGTATCCACGTCGCGACTGTAATCTGTTCTGTAATATCAAAGGCCGACTCATTTTCGATTTTTACGTAGTCATTGCCATTAAGCCAAAGAGCGCCGTCAACCATTCCGCCCGAAGTTTCCCAGGTGGGATTGCCCTGTAGCGTTCCATCATTGCCATTACCTGAATTGTCGGCAGCGATTGTTCCGTTGCTTTCGTCGAGTTTCCACCAGCCGAGCATCGAGCCCGTATTAAAGCTCCAGATATCGCCGGTGGTTACCGAGCCATCATCGCCAATTTCGTCGACACGCCAGTAATAGGTGGTGTTTCTCATCAGTTCGGGAGATGCTGTATTGCTCTGGTCTGATACCTGTTCCAAAAGCGGCAGGTTATCTTTTTCAGTTCCGAAATAAACCTTGTGCTCGGTTACGAACATTCCGGGCATCCAGCTCAGTTTCAGGTCGACGATTTTACCGGCTATACTGCCATTTGCCGGTTGTGGCTTAATTGCCTTCGGCTGCCTGTTCAGCGGCATAGCTTCAAGCTCGGCCAATTCCCCGGCGGTGACGTCGGCCGTCGTCAAATCGCCGAAGATGACGCGGTAGTTTCCATCCGAAACTTTCCATCGCATCAGGACGGATTCGCCGAACTTGGTGGTTACCTTATCGCCATAATAAGCCGGCTCTTTACCTTCCTGTGCCAACTTGTTATAGAACAGGAATGGTCCCTGCAGTGTAATGGCCTTGGCGGTTATCTGCTGGATTTGTTCCTGGGTCGGCTGGGTTCCCGGAGCGAGGTCCAGGGTTTTTCTCAGTGCCTGTTGTGCTTCCTGCATCGTTGTCATCATATTCATCTGGCTGGGGTATTTACCCTCAGTCATTTCGGCAAACAGCCGAAGTCCCTCGATAGCGCCCTGTTCGTTCTGTTCGGGCATCTTAACTTCCGCTATCATTTCGTAGTCTTCCGGGATATTAGGCTCGAATAGTTCGGGGCCGAGTTGAACACCCCATTCGAAGCCGTCCATCACCAAAGACATATGCGCCGATTGCTCACCTGTGCTTATATCGGCCTCGATTTCCATTCTCATGGGATATTCTGTCTCCACGTCGACCCACAGCCGGCCTACGAAGTTGCTGTAAATACCTTCGAACATCGGCGGATTGTTAACTTCAATTCCTGCGACCTCAATGCCATCAATAGTGTCCCTGCCAAGCTCAGTGAACTGGCCGGACATAAAACCGCTTGCCATTTCCCTTGGATCCTGACCTTTCATTTCAGCCAGTTGTTCTTCTGTGAGTTTTATGCGCATATATTTTTTCTCTACGGGTATCACGCCAATCATCACCATATCATCTATACTCGTGTACATGTGCATAGCGAAGTTGCCGTCAATGTAGGTATCCATCCTGAGTCCATAATCAGAAGAGATATACATCTGGGCCTCTACTTGCTGTCCGGCTTGTGGCTGCAGCCCGGCCATTTGAGTAGCTGAGACTCTGTAGATACACGTTTTTATCTGCTCGATTTTGTCGGCTATTTTTGCCCAGGCGCAGCAGGTTACCGAAGGTGTTCTGCCGGTTATCAAGTAGATACCCAGTGTGATTGCTATGATAATCACCGCCGCAGCGGCGAGTTTTGTAATCGAACTTCTCATAATCATTCTCCTTATGTCGAGCGGACGGGGATGACGAACTTTATCGGTTGCCCGTGACTTTAAAATTTTCACGGCTTCGGGGTGGTCCGCCTTCCACTGGTCGAAGCTGCCGGGGTGCTTCTTCGAGCCAATTACCTTGGCCAGTGCCTCGTCCAGCCATTTTTCATTGTCACGCGTTTGCATAGCCAACTCCAGCAAAACCCTGACGTCTTAAATGGTCCGCGATTTTTCGCTTCGCTCTTAAAATCCTTCCGTTGACCGCCTGCTGCGATATTCCGAGTATGCTGGATATCTGTTCGTACGACAGATTGTCATAATATCGCAGGACGATTGGTTCTCGGATTTTGCGTCGAAGCCGCCATACTGCATCTTTGACTGCCTCACCGACGTCATTGGTGGTCGGCGTGTCCTGTGCCTGCCGCTTTTTGCGAAGCTCAACAAGATTTCGCTCTTTTCTTTTCATTTGTCTTGATACGTTCCTGCAAATACCGCCCAGCCAGGCAGCGAACTTGTTGTTTTCCTTCAATCTTTGCAGGTCGCGGCAGGCAATCGCAAATGTTTCCTGTGCAGCATCTTCAGCCAGCGACAGTTCGCCCGTCTGCGAATACGCAAGCGCAACAATGCCGTTGTAATAGTGTTCATAGAGCTCGCCGAAGCTGTCCACACAGCCCAGCCGGGCCTGCTCAACTAACTGCTGCTGTGATTGCTTCACCTCTCACCTGCAAACCAAATCTCTCCAATCTGCTGATATCAGCTTCTGTAATATAGTGTAACCGGGCGGCAGAAATGTGCGCTAAAAATTGTTTTTCCCTGATATACCGTGGAAAGGAAGCAAAAAGGCCGGGGGTATTCAGCCCGGCCTTTCTTCGTTGCGTATATGCGCTACTGTTCTGTCGGCTCGATGGGAACGCCGCAGGAGCCAAAATAGCTCTTAGGCGCATCGCTATTCCAGCTAAATGGCACAAATTTCCACTGAGATGGGTCTTCCGAAAACACATATCCACAGTTGTCATCCAGTACTATCGTCAGCTTGAAGCTAACAACGGGTATCATAGCAGCCAGCTCGGTGCGGAACATCTCTTGTGTCTTTTGAAGACTATCGAGCGGCATTGTCCATACGAATTCAATTTTAGTTTCACCGGCTTGCAGCTTATCCATGTCAAGCGTTACATCATATCGGCCAGGTCCGGTCTGTTCGGTATCGAGCAATTCGCCGGCAAGTGTCACAGACTGTAATTGAGCGGCACCATACGGCAGCTTGACAGGCATAACCGAAACGCCTTCGGGGAGCTTTCTTAGTTCGACGGTACAGTAGGCCTCGATTTGGCCGGCAGGAGTAATGTGCCAGTTGTCTTCCTGAACGCCTGCGAAATCGTCTTTCGACCATTCCTGAAATCCTAACGGCTGTTTTTCTTCTTTCTCGACAGGTGCCGGCAGGTTTTCTTCAGCCACGTCCCCGACACTCAAGTCGCCGTAGATGACCCGGTATGTTTGCGAGCCCTGCGGCTGATACCAAAATATGGGCGTGTCGGCGTCGCCAAGCTCTACGCCATCACCGTCATAGTACCACTTGCCCTGGCCCTGGAAGAAGCGGATGAACATCAGTCCTTTGCTCAGTTTCATACCGAGCGCCATTTTTTCGTCATCCGAAACCGGTAGCTTGTCGAGCTTCTCACCCAAAATCGGGGCCATCTTTATGTAATACTCTACAGAGACGTCATCGGGAAACTTACCGTCGTAAACATTCTGGGCCTGGATACGAAGCCCTTCGATGAAGTCCTCTTCAGTCGAGCCGAGCAGATTCAACTCCTGCTGTTCGATTTTGTAATCCTCTGGCGCATCCATACTGAAAAGTGATTCGTCCATCTCAACATCGAACTGTATGTTTGTGCAGATTATCTTCATCTGGCCGCTCTCCTGCTCGATGCGGAACGGAAGGGCGGTCTCGGGGTCGACCCAAATCGTAATTTCCACACCAGGGTGCCTGGCACGGAAGCCGTAAACGATTCTGTCGTCCAGAAATTCTTCGCCAAGCTCTTCGACGACGAAGTGAGGGCTGTCCTCCAGCGTTTTGATTACGCCGCGGAGCTGGTCCATATAGTTCGGCATTTGAGGCAGGTCTTTCAGGTCGATGTAGGTCGCCTTCTTTTTCTCCGGATCAAGGGTCAGTATCCGTGCCGCCGCCAAATCAATGATGCTCACTGTCCCCTCCATACCCTCCAGGGTCCGCCGGATTTTTGAGCCCATTATCATATCGTGAATCAAGGGTGCTTGGCCTTCTTCGCCGATGACGATGTCAAGCTCAGCGGTGCGGGCATCCATAATCGGCCTGATGATGTCTTCCCAGGCGCAACAGGCCTTCGTACCTTCGCCCGCGAAAAAGTATATGCCAAGACCGACCGCGATGATGATTATCGCAACTGCGGCTAATTGTATTATTCTGTTTTTCATAAGTATTCTCCAGACATGCATTCGCTGTTTGTCTTTATCCGCCTTGCGAAGTTCGAATGCCTGGCGACGCATAATCGCATCCATCACCGAGTTTTCCACGTCAGTTTGTGAGCATATCCGTCCGTTGCTAATGAGGCGCTGTTGAAGTGCCCTGAGGTGATTAACTTCCTCGCGGCATCCGGTGCAGCTTTCGAGGTGCAGCCGGACCGATTCGTTGTGCTGCGGGTCGAGCAGGCCTTCAATGTATGCAATCAGCAGCTCTTTACATTCTGTGCAGTTCATATCTGCACCTCACTTTCCTCGGCGGTTAGTGTCTCTCGCAGCCGGGCGTATGCCCTCGAAAGTGACTTTGTTACAGTTCCGATTGGCACAGCCATCATATCCGATATGTCTTTGCAGGAATGTCCGCCATAGTATCGAAGCAGTATTAACTGCCTGTAAAAATCATCAAGTCGGGCGATGGCCTTAGCCAAGGGCCGGTCGTGTCCAGTATTTGTCGTAGTTGGTATCCGGGCAAGTTTTTCGGTTGTCTGTCGCTGTCTTTGTTTGTCTCGCATGTGTTCTTTGACCACGTTGTTGGCGACGCCGAGCATCCAGGCAAAAAACGATTTCGGTTTTTCGAGCGTCGATAATCCGAAGTAGCAACGCACAAATACCTCCTGCATCGCCTCTTCGGCCGAATCCCTGCTGCCGAGTTGGCCGGCCAGATGGCCCATTAAGGGGCCTTTGTATCGCCGCACAAGGTGGCGAAAATCGTCCGGGTGGCCGTCGAGACACCGCTGAATGTAAAATCCGTCGTTTTCAGGCATTTCCAAACTCCATACACGTAACCCGGGTCTTCATTTTATAGTGTTGCGCCAGCCCTGTTTGCGACAAAAAAATAAAAGGAAGGCCGGGATTCATCTGCCCGGCTTTTGAACAAAGTCATACCAAAGCGTCATATTCCGCCGTCAACGACGTATCGCTTTACAGGATTGTCATTTCGAACCGCCAGGTTGTGCTTTTGGGTACGCCCATTTTTGAACCTGATTTCATAGGGAACAAACCAGCCCCCATACCTTCCTGATTTGAACGGCTCTCCTATGGAAATTATCTCCAGACCTCCAAGATAGCTCTTCAATCCATCATCCACAGCCGACATCGGCCAGAAATTGAGAAACTCGTCCCAGTTTTCTTCCGCGCAGGCCTTGAAAAGCGCCTGTGCGACCTCTTTCGGCCCCATCTGTTTGTATTTGTCACCGAGGTCTTTCGGCTCCTGATACCAGATGGCGTCGGCAGGCAATTCGAGCTTGAACAGACCATCATCAAGTTGGGGATTATACTCAATCTCGTTGACCTCAAAGACCATGACATCCTCTTTATCAGTGTGTACAAATACCTCAAAACCTTTCAGAAGTTTTGTTTCAGCGTCAAAGTAGTAAACTTTCTTGTGGTCAGATTCTGTTATGAACGTATTCTTGCACCAATCGTTCGTAAAGTTCCCCTGTGCGACCGATTCAATCTCAATGACTAGTTCTGTCCCTTCTTTCAACACTTCACTGTGCATACACAGTTGGTCGTTGGCCCGATTCATCGTTGTCTTCAAAGCGTTATCTATAATCTTGTCAACATTCATCAGATGTCCATACCAGGTGTCAAAAGAGCCAATAGGGCAGGGTCTTTCTTTGTCCGCATGATTGGGCTTGATTAGCATTATTGTCGCGTTATCATTAGTAGCAATCACACGCCCGGGTTTCTCGATTCGCCACAGCGTAACACCGGCATCATCAACTTTTTTCCACATCTCAATCGGCACAAAACCATAGTCCAGGCCGATCATCCCGAAGTTGTCGGCCGGAAGTGTGCGCATTCTCGCCTTAATGTGGATTGACTGAACGTCTTCAACCGCCTTTGCAGCGTCGGTAAGCACCTGGACAGCCGAAGCCGAGGCTGTCGGAATCACCGTTGGAATCGTTTTGTTCCAGACCGAGGCTATAACTGTCATCGCTATTATTATCACCGCCGCAGCGGCGGCAAATTTTGTTATTCTACTTGTCATAATCATTCTCCATAAGCTCAATCTGGCCGCGAGAGCACGAGCCGACGCAGTTCTTTCAAAGGTTTCGGCAGCGTCGGCGATGATTCGGTCGTGGTTAATCACGCCCTGCTTGATTCGGATTTCTCGGGCCAGTTGTTTTAGCTTTTCAGTGTTCATCTTCAAACTCGGTATTCAAAAGGGACCTTAACTTTTCCATCCCGTAACGGTATCTGCTCTGAACGGTATTGATTGAAGCCCCGACAAGTCCGGCAATCTGATGAAAGGTCATATCCGCCTGGATGTGCAGGACAAAGACCTCTCGTTGTTCGTAAGGCAGTTGACCAAGGGCGTTATATACCTGCCTTGCACCCTCGTTGGTTATCAGTGGGCTGTCCGGCCCATCGGCTTTTACCGCGAGATTGAGCCGTTCCGGATTCACATTCGACAACCTTGCTTTCTTTCGCAGTATGTCACGCGCCCGGTTGGCGACGCAGCTTATCAGGTAGCTCCGCAGATTGCCGCGAATCCGCAACACAGGTGCAATGGCCGCAAAATCGACAAATGCATCGTGAAGACAGTCCTCAGCGGTTTGAATGTCGGAAACCAGCGATACGGCGACGCTGACTAATGTATCAGAATACTTTTCATAGAGCAGTCGCAATGCGTCTTTATCACCCCTTTGCAGCCGCTTTAATATATGCCTGTCTTCTGACATCAATACGCCCTGCTGAGCAACAACTTGAGGCCTCAACCATTAAACTGACGATTTTAAGGGGGGTTTTAGTTTAATAAAAATCGTTTTTTGTCAAATTATATTACTGCTGCGTATAAAAAAGGCCGGGTTTAATGAACCCGGCTGGGTTCGCAATTTATAGTCCTAAATCCGCAGTATTTAATCTTTCAGTTCCCGAATCCAGGTATTTCGGAAGCGGACGGGGTTTTCGTGGTCCTGCAATTCCAGCGGCCCTTTATCGCCGTGTGGTTTGTAGCCGGTTACGGCGTGCGGGCCTGTCCAGTTGGTCCCGCCTTCAAGCTCGACGTTATCGTGGACGAGGACGCCGTTATGGAAGACGGTGAATCTTGCTTTTCTGATGACCTTGCTGCCCTTGAAGGTTGGGCGGTGGAAGATGATGTCGTAGCTTTGCCATTCGCCCGGTTTTCGGGATGCGTTGACAAGCGGCACTGCCCGGCCATAGAGCGCGGCGCACTGGCCGTCGGCGTAAGTGCGGTTGTCGTACGAATCGAGGATTTGCACCTCGTATATACCCATCAGGAATACGCCGCTGTTACCTCGCTTCTGGCCCTGGCCCGAGACAATCTGCGGTGTTGCGAATTCGATGTGTAGCTGGCAGGAGCCGAAATGTTCTTTCGTGCGGATATTGCCGGTGTCTTTAACTACCTCGAAGTAACCATCTCCCATTTTCCACGGGGCGGGCCGGCCTGGTTTTTTGGCTGATTCCCATTTCCAAAGGTTTTCGCCGTCGAAAAGAACAACCGCGTCCGAGGGTGCCTTGCCCACTTCGTTGCCGCAGCTTGCCGAGCCGGGCGCAACCACCGGCGGCGTGGGTCGGTTCATATCGTGGACCATCCACCTGCCGGTCGGCGTCCGGACCCATTGTATGATTTTCGGTTTTTTCACTTCCGTCTCCTTTGCGTTTGGCTCCATACATCCCGCAAACGCCGCCAATAATACGAGCATTCCAAAATTTATGAATACGCATTTGGTCATTTTGCGTCACCTCTTAAACAATCCAACAGGTTCAAATGTTTCAGGCAACTCATTTTATAACTCAGGTCGATTGGTTTTCCAAGCCCGAAGACGGCAATTCATATAGCGTAGCTGTGCAGACCAGTGAAGAGGTTCGAGAGATTGACCCAAAACAGTGTGATGATGATTACGGCCAAGCCGGCGATTACCCAGGCGCTGTTGATGCGCGGATGTTTTTTGCCGAACATATAGCGGAAATGGAAATAGCCGACGTAAACCAGCCAGGATGCAAGCGACCACAGCTCCTTTGGGTCCCAGCCCCACCAGTCGCCCCAGGCACGCTGGCCCCATACGCTGCCCAGCAATAATCCGAGCGTCAACAATGGGAAGCCGGCGCAGACCATTCGATACGTCGCCTCTTCCGGCGAAAGCAAGTTGCCGGTTGTTTCTCGGCTTGCCAATTGCAAAGCCGCCTGAACGGCCGCCTTGGTCATAAGGACATACGAGAGCATATACACAAAAACGTGCGGGGCGAAAAGCCAGCTTTGCAAAGCGGGAGGCAATTGCTGAGGCTGGGCACTGAATACGAAGCCGGCGGGGATAAGCACAATAGCGCCGACGAGCGTATCCGCCGCGACGCCGCCGACGCGCAGAGTACGATTACAGAAAGCCGAAATGGGATATATGAGCGCACCGAGGCACAGGAATACCTCGAAAAGATTCTGCATCGGTATATGGCGGACATGGAACCAGCGATAACCAACGCTTACACACGCGATAAGAAAGCCAGCGAAGAAAAGGTTGCCTCCGATTTTGTGTCGGCGCAGCAGCATCGAGACGAATACCACCAGATACGCGGCGATACTCGCGTAAATCAGCAGTCCCTGGATTGTGTATTTGACCGCCATTGATTAGTCCTCAATTTCCCGGTCGCCGAATATATGCCTTAGCCAGAAATGCCAGAATACGCCCGCACAGAGCACTATGTATCCCAGATAGACCGTTATAAGCCCGCTATCGCTTGCCACCCACAGCACCGTGTATGTCCCCGTCTTGTCATCGTATGCGTGCTGGTAGAAAAAATGCCCGCCGAAATGCAAGGGCTTGTTTACTTCGATACTCTTTCCGGCGACGACTTTGCCGTCTTTGATGACTTCGAGGTCGCTTATGAAATCGCGAATCATCCTGTGATAGGAAAACGCCAGTTTATCTTCCGGCCTGACGTGGCCTGCGAACCGCTCGAAGACGTATTTTGTAGTAACGCTGCCGTCTGGTGCTTTTAATCGCAGCTCAAGTGCGGGATTCGGTTCGCCGTTAGGGTCGTCAATCGCAATTCTATTATCCCCTTCGAGAACAAGCTTGAAGTTTTCAAATTTTCTGACTATTTCCACACTGCCAAGCTCATCGCTTAGCATATACACGCTACCCGGCTCGGCCGGCGTTTTGTACCCTGTGCCGTCGCGAGTCTGAATCAGGAGTGTTCCCGGCTGGTAAAAATCGAGCCGAAAATCGACAAGTTTTATTTCAAAGGGCAGTTGTTTTTCGCCGTCGTCTTCCGTGGTTACCGTTTTTTCAGCCGTGCCTTCGTAGACGACCATCTGGCCGGAGTGAATTGTGCCCGTTGAGAATAATGCGTCTTGTGTTCGGAGTCCCGCCTTCGAGCCCCACATCCCGCCCATCAGAACGAGTATACAGCCGAGATGAATCAGGAACAGACCCCGGATATGCAGCAGTCGGCCAAACGAAGCGATACCGGCGACGAGCAGGACAGCAAACACTGCCCAATAGACCGCCAGCGGAACGAAATTGAAAAACGCCTGAGCTGCTTGTGCCCCGATAAATGCTCCATAAATCGAAAAAGCCGTCAACAGCAATATAAGCGCCAGCGCCAACCACAACAAACAACGCTTCAGATTTAGATTTCGCTGAGCTTTTTGTTCCATAAGCCGACTTTCGAAAATGCCGCCGAGACCACATTATCCCACAAAAGCCCCGGTTCACAAGCACTAAGGCGGTCCGGCCTGCGTAACAATATGGCGGACGAAACCGCCGGTTGTTATAATGTGCCCGATATGGAGCTTGTCCTCTACAGTGTAACCTATCACGATTGCCCCGTCGAAGTGCGGGAGAAGGTTTCCCTAAGGGACGGCCAGCGGCATGATATGCTGAGGGCGCTACTTGGTCATCAGGGCCTCAGCGAGGCGGCGATTTTACAGACCTGCAACCGGACCGAGGTTTATCTTTACGCCAAAAAGGCAATCGACTGGGGCCCGACAGTCAGCGAGTTAATCGCAAATGCCGGTCCGGAGGCCGGCCGGGTCTGGAGTGAGTATTGCGGGCAGACCCACGGTATCGACGCCGCGAGACATTTGTTTGACGTGGCGGCGGGACTGGATTCGCAGATGCTGGGTGAAAACCAGATACTTTCACAGGTCAAGGCAGCGTATCTCGAATCCATCGAGAGCCAGGCGAGCAGGTTTATCTTTCATAAGCTGTTTCACACGGCGTTTCGGGGCGGCAAGGCCGTGCGAACTCAAACTGATATCAACTGTGGAGCGGTTTCGATTAGCTTGGCGGCGGTCGAGCTTGCCGGAGAAAAAATCAAACTCGGTAAAAGCACCGCAATGGTAATCGGCGCGGGTGAAAACGCCGAGCTTGCCGCCCGATATTTAGTGAAAGGCGGGCTCGGCAATCTTATCGTGGCCAACCGGAGCAGGGAAAAAGCCGATGAATTGTGCAAACGCTTAGGTACAGGCCGAGCAATCGGGCTTGATGAAATACCGGATAAGCTCAACGAGGTCGATTTGGTAATCGCCTCAACTGGAGCCGAATGGCCGGTAATCGCTTATGAGGACGTGGAGAGTATTTTGGGAAAACGCACTAAGCCGGTTTTGATGATTGATATTGCAGTACCGAGGGACATTGACGAGCGCGTCGGCCGATTCGACTGCGTAACTATTGTCAATATCGACGACCTCAACCGGAAGATAGCCGCCAACAGGGAGAAACGTTCCACCGAAATACCCAAAGCGAAAAAAATCGTAGCCGAATATACCGGGAAATTCGAAGACTGGCTTGACTCGTTGGCGGTGGTTCCCGTGGTCACACAGCTTACCCAGAAGGTTACCGAAATGGCCAGAGCTGAGGCGAGACGCTACGCGAAAGATTTCGGCGAGGCCAACGCCGCCAAGCTCGAGGTATTCGCCGAATCGCTTGCGAGAAAATTGTTGCACGGGCCAGTCAGCTTCATCAAAGACAACGGCGATGAGGACCCCACCACCCGGCAGCTTCGGGCGCTCGAACTTGTAAATAAGATGTTCCTTCTCGAAGACGAGGCCGGGAAATGAAAAAGTCGCTGGTCGTCGCCACTCGCAGCGGCGCTTTGGCGATGGCGCAAACCGGGATTGTAGTTTCAGCAATTCAAAAGATTTATCCCGATATTGATATTCGCATCAGGAAAATCGCTTCCGTTGGTGATAAAGACCGGCGCACTGCACTTTGGGAATTAAAATCGACCGGATTTTTCACCTCTCGTCTTGAAGACACACTATTGGCAGGCGATGCGGATATCGCCGTTCATAGTTTCAAGGACCTACCCACTGCGATTCGCGAGGGGCTTACAATCGCCGCCGTCCTGGACCGCCGGTTCCCGGAAGATTGTCTTGTTTCCGCCAGGGCGGACAAGTCTGCCAAGCCGATTACTTCGGTTGGGGAGCTTGCCGGCGGCGCAAAAATCGGGACATCCAGTTTACGAAGGGCTGTCCAGATAAAACGGCTGAGAGACGATTTGCAGTGTGTTCCAATCAGAGGCAATGTTACTACACGATTGAGAAAGCTCGACAAGGGCGATTTCGATGCTATTATTCTTGCCCTTGCCGGTCTCGAACGGCTGAATCTCTCCGATAGGATTTCAATCGTCTTTGACCCGACGAAATTTTTACCTGCCCCCGCCCAGGGTGCGCTAGCCGTTCAGATTCGAGTCGACGATACCGACACAGAAGAAGCTGTTTCGCGACTGGACGATAAGGACGTTCGTACAACGTCGCTTGCTGAGAGGAAAATTCTGGAGGTTCTTCAATGCGGCTGTCACGCTCCCGCGGGGGCTTTTGCGCAGCTCTGCGAGGATAAAATCACCATATCCGCCTTCTTTTCCGATGCCTCCGGCGAGAACTATGCACAGTCCACTATCTCAGGCCCTGTCAGCCAGGCCGAGCAATTAGCCGAACAACTTGCGTCAAGACTGCGAACGGATTACTAGTCGGGGGTGAGGCATTAGCAACAGGACGAATCGTTCCGTCCTCAGGTTGTCTTTTCGGAGAGGTACTTGTCGATGCTGCCGGCGGCTTTTTTGCCGTCGCCCATAGCTAAAATGACGGTTGCTGAGCCGCGGACGATGTCACCGCCTGCGAAGACGCCCGCCAGTGTGGTCATAAGGTTGTCGTCTGTTTCAATATAGCCCCACTTGTTCAGCTTCAGGCTGGTAGTAGTTTTGGTGAGCAGGGGATTTGCGCCCGTTCCGACGGCGACGATTACGAGGTCGCAGTCGATGATGAATTCAGAGCCGGGAATCGGGACGGGACGCCGCCTGCCGGAGGAGTCGGGTTCTCCTAATTGCATTCTTATACACTTTATGGCACGGACCCAGCCATCGTCGGTGCCGAGGACCTCAACGGGTGCGGCGAGCATTTCGAATTTGATATTTTCCTCTTCGGCGTGGTGGACCTCTTCGACACGTGCGGGCATTTCTTTTCGGCTGCGGCGATAGACGATAGTGCTCTCTGTGGCGCCGAGTCGCTTGCTGGTTCTGACGGCGTCCATAGCGGTGTTTCCGCCGCCAATTACGCAGACCCGTTTGCCGCGGATTATGGGGGTGTCGGCCTGTGGATTGTATGCCTCCATAAGGTTTGCGCGAGTGAGGTATTCGTTGGCGGAATAGACGCCTTTGAGGTTTTCGCCGGGGATATTCATAAAGCTCGGCAGGCCCGCGCCGACGGCGATGAATACGGCATCGAAATCCTCTTCGTCCATAAGCTGGGGGATTGTAACTGTTCGGCCGACGATTACGTTGGTCTCGATTTTGACGCCGAGGGCCTTGAGGTTTTGTATTTCGGCGTCGACAATTCTCTTGGGCATACGGAATTCGGGAATGCCGTAAACAAGGACGCCGCCCGGCTTGTGGAACGCCTCGAAAATGGTGACGTCGTAGCCGAGCTTTGTAAGTTCGCCCGCGCAGGTAATTCCGGCGGGGCCCGAACCGATACAGGCGACTTTTTTGTTTTTCTTCTCGACTGCCAGCGCTTTCGATTTGTGCTCGTTCTGCTCGCGGTGAGCTTGTCGAATCTGCATCTGGTAATCGGCGACGAAGCGTTCGAGCCAGCCGATGGCGACTGGAGCGTCGGTCTTGCAGCGGACGCAGGTCGCTTCGCACTGGATTTCCTGCGGGCAGACCCGGCCCGTGACTGTGGGCAGGTCGTTGTCTTTTCGAATAAGCTCGGCGGCGGCGCGGAAGTCGCCTTCGGCGATGAGTTTTATAAAGCCGGGTATGTCGATACCGACTGGGCAGCCGGGAATGCACTTGGCGTTTTTGCACTGTAGGCAGCGCTGTGCCTCACGGATGGCGATTTCGGCAGACAGGCCGAGGTTTACTTCGTTAAAGTCTTTGCTTCGCTCAATGCCGTCGCGCTGCGGCATCTGCTGACGCGGTATTGCCATTCTTTGTTTTGCGGTGAGTTCGGCCGGCTGGTTACCCGGTGCCGGCTTAGCGGTTGCCGGCGTTTGGGCTTTTTGCTGTTCTATTATTGGGGTTAGTTTGCACTCGTGCTGTTCGTATCTTTTGAGGACATTGCCTTCGTAGTCTCTGTATGTTTTCAGGCGGTCCATCAATTCGTCGTAGTTAACGAGGTGGCCGTCGAACTCGGGACCGTCAACGCAGGCGAATTTTCGCTGGCCGTCGATTGTAACACGGCATCCGCCGCACATACCGGTTCCATCGACCATAACCGGATTTAAGCTGACGATAGTCAGGATATTCAGCGGGCGGGTAAGCTCTGATACGGCCTTCATCATTATGACGGGTCCGGCGCAGTAAACGGCGTCAATTTTTCCATTGGGCTGGTTGACGATTTCTCTCAATGCGTCGGTGACGAGCCCCTTTTTGCCTGATGAGCCATCGTCGGTTGTTATGATGAGCCGGTCGCTGACTGAGCCGAGCAGTTTTTCGAGGATGATGAGGTCTTTTGTTCGAGCGCCGATGATGGAGATAATTTTGTTGCCTGCTTTTCGCAGTGCTACGGCCTGTGGATACACGACGGCGGTTCCGAGTCCCCCGCCGATGACCGCGACGGTTCCGTATTTTTCGATATGGCTCGGGTGGCCGAGCGGGCCTGCGACGTCGGTGAATGAGTCGCCCTTATTGAGAGTTGACATTTCGAGTGTGCTTTTGCCGACGCTCTGGACAATCAGCGTGATTGTGCCGGATTCGGGGCTGACGTCGGCGATTGTCAGCGGGATGCGCTCGGAATGGTCGAATGCGCGGACGATGACGAACTGGCCGCATTTGCGCGATTTCGCTATTCGCGGCGCTTTGATTTCGTATCTGGTCACGTCAGGCCCGAGCGTGTCTTTTTGAACGATTTCGAACATTGATTCAAACACTCCTGCTATATAGCTGCATCGAACGTAAGCGGGCGTAAAACAGCAGATTATAACAGGACCAACTGCACAGCAAAGTTAAAATTGCAGGCATTGGCCATTAGCGAATCTTATAATCCGGACACTTTTGCCCGCCGTTGTTAATATACGCTGAACTCGACTAAATTGGTCTGTCTATCGACAGCAAAGAACGGGGATTATTTGAATATGCAGGCCGCATAGCTGTACCTACCCAATCTACTTTGATAACTGATGCCATATAAAATATCCAAGTGAGGAACATTTTAGGAGGTGGTCTTTGCTACTCGGGGTGACTGGATTTGAACCAGCGACCTCTGCGTCCCGAACGCAGCGCTCTAGCCAAACTGAGCTACACCCCGCACATTACGGCCCAAAATATAGCACAAAAGCTCCCAAATCACAACCAGCCATTAACTGACTTTAAGATGCCGGCTAATTTCTTCTTTTCCTGAGACCCCTTAGTACTCTTTAGGTGCCGTTCTCGTCTTACCGCAGAGGCACGTTCCGGATGGCGTTCGCTGTGAACCAAAGTCCAGGGACCGTTCTGTCGAGTGTATTTTCCGCCGCGGCTGGTACTGTGCTCCTGGATTCTGCGGTCTATGTTATTGGTGTGTCCGATATAAAGTTTCTCGTTTTTCAGACTTTGAAGGATGTAGACGTAATACACAATTAGCTCTTTGGAATCCTTAATGTAATAAGTGATACCCGGCGACCTTCCCTAAGGGACGCTCTAGCCAAACTGAGCTACACCCCGCTGAAAAAGAGCAGGTGAACAGTAGAAAGTTGACAGTGGAGGAAAAATATTTGTGTGAACCTGCGGTCAACTGCTCTACTGTTCAAATTTCCTTGTTTTCGCAACGACTCGAAATCTAACATATTACAAGAAAGTTTGCAAGTTAGAGCAGGTCAACAGGGTCAATGTCGATGGCGACGTGAACCGCCGGACGGACGGGCGGCCCGCTGCGGAGGACGGCAAACAGCCGTTGCAGAATCGTCGCTTGCGGGGCCTGGAGGATTATCTGCAGCCGATGAAAGGTTTGTATCCGGCTGATGACGGCAGGCATCGGGCCGCGAACCTTGGCCGAGAGATTTTCCCCAGCGATAATCCGGTCAATCCTTTCCCGCATCGTGCCGGCCGCCTGTTCGAGTTTTTCGTAGGTTCTGTCCCGCAGTGTAATTAACGCCAGTCGCCAGAAGGGAGGCAAATTGCAGGCATTTCTGTGCTTTAGCTCTTCTTTGACGAAGCCATCATAGTCGGCTTTTAGTGCGAACTGGATGGCGGGCTGGCCGGCTAAGAAGGTCTGCACAAATACTACGCCTTTCTTGCTCGACCGGCCGGCACGACCGGCCACCTGACTAATCAACTGGAAGGTACGTTCATTAGCGCGGAAATCCGGCAGATAAAGCGACGTGTCGGCGCTGATGATGCCGACTAAAGTTACGTTCGGAAAGTGCAGGCCCTTGGCCAGCATCTGTGTTCCCGCAAGTATGTTAATCCGCCCTTCGCTGAAATTTTTGAGCACACGGTAGTAATCGGCGCCCCTCATTGAGTCACTATCCACTCGTGCTGCTCTGGCCTGCGGGAATCTTTTTGCCAGCTCCTCTTCCAGCCGTTGCGAGCCGAGACCTATCATTGTCATCGACTTGCCGCAGAGGGGACACTTTTCGGGCACTAATGTCTGTGAGCCGCAGTAATGGCAGATGGCCCGGCCGGAGTGCATATGTCCGCCGGTGATTGTTTTGATTGGCGCAAGCGTCTGGTCCCGCTTTTTGTGAAACGTGAGCGTTACGTCGCAGTTTCGGCAGTGAAGAATGTGCCGGCACGATGGGCAGAATATGAAGTTGCTGTAGCCCCGCCGGTTCAAAAGCAAAATCGCCTGCTCGCCTCTTGACAAAACCTCGCCAAGCTGATTCGCAAGCGGCTCACTTATCAGGGTAATACCGTCTGCGCCCGATGCGAATTCACGCATATCCACAAGCCGCATCTCAGGAAACGGCAGGTCCATTACCCTTTTCGTCAGCCGGACAACGTTGAATATGTGTGACCTGGTCCGACAGTTCTGCAGTGTTTCAAGCGAAGGCGTAGCACTGCCTAATATGCTATGCGCATCACACAACTGTGCCCGTTTTATTGCTACGTCTTTGCCGTGATATCGCGGTGCGGTATCCTGCTTGTAGCTCGGCTCATGCTCTTCATCAACAACAATCAGGCCGACGTTACTTAGCGGCGCAAAGACCGCCGAGCGCGCTCCGATTACGACGTTTGCCTCGCCTGAGCGAATTTTTTGCCATTGTGTGTTGCGCTGGACAGCAGTCAGGCCTGAGTGCATAACCGCTATCCGCTCGAACCTTGCGCTGAATCGCTGAATCGTCTGCGTCGTCAGTGCAATCTCCGGCAGCAGCACGATTGCGCTATAACCTTTTTTAAGGACGTGGTCGATGGCCCTGATATACAGCTCCGTCTTGCCGCTGTCGGTAACGCCGTGCAGCAGCGTCACGCCGAACTTTCCGGTATCCACCCTGCCGGTTATCTGTGAAAGCGCCTTTTGCTGGTCAACGTTGAGAACCACTTTGCCGGTTTTGAGCACCATACCTTCGGGCATCGCGGGAACCGACTTCAGGACCGTTCTTTGGGTGATTTTGACAATCTGCTTCGCGGCCAGATTGTCGACGGGGATTTTGGTGCAGCCGATGTCCTTAAGCAATTCATTCAGCTCAACCGCCGTTTCCGGCTCGAAGGCGTTTGCTGCTCGCAAGTGCTGCACAACCTGCTTTTGTTTACCGCGTTTTATTTTGCCGAGGACTTCGTCGATTTCATCGGGCCCGGCCGAAATATAAACATACTTTTCTGTCTTTTCTCCCGCGCCTTTCTTGACCGCCGACGGCACCATCGCGCCGAGGGCCTGGCCGAGCGGGCATACATAATATTCGCTAATCCATCGAGCCAGGTCCATCAGCCCGGCGTCAATCAACGGCTCTTTATCAATAACATTTGATACCGTTTTGAGCTTAAAGTTTTTTTTGTGCTGCCCCTGGCCTATATCCGTTTCGACACAGAAGCCGATTTCATGTTTGTTTGACCTGCCGAACGGCGCTTCGATTCTCTGGCCGACCCGCACCGGCCAGAGCTTGTCCGGCACAAGATAATCGAATTCGGAATCGACGCCCGACTCAAACGCTACGCGAATGACTCGGCCGGACGGAATTTTGTCGGTTTTGTCCTCGCCGAATAAGCTTGTCTGCTCGAATCTGCCCATATCACGGCGATTGTCCCAGCAGTTTCGGAGACTGTCAAGCTCGGCAAAAGTTTGAATGAGCCGTCGGCCGAATATATGATTATAAGTATATTGCGAATTTCAGAAGGGCTCGGCAGATGCGGTCGTTTGTGAAAATCTTTCCGGCAATTATATGGATTGCGCTGAGTGTTTGCGGGTGCGGACCCGAACGCTGGGCGCCATCGCTGATTCATCCGCATACGCCGGGAATGCCGTTTCAGGAATGTTCGGTTGACCTGAGTTTCTATAAGCCGGTTCAGCAAAGACCCGGCCAGGACCCGAACATCGTTCTGGTCGTCGCCGCTTCGGGCGGTGGTTACCGGGCCGCGAATTTCTCGGCGGGGGTTTTATTGGGCCTTGAGGAAATAAAAAATTCGCAAAACTCATCCAACGTGCTTACAGAGGTCGATTATTTCTCCAGTGTATCGGGAGGCGGATTTGCCGTCGGTGCATATATCTCGACTTTGCGTGATTACACGCGATTTAACGGCTCGGCGGAAGGGTTTTCCTTTGCCGAGGCAATGAGCCAATCGGCCGAGAAATGTCCCTGCAAACAAAAACCGCCGGCCGAAGAGCTTTCAGACCCCTGCGTCAGGAAACATCTTCAGGGATTGTATCGCGATTTCATTTCGGATTTCCTGCGAACCCTTTTGCCGTGGAATTATCTCGGCTTTAATAAGAGGAACCTGCGATTCGAGCAGGCAATCGACGACGATGCGCTTGGATACCGGTGGCGCAAAAAGAAGCTCGATTCGCTCCAGGACCCCAACGCCGAACAAAACGCCGGTATCGAGCTCGGCGATATTTTTGTTTCCGCGGATGACCCTAATCGGGAGGTGACGCTGCCATACTGGTTTGCCAACGCCGCCGTATATCAAAACGCCGTCATCTTTCCTTTTTCGCCCGACCATTTGTCTTTTTACCGGCTCACCGCCTATTACCATCGTCAAAAGGAAAAAAGATGCGAAGGGGACTGCGAGGACTTCAATAACTTTGCCTTCAACGTTCCCGTTTCGGTGGGCGTTACATCGAGCGCAAATTTCCCGCTGGCGATGCCGCCTCTGCGTTTTACCGGCAAAATGGACCCCAACAACCGGTACTTTTATCTCTTGGACGGCGGGGTCGCGGACAACCTCGGCGTAGTCACGTCATTACGCCTGCTTGGTAACAAAAGAAACGAAAATGCACCCCGCAAAGTTCTTTTGGTCATAGATTCGTACCAGGGCGACCTTACGCCTTTCGAAAAAATTCACGACCCGCCGAAAGAATCGGCGGCGGCGGTCCGACTTATGGAAATCGGGCTTGATTCCTGGCGGGCAAGATACCGCGAAATAACAGACCGGCTCTGCGAAAAGGAAAATATCAGGCCGGTGTATATGAGTTTTGACGACCTTGTCAACGCCGACTTCAATGACCTCAAGCCATTCGGCCTGAGCGAGGAAGACAAAAAAGACCTCTGCGAGCACAAAACGAAAAACTGTCCGAAGGCGACGCCGTTTTATCTCCTCCGCAGTGTTTCGATGTCATCGCCTGTTTTCTGGGGCAGGCAAGGCCTCAAATACCAGATTCCACAATCCCAGCAGAACCTGCTCATCGCCGCCGGCCGATACGTCGTCCACAAAAACCAAAATGAAATTTTAGACTCGATGGGCTGGCAATAGAAAACCGGTTGTTTTACAGTTTGAACCGCTCGCCGGCGAGATTGTTGATGTGGTCGCCTATGGCTAAGCAGGCGGTGGCGGCAGGCGAAGGGGCATTCAGGACGTGAATTGTATTATCGTACGGCTCTATCACAAAATCATCAATCGGGGTGCCATCCCGTCCGACGGCCTGTGCCCGCACGCCTGAGTTGCCGGGCGCCAGGTCGGCTCCCTGAATCGAGGAAACGAGCCGCTGTAACTGCCTGACAAAAAGTCTTTTGGAAAACGCCCTTGTGTATTCACCAAGCCCGTATCGCCAGTGTTTGAAGAACAGTTTCAACGTGCCGGGATAAGTTAGTGACTCCCAGCTATCTTTGAAGCTGAAATCAAATTTGCCGTAGCCCTCTCTTTTGAACGAGAACACCGCGTTCGGCCCGCACTCGACGCCGCCTGCTATCTTTCGCGTGAAGTGAACGCCTAAAAACGGAAACGTCGGGTCGGGCACGGGGTAAACAAGGTTCTTTATCACGCCGGCTGCATCGGCGTTTAGCTCGTAATAATCGCCGCGGAAAGGAACTATTCTCATTTTCGCATTTACGCCGTCCAGCCAGGCGATTCGGTCGCTGTGAAGACCCGCGCAATTAATCACAAATCGGCTCGAAACTATGCCTCTGTTTGTCAGCAAATTTGTGCAGGTATCCTGCTTGTCGAATCCGATGACCTTGTGGGACGTGAGAATCGCGTTCTCGGCGTTTTGCCGCTGAACAAGCTCGGCAAGCTTTCTCGCTACCGCCACGAAATCGATTATGCCCGTGCAGGGAACCCTGATGCCTGCTATACCCCGACAATTTGGCTCGATTCGGCTGATTTGCTCGGCGTCGATTTTCTCGATACCCTCGATACCGTTCTGGATGCCGTTATTGAATATTCGTTCGAGGCCGGGCAGCTCACGCTCATGCGTTGCGACGATGATTTTGCCGCAGGCCTCAAAGCTGATACTGTGTTGTTTTGCAAAGCTCACAAGCTGCCTTCTGCCGTCGGTGCAGTTTCGCGCCTTGGCGGAGCCGGGCTTGTAATATAATCCGGAATGAATCACGCCTGAATTATGGCCGGTCTGATGGCCGGCTAAGCGGGCTTCTTTCTCTAAGACGGCCAATCGTATATCGGGATGGCTCAGGGCGATTTTGTAGGCGCTTGCCAGCCCGACGATGCCGCCGCCAATGACTACCACATCGAAGTCGGTCTCGTTTGTCACGTGTGTGACAACCCCCTTTGCAAGCTTAAAGCCATTATTGCCTTTTGGCACGCCCCGCATTTACCGCCGCCCGCCATGAGGCGATGGCGGCCAACATCGTGAAAAAGGTGATTAGCCCTGCTGCGGCAATGATTATCCATATAGCGCGATTCGGCACAACTTCCACCGGGAGCACGGAATCGGTTTTTATGTCCGCTTCCACAAGCAGCGGTTTATTGTCGGATACGACAAGCTCGACGGGCATCCGCTCATCGATTTTTAAGCTCGCTTCGACAGGCAAAGGGTTGTCCATCTGCAACTCGACGGGTAGGCCGTTGACATCCTGTGTCCCGACGCGAACGGGAAAACCTTCGGAACGTGATGTCGCCTGCGGGTTGGTTGATGGGGCGCAGCCGGCTACGAGGCATATAACAACCAATAAAAGGACTCTTAATTCTGTATGCGCATTTGCCATTCGCAGGCGATTATGACGGGGGCAACTTCCTCTGTCAAGATTCCGGCGGGACGACTACATATCGGGGACGACTTCGCGATAAAGCTGCCCGGTGGGGCCTATCTTAAAGACGTATATCAGCCCTTCGCGCAGAGGCGAGTAGATTACGTTGCCGTAAATGGCTGTGATGCCGTGGTCTTTGAGCTTCTCCGGGTCATTCGCCAAATCCCAGATACTCGACCAGAAAAGCTCGCGTTGTTTTATAGACAGGCGTTTCAGCAAATCCGCATATCTGGCCGGCTCCGCTCCGGGGCTCTCTATCGGGAAACCATCCTGCGGCGCCATACCCTCGCCATATACCCGCCGCCACAGGTACATCGCACGCTCTCGGCCATCCATCACCATTTTATCGCTGAATTTGACAATCAGCGCGTCGAAATGAACGATGTCGCCGGCAATCGTATAATCGCGTTCGACAATTTTTTTCAACTTGTCGTTCCGGGCCGTCTCGACAAAACGCAGCGTGGTAAAAACTTTGCCGTCGCGTTTTTCCTGAGAGATTACCTTGGCATAGCCGATTTGCTCTTCCGCTGTAAGGTTGGTGATAGCGCCTTTGAGCTGCTTGTTCTCGTTGAGTAGTTGGTGAATGGTCATCTGCCGCTGGTACAGCCCCCGCCCGATGTATCCGGCCAGCACCGCACCTGCCGCGAGGACCACAACAGTGGACATTTTGACTTTTGCCTGTTTTTCAGCCATTACAAGACCCGCCGTCCATATAATACTTACATCTACATCATAATACTTACATCTACATCGGCATCATCGGTCGTTTTTGGTTAATGTCCGCATCGGCCTCGCCGGGTTGTTCCCGATATCGATTCAGTACCGCCCCGCCGGTGTAAAATCTTATTTACACGCCGAATACCCCGCTCAATCTAAATCGGTGTTTGGCTTGACTTACAAACCGCACAAATGTAAACTGCTACTTTGCCGTCGCGGGCGACGGCCGATAGCTTGCAGGAGCGTTTTTAATGCTTCACGAAAGCGATTTTCATCCGCCTTCTGCGGATTTTATGTGCGATAAAAAAGAAAACTGCGGTCTTTTCGGCATCTACGGCGACCCCGAAGCGGTCCAGAAAACTTTTTACGGCCTGTTCGCCCTGCAGCATCGCGGCCAGGAGTCGGCTGGCATCGCATCCAGCAACGGCGAGTCTATCGACTGCTACACGGCGATGGGCACCGTCCAGCGGGTCTTCCGCTCAGGCACTGAAATTATCGACAAGCTCGCCAATCCGATAGCTATAGGGCACGTCAGGTATTCCACCACCGGCTCATCCAAGCCGGCCAACAGCCAGCCGTTCTTCGTCGAATACTCGCGAGGCCAGGTCGCAATCGCTCATAACGGCAACCTCGTAAACGCTGCAATGCTGCGCGACGAATACGAGGCATACGGCAGTATATTCAAATCGACCACCGATACCGAGGTAATCGCGCACCTGTTGGCCAAGCCCACCCATGTGGCCAAGCCCGACCCCCTCGCCCACGTCCTCCAGCACCTCCAGGGCGCATTTTCGCTGCTGTTTCTTTTCCCCGACCGAATCGAGGCCGCTCGCGACCCACACGGCGTCAGGCCTTTGTGCATCGGAAAAACCGAAGCCGGCTGTTACGTCGTCGCAAGTGAGACCTGCGCACTTGATGCAATAGACGCCGAATTCATTCGCGAAATCGAACCCGGCGAAGTTGTCACGCTCGACGAACACGGCCTGTCGAGCAGGTTCTTCGTCCAGCCCGGCAACGTCACACCGGCTCACTGCCTCTTCGAGCACATTTACTTTGCAAAGCAAAACAGCACCATCTTCGGCGAGAACGTCCACTGCTTCAGAAAAAACCTCGGCGCCCGCCTTGCGATTGAGCATCCCGTCGATGCCGACGTCGTAGTTCCAATCCCCGACTCCGGCACCTCCGCCGCCATCGGTTTCGCCGAGCAGTCCGGCATCCCCTTTGATATGGGAATGATTCGTTCTCACTACGTCGGCAGGACCTTCATTTCCCCAGACCAGAAATCACGCGAGCTGACCGTCAAAATCAAGCTCGCCCCCATCAGGGAAGTCATAAACGGCAAACGAATCGTTGTCGTCGACGACTCCGTTGTCCGCGGCACCACCACCAAAGGCAAAATCAGGGCCTTCCGCGACGCCGGGGCGAAAGAAATTCATATGCGGGTCAGTTGTCCGCCCATTCGTTTCCCCTGTTTTTACGGCATAGATTTCCCCACCAAGGAAGAGCTTATCGCCAACAACAGAACACTCGAACAAATCCGCGACTTTCTCGGCGTCGATACGCTCGGCTATATGTCCCTCGAAGGCCTGCTCGGCTGCGCCGCTTTGCCCAGAGACCACTATTGCACTGCGTGCTGGGGCGGCAATTATAAAATACCCATCAGCGGCGTCATTACGAAGCTGGCGCTCGAACGCTTCCAGATGAAAATGTTCGAAGAGACAGAATAAATCTCCCGCCGCCGAGCATGCGGAGAGCGCGGAAAAGATAATAATGTAAAATCGGGTATCGGGAAACCGAACGGATGGCTAAGCCAATAACATACTCGCAATCCGGTGTGAATATCGACGCCGGCGATAAGATGGAGGATTTGATTTATCCTCATATCGCCAGCACGTTCGGCCCACGGGTTATGGAGCTAAAAGGCGGGTTCGCGGGACTGTTCCGACTCGATTACGACGAACGGCTGTTTAAGAAAAACTACAAAAAGCCCGTCCTGGTCGCCTGCACCGACGGCGTGGGCAGTAAGGTCCAGCTCGCTTCCGCCGCGAAAAAATATGACACCGTCGGAATCGACCTGGTCGCGATGAGCGTTAACGATATGCTCGTTATCGGCGCGGAGCCATTGTTCTTTCTGGATTATATTGCCCTCAACAAGCTCGAACCAAAGGTCGCCGCTGAAATGGTCAAGGGTATCGCGAAGGGCTGTCGTATAGCCGACTGCGCGCTCATCGGCGGCGAGACGGCTGAGATGCCCGATACCTATAAAAAAGACGATTTCGATATGGCCGGCTTCGCAGTAGGCATTGTCGAGAGAAGGAAAATCATATCCGGCAAAACCGTTCGCAAAGGCGACGTTATCTTAGGTCTGGCTTCCTCCGGGCCGCACAGTAACGGCTACGCGCTTATTCGTAATATCTGCTTCAAACAATTAGGCCTGAAGATGGCCGACGTCCTCGATGAGCTGGACGGGCAGGTTTTAGGCGAAGTTTTATTAGAGCCGACGAAGATTTACGTTCGGCCGATTATCAAGCTGCTTTCCCAATACAAGGTCAAAAAAATCGTTCACGGTATGGCCCATATCACAGGTGCCGGCCTGCCCGGCAATATCCCGCGCATTTTGCCGAAAAACTGCGACGCCGTTTTGAAAAAATCAAGCTGGCTCGTGCCGAAAATCTTCAAGTTCCTTGCCGAAAAAGGCCCTGTTGAGGAGCAGGAGATGTTCCGCGTTTTCAATATGGGTATTGGTTTTGTATTGGTTGTCGCCGAGGATTTCGCCGACTCGATTAAGGCGAAGCTCACCCACTACGGCGAGAAGGTCTTCAAAATCGGCAGAATCACGTCAGGAACAGGCAACGTCATCATCAAAGATTAGCCACAGATTACACAGATTTTTGCCGTTATGATTCGCCCCACATTTTAATGCGGGGTTTTCTTTGACAAACAGAACGGCAATTGGATATAAAGCGGGCTGGATAAGACATAAGAAAATCAGAAAAGAATTATGGATCACCAAAATAACGATATTGCCAACCTGCTTCGGGAACTTGACTTAGGATCCTCTGTGGCTGAATCAGATACCTTACTGGAGGTCGCCCGCGTAGAAACATCGGCTTTCACTGACCTACTCGGCGATAGAGTAGATCTAATTCCCGGCACAAAAGGGTCAGGAAAAAGTGCGCTCTTTCGTATCTTTGTTGACTTCCTGCCAGATTTTCTCCTTAATCAGCGAAAGGTTGTGGTAGCACACGGAGTCGATAATCCCGGCGATCCTGTTTTTCATGCATTTAAAGAGCAATTCGAAAAACTCGATGAGCAGGAATTTATAAGCTTTTGGTGCATCTATTTGGTGTCTCTTGCGCATGAGCAGTTTTTAAAAGGAGAGCGATATGCAAACCTCCTCGAAAATGCTTCAAATGAGATAGACGCCTTCCGAAGGGCATGCCAATCTGCAAGGATCCCTGAAATAAAAGCGAAAAAATCGCTTAGAGAAATACTGGATTGGGCACTATATGTACTCAAATCATGGAAACCCAAAGTGACATACAAATCGCCGGAAGGATATGGGGATATAGAAGTTGATTTATTTGGTACACCTATCCCTATACCATCGGAAACTGTGGATCAAGACCAAAGTAGTTCTCTTCCAAAGTATGTTAACGATATTAAGGAATCCTTAGAACGGATTCTTAATAAAGCACAGCTTTCACTGTGGTTGATGATCGACCGCCTTGATGAGATTTTCCCGAGACGTTCTGAGTTGGAAAAAACGGCTCTTCGGGGTTTGCTTCGAGCCATGAGGTTTTTCTCGTCTCAAGCCATTAGAGTTAAAATCTTCCTTCGAGACGATATGCTAGATCAAGTCGTGTGTTCGGAAAACGGTTTCACAGCCTTAACACATATGACCGTCCGCCAAGCTGACACGCTACGTTGGACTGAAGAACAGATTCTATCCATGGTAGTTAAAAGGATGTTTGCCAATGAAGATATATCTACATATTTAGACGTAAATAAAGATAAGCTAGATGCGAGTGCACAATACCGTTCCGAATGTTTCTACAAGGTATTCCCGCCAAACGTTCATAAAGGAGAAAAGCAAAGTTCAACCCTCAGGTGGATCTATAACAGGTGCTCAGATGGCAGAGACGTGGTTACGCCGCGAGATGTTTTAGATCTATTGAACCGAGCAAAACAGAAACAACATGATGATTGTGCTGCTAATGCAGAAGGTGTTACGAATTGTATTATTGGTTCATCCGCTTTGCAATATGGTCTTGAGGAACTCTCAAAAAGGAAAAGACAAACGTATCTTCAAGCTGAGTTTCCACACTTATGGCCACACATCGAAAAATTCGTTGGTGGTAAAACAGAATATGATGAGAACTCCATGCAGAAAACTCTTGGAAAAGACTGGAAATCTATTTCTGACGATCTTGTTTCCATCGGGGTTATGAAAAGAACGACACGTGGTAATACTTCTGTCTATTGGATTCCTTTCCTTTACCGTTACGGGTTAGATCTGACCCAAGGTAAAGCATAAACGAGTAATACAATTATTTAGCTGAATATGCATTTTAGAAAAATGGGGAGCATCATAGATTATTTTATTTCTGGCGAAATGGCTGTATGCTTAAGGCGGGTAAGCTTTGCGGGAAATTAGGCAATTGAGCAGTAGGCAAGCAATGTTTTTCTGACTTCAAAAGGGCATAGGAAGGCCGAGAGCAAACACCGGTACCCCAGAGGGCAGGCAAAAGACGGATATAGAGGTTTAATTATTGACGATAGCCCCTTATTCGAGGAAATCCAGACCATCTTTCATTGCCTGGTCAATCTTGTCAAAAATTTTGATAGGCCATTCGTCGAGACGATACTTCATACTCGTAAGAGAAACGTCATACTTCTCAGCCAGTTGTTTCACAAGATATTTCTTCACGGAATTCGGGTCCCCAAAACCCGTGATATCAACAAGCTCGGTATAATAAGCACGTGCATCTTTAGCAATGTTTTGTGCGGGCATTAAAATCGCCGCGGCCAATCTTTTTGCATTTCTGTCATGTGTATGCCAATCGGGGTGTTTTTGAAGCTCATCGGTGCTTTTAATCGCCCGAATAGCTTCGCCGAGCAGCAGGCCGTGAGCAAATTCTTCAGCCACAGTCATACGATACAGATGATGAAGGGAATCAAGGTCGAAAAGATTTTCATCAATAAGAATGAGGAACTGATTAGTATCCTTGTTATAGCCAATCATACCCCAGATATGATGTGTTTCTTTAAGCCCCCGCTGAACGTCGATTTGCATCCCGTGCAATTTTTCGACAATAAGCTCAATGTCAACAGGAACGGAAAACAGACCTTGCCTTTTCAAAGTTTGGATTTGCTCGTGCGCGATTGCTTCAAGCTGTTTAGCGGTGTATGTTCTACAGTGCCTACTTTGATGCATTTTTCGGTGGTTTCCTTCCCTGGATTTCGTCGATGAGTTTCTTTATATCGTCGTCCGATAGCTGAGCGTTGTCGATTGTGCGCAATAAGGCCGGCACAAAGTTCCTTCTTACCACATGTTGAACATCAGCGGGTAACGAATCTGCCTCGCGAGCCAAGTCAAAAAACTTGTCCCACTCCGTCGTTCCCTTGGCCAAGCCCAAGGCCTCAGCAACCGGTTCCACATATTCGCTTGGCATCGACCTGCGGTCGTGTTCAATATCACATAGGTTTGACGCCTTCATTTCTATCAGAGCCGCAAAACGCCTCAGACCGTAACCACCCGCCAAGCGTAACCGCTTGAGATATTTGCCGAATGTCTCCTTTGCCTGCCCCATCATTTACCCTTTCACCTTATCCTCACTGTTATCATCTATGATAACATATCGGATGAAATTGTCAAGTGCCTAAAATATTTGTTTGAACCTTGCTCTGTCGAGTTTCAACTCCTTTAATTACAAGATATTACAAGCACCTTCAGACATCTCTTTCCTTCCTTTCTACGAATATATCCGAGGTTTGATTGGAATCGCATATTTTGTCAGCGTAATTTTCTCTTGGGAAATTCAGATTAGCAAACTCGCCATGGTATTTCAGGGCGGCCATATCACGGGCACGAGCAGCGTCAACTTCGGTGGCGAATCTTCCGGTAGAGACAAGTTTTCCATTGGCTCTGAGCTGATAAATCCAATTTTTTCTGCCTTTATCGAAATATACCCCGATAAACCGCGATGAGGCGCCTTGTTTTTTCTTTACTCGCCTGTTTTGCATATTCTGGCAGGTAGTGGCGATTCGCAGATTATCTCTTCGATTATCCATTGTTTCGCCGTTTCGATGGTCAACCAGAAAACCGGCAGGAGCATTCATAATTTCCCGGTGTAACCGAACCGTTGTAGTCCGCATATCATCTACTTTGACATTTCGAACAGCATAAAATTTGCCCTTGCTCCCGATAAGATGCCACTTGAGATTGCCAAGGCGGTAGTAAATATCGGCATCCACAATTGTCCAATGACCTTCGCCTAAGTAAATTTTGCGATAGGCATAGCCGAACTTCAGTTTTCGATAAACCATTAAAGGCCAGGTAAAGAACCTGTCCAGCCAGACAGGTATCGGGATTGTTAAACTGGCATTCATAAGCCTCTCCTCTATTCAGTGTTCATATTTCATTGTAAAAACCACATTGCCCGCCTTCGGCGGGACAAACCCCCCAATAAATTGGGGGGCTAAATTTGCCCAAGGAGCACCACAAGTGCCTCCATCCTATGGCGCGAACTTGCGCGCTTTTGTCGAAAAATCGCGATTCGTGAACCCCTCGAAATGCACTTAAGTGCTTGTGAGATAAGGAGTAAAAATTTTTTTAAAAAGTCGGCTTCTAAGGGTTTTCGACTTGCGCGCTTTTGCTGAACAAATGTTTAATACATTTGTTTAATACGTTTTTTTAATTTTACCCATATTGACAGCGATAGCGCGGCTCAAAAGTCAGCGGTTGAGGAAGTAAATCGAGAGGTTGAGGACAGCAGCGAAGGTGACCCAGGCGAGATACGGAACCAAAAGCAGGACGGCAGGCGTGGAGACCGGTTCAAAGGAAATAAGGGTGAGGATTATGGCGAACAGGAGCAGGAAAATATCGATAAGGCCAAGCAGCGGGGAGTGCAGGCCGAAGAATAACGGCGACCAGAGGGCGTTCAAGAGAAGCTGAACTATAAAACAAATCATCGCCAGCCGGACAGAGCGGTTGGCGAGGCCCTTTCGCCAGATTAAAAAAGCGGCGACAGCCATCATAATATAAAGCGTTGTCCAGACAGGGCCGAACAGCCAGGAGGGCGGGGTGAAGGAAGGTTTGTTGAGGCCGGCATACCAGTTGTTGAGCGAATCGGCGGAAGTGAAAAAGGCGCCGAACGCGCCCGCACCGAGGCACAGGCATAAACACAACAACAGCTTTGCGAAATTGATTAGCTTCACGGGTATCATTGTAGCGTAACTTAAAAGGCAAGGCGAGATACTTTAACACCGGGGATGAACAGCTCCGGCTGGTGTCAGCCGGTTACCGGGTTTGTGCCGGGAATCATCGCTTCGATTTAATTTTGCCCGGATTAACACGATACCAGTGGTTTGTACGATTAAAAGACAACGTCTTTTGCGTTGAAGACTGGGCCGTCTTTGCAGCAGAGCATGTAAACCTCTTCGCCTGCGGCGGATTTACATTTGACGGCACAGGATTGGCACAGGCCGATACCGCAGGCCATCATCTCCTCCATACTAACCTGGCAGTCGATTTTTCTCTCGGCGGCGAGTTTTGCGACGTTAGCCAGCATCGCCTTCGGCCCGCAGGCGTAAATTATTGTCTCAGCGGGTTCGTGCCCGTGGTTGTTCAGCCAGTCGAGGAGGCAATCCGTAACTGCGCCCTTGAAGCCGGCAGAGCCGTCATCGGTGGCAACGAGCGACTGAATGCCGTACCGGCCGAACTCGTGAAGCGCGAATCCCAGCCCCTGCGAAATTTTATCGAACTGACGTTCGAAGGGAAGCTGGTCGGCTGATTTTGCGCCGGCGAAGACAACCACGTCGGTTGACGGCTGTTCGGCGGTCAATACCTGAGCTAAATTCTCCAAAGGTGGGGAGCCCATACCGCCTGCGACCATCAGGGCAAGCTTTTTATCCTGCGGAATTGAAAAGCCGTTGCCGAGAGGGCCGATGATGCTGAGCGTGTCGCCTTTGTTTAGCGAGGTCATTCGCAGCGTGGCGGGGCCGAGCACGCAATAAACGATTTCGACGGCTGTTTTATTGGGTTTGGGCGTTACTTTCGCGAAGCTGAATGGTCTTCGCAAAAGAATCTTTCGGGTCGATACGTCTTTGAGGTCATCCGGAATCGTCTCCGGCAGCGCAACGGCCGAGACATCGAATTGCGCAAACTGGCCCGGGACCGTTTTGGCAAATGCCTCAG
>Ga0315544_1000477_pt1 | contig 37632 bp, 35 predicted proteins | sample SalMarSW160130MG_2_FD_202543 | JGI IMG/M metagenome (GOLD analysis project Ga0315544, IMG submission 202543) | Salt marsh sediment microbial communities from the Plum Island Ecosystem LTER, Massachusetts, United States - Salt Marsh Sediment SW1601-130 ... | reverse complement strand
CTCCGCGGAATCGGTGGCTTCGGGGACCTCCGCGGCGAGCTCGCCGGGCTTTTCCTCGCCTCTGCCCTTGACGAGAGAGGCGACGTATCCCCACGCTATTCCCACGAACGCCAAACCCAGCACCCCGAGAAAAATGTCCAACAACTTGACGCCCAGGAATTCGTTCGTGACCATCTTCTTGAGCGCGGGCGCATTGTCGTAACCTCCCGTCTTCCTCAAATTGAAGATAAGAACAGCTACCAGAGCGATGCCTGCCAGGTACAGTACGAACTTCAGGTGCTTTTTCATTCTACCTCCTTCCCGCCGATGAAAATGGCTTGCCATCCTTCCTCGTTTGCTTTCCTCTGCCCGCGGGCAATTCAGTCATCGGCCAAGTTCTGTCAGCAATACTCCGTGAATGAAACATAGCCGCCGAGGTGAGCAAAGCTTAGTGCTCTGGCTCATAAATTCGGCCACGTATTTTTTTTGACCGGATAACCCCGCGTCTCGCGGGGTGGCCACGAGATAATTGACAAGCTATATCTCATGAGGACTGACCAGGGGCCTCACGGACTTCAGTTCCACAATGACGGTATCTCCTTCGACCTCGCCGGGGTAGGGGAGTGCGAGCTCTGCGACAACTTGTCAGCCAATTGCTTGTTCTTCCTGGTTTTTCAGAGTGCCCCACGGGGGTTCCGATTTACTGGATACCTCACATTCCTCGAACGATGCCCCGCCGGAGGCGGGGTTATCCTGTCAAAGGATTTCCTTCCCCCCGCACTATACGTTACGGTACTTGCGAACGCGTGTAGTTAGCAAGCGAACATATCCGCCGCGAATCAAACACAGCGGCCATCCGACCTCCAAGTGCGCTCCCTCAAGGTTTCTCTTTCTTGGGAGGCGGAACGATGTCGGCTGTCCGTTCCTTGGGACCCGCCATCGCCGGAAGCTTCTCGCTGGGGATAGGCTCATACCAAAAGCTGGCACAGGACCAGTCATCCTGCCTTTCGTACAAACCGTTACGCCAGCCGATCTGCTGAATGGTAACGCGGCAATCGTTTTTCCAGTAAATGGGGTCGGGGAGATGCCAGCGATACATGCAAACGTAGCCGTCCTTGTTCAAGCTGCATCCGTTATAGCGGAAAGGCGTCTGCTGAACTCCCCACGAAAGCCCAATATAATCCTCACTTCCCGTTCCGCAGATGGTGGGGAATTTCTTGTCGCCGTCCAGGTAAACTTTGATCTCTCCCTCGCCCCACCAGTTGCCGGAGAGAGCGTGAATGCCGATGACCGAGCCGATGAATCTGCCCGCCCCCCTGCGGCGAGGCAGAAGCTCGAAATCTTTCTTCAGCGTTGTCGGGTTCTCTCGTCGGAACAGAACGTGGAGCCTGCCGAAACTCTCCGGCAGTTTCTCGTTGATGGTGTAATCAATCTGATAAAAGAGGACGGATCCTTTTTTAGCGTCGTTGGTCATAGTCATTCGCGCCCTCTTTGCGAAAGGCATGGGCAGCCAAATGTTCATTCCCGCCCTCTCGCCGACCGAATGAACCGCAGTTTGATACGCGACGACCCGCCCGTGAGCAATCCCCATGAAGTCGCCCAGGGGGCATTCGATGCTCGGGTATTCCTGTCCGTCCCAATAGGCGCGAATGACAAGGCTGCGGAGATTGACCGGTTCGCCGCGAGTCGTCATCCAGATGTGCCGAATAACCGCCGGTCCCTTTATATCACACAGCTCGAAGGTCGTACCCGCCGCAATGTCCACGGCAGGCGAGCCCTTTCGTCCGACGCCGAGATTGCTGGCTGCTTTACCGCCGGCTCCTTTCTCGCCCGCGCGATTCTCGTAGGAAATAGAGCGAGACTCAACCCCCGTAACTACCAGATAGGGCTTGTGGATCACATCGCCCACATCAACTTGCGCGTGGACGACGCAGAGGGCAAAAACTGCCGACAAGAAAACCGATGCCTGTGTAAGTAACCTTTTCATCTCTGGCCTCCTTCTGCTTTGACGTGATGGCTTTGAGTGCCTGTGCGTAACGTTCTCCCACGCTTCAGCCCGGCTTGTTGGGAAGCGAGGCTTACCCGCAGCGATTGCGCCGTCTCCGGGCTTATCCCCGGCGCCTGTGGGATATTAACACGAATCAGGCTCGTTTGTCTGTTTTTCGGTCCGCGGAGCAACTCCGGCGAACAAAAGGACATCGCGGACTCGGCCAAAGCATTTGTGAGGCGCAAAACGCGTGTCCGGCAATTGGTCGAGCTGGGCATTGAAGGCGGAGCCAGAAGTCCCGAATGGCGCCGATGGCGCCACCCAGGCCTACGATCTTCCCGCAGGGCGTTTGCGAGCGTGGACGTGGGTCCTGACCCGGCCGATGGCCAACTGCGAGATTTCTCGAGTCAGACGCTTGAGCCGACGGTGTTCCTCTATCCATCCTTTCACCTCCTCGACTAAGTCCAAAGGCACATAGACGGTACGGGTCTTCCCTTTCTCCTTGTAGGTGATGCAGTGGCCGGCGTGCTTCTCTCCCCGCTGGCAATGGCAACCGGGCCGACCGCATTGCTTGCGGATGATGACCGGACTGGCGGCCAGCACGTGACGAGCGGCCTTGAGCTGCTTGACTCTGGCCTGGCAGAGTCTTCGAATCAGGGTGGGATGTTTCAGTATCCTCCTCTCTTCCTCCCGGTGGAAAGTGTGCTCCGTTTCGGAAAAGCGCCATAACTTATCCGACAATGTAAGAAAAAAAGCCCGTGTGAAGGTAATGCCTCAGTTACGGGCGGCTGAGGCTGGAACCGCACAGCCCGCGGACGACCCGGAGCCGGTCTTGTACCACCGGCATCTTGCCGGCTGTCTCGGCGGCATCCTGCCCCCGCTGAGGGCGAGACGCCCTCAGGACTGCCGCCGAGACGGCGGCGTTACATGGGTGGCAACACGGAACTCCCCTGGGCATCGTGAGCAAGATGGCCTTGGCCCGACAGGCGACGACGGAGTCCGTCTCATGCTCCTCTCTGCGACTCTGTGCCTCTGCGTTACGCTCCTTTTCCCTTCCTCCCTCCCCCGCCAAGGCGGGGTCTCCCCCCGAGACTGAGGCCATACTGCCGAGGCGAAGTTTTGGTTGACATTAGCCGTCCGGCTTTGATAAAGTCAGGTGTAGTTGGGGATAGCCCGCAAGGTTCTCCAAAGAAAGGGCTGGCGTAGCTCAACGGTAGAGCAGCTGATTTGTAATCAGCAGGTTGCGGGTTCGACTCCCATCGCCAGCTTTGCCTTGTTCGTCAACATGCGCCTTACCCTTCGATGCCACGGGTGCGGATGCCTGGGAGGATACCCAAGCGGCCAAAGGGGGCAGACTGTAAATCTGCTGGCACAGTCCTTCGGAGGTTCGAATCCTCCTCCTCCCATTTCCCTTTTCTCCCCCTTCCTAATGTGTTGTTTCACGCAAAGTTAGACTTTTCGCTTCATGCACAGAGGAGCTCCCTCTCCCGTGGTTGCAAGAGTCTCCCCAGCACTTTCGATAAATCGTCCCCGGTGAACCGCTACTGGAAAGGCTCAGCTATCCATTGCTGTTTAACTGCGCAGTTCAGCCTGCCCCTGAGGGGGCCCACCTCGAGCTGTATTGTGCGTTCGGGAATCCGCTTGCCCGGGCGCTTCCGATTCACGTCTCGTCTTCTTCTATACTATGTACTCTCGAACGTGGCCTGCCTTCAACCTCTCTTGTCCAAAACACAGTCGCACTGAATACGGACATGCGGATTATGTCAAGGTTTTTGCGGGCGAGCCGGGCGCAAACTGGGCACAGAACTTTTTCTTGGGGTTGACCTATGATTCGAGATGTGGATCCAACTGCCTGATTCAGAGGGGTCGCGCTGGTAGCGGCGCAGGGACTCGAACCCCGGACACGAGGATTATGATTCCTCTGCTCTAACCAACTGAGCTACGCCGCCATAATGAAGGTTACTCGCCTTCGGAAAGGTAGTTACAAACACGGTGTCTGAGGCGATGAACCATGATTTTCTGGCTTCCGTGACATTAGTGCCAAAATTTCGCACTTCCCACGCCGTTCATCCTATCACGTCTTGAAGAATAACATAGAACGCACTATGTCAACAAGCGGTTTCTTGTAACCCCTCACTTACGGGTGGCTCGGGGTGAAACCGCACAGTGCGCAGAGCACGCAGAGAAGCACACGTATCGCCGGCGTCCTGTCCCGCCCCGCGTTCCGCCGGGAATATCGAGGGGCTCCTTCGCCCTCGGCGGGCTCGGGCTGTACCCTTCACGCCAAAAAAAGCCATCCCCCACGTGGCATCCCGCTGGAGGCGGGACCCGTCGGGATCATGGGCGAGATGCCCATGCCACGGCAGGCGACGACGGACTCTTTCTCATCCTTCTCTCAGCGACTCAGCGACTTTGCGTTACCCTTCTCTTCCCTTTTTCTCTCCATCGCCAAGGCGGGGTATCCGCCTGAGATTGAGGCCATACGGATTATGACTTTTTTTGCCGGACAACTTCTACCCCGGGAGGTCTTCTTTTTAATCATGCAGTTTCCCCATTTTTTTTCGCAAAAAAGGGACCTTCACATTTGCCATCTTCAATTTCTACCTCGCTACCAGTAGGTTGCAACGTCACCCTCACCGTTTCCGGGGAAACTCCTGTGATGGCTGCGGCCGTATTTGCGTGGCATACTTCGGATGAATCCTTTGGTCGAGAAGCCCCGCCTCGGCGGGGCTGAAGCCGGCTGTCACGAGAAAAATCTCGTGTCCGATACCACCGACTAAAGCCGTTGGCTAACTGGGGCGCCCGCCGAGGGCGGGCGAAAAGGAGGCGGTGGCCCTTTCCTTTCTATGATAGACGGACAGAGGGGACAGATCCACGGCGTCAACGTGCGACGGGAGAGGTTCAAAACGAGGCGTGAGGGCACGCCACGGAGACGCGGCCGCACCCCCTGTGATGGAACCGATTGACTTTCCGCGAGCCTTGAGTATCATGGGCATAAGAGTTCGGTATCACACCTTTTTCGCCTGTCTGAAGAACGATAACCAATGAGGGTCATAACCATGAGAAATCGGGAATTTTGTTTGGAGATTCAGTTTTTCGCCATTGCGCTGGCGCTGATGGTCGCATCGAGCTGTTTGGCGGCGCAGAAGGGATTTTTGCTGAAGGACGGCGACACAATCGTCTTCCTGGGCGACAGCATCACTCAGGCGGGGACGAGCACCGAGGGGTATATCACGCTGTTCAAGCTGGCGTGCGACGTTACCGGGCACCCGGTTAAGGTCATCAACGCTGGAATCAGCGGGCACAAGTCGAACGACATGCTCGCCCGCCTTCAGAGGGACGTGATTGACCGCCACCCGAGTTGGGTCAGCATTTCCTGCGGGGTCAACGACGTCTGGCACGGCAAGCGAGGCGTGTCCCTGCCCGACTACAAGGAGAACATGACCAAGATAATTGACCGCTGCAAGGCCGCCGAAATCAATATTCTTCTCCTCACTGCCACCCCAATCTACGAAAACCCCAAAAGCCCCGAGAATCAGAAGCTCGCCACGTACAACGATTTTCTGAGGCGACTGGCGAAAGAGAAAAAGCTTCTTCTGTGCGATTTGAACAAGGCTTTCATGTCCCTTTATGTCGAGAAGCGCACCGAGAAAAACCTCTGGACTATTGATGGCGTCCACATGAAACCGAGAGGAAACCGCCTCATGTCTCGGGAGATATTTCGCGCCCTGGGCGCCAGCCGTCAGGAGATTAACCGAGCCAACTGGCGATGGGAATTGCAGGGAAATATGTGACGAGCGGTTTCCGATTCGCGGACGGCTTGCTCTTCGGGCGCTTTTTGTGTTTCGTGATAACTCATCCTTTCTTATGGAGGTCGTGAAATGAAAATGAGCTCACCCAAGAACCTCACCCGACGAACCTTTCTCAAAGGTGTCGGAGCCGCAACCGTGGCTCTGCCGCTGACGCGAAATCTATCCGGCTCCGCGGCGGAGGCTGTCCGGAAGAAGCGCAACATCGTGTTCATTCTCATTGACGACATGCGGTTCGATTCAATGAGCTGTATGGGACATCCGTTCCTCAGGACCCCCAACCTCGACCGCATGGTCAGCAACGGAGTGCTGTTCGAGAACGCCTTCGTGACGACATCGCTGTGCTCGCCCAGCCGCGCCTCTATTCTCAGCGGACAATACGCGCACATGCACGGCGTCCTCGACAACGCAACGCTCCTTCCGGCGGGGACAAGGACTTTCCCCGTCGAGTTGCAGAAGGGGGGATACGAAACTGCCTTCGTCGGCAAATGGCACATGGGCGGCAGCACCGACAAGCCGCGTCCCGGCTTCGACCACTGGGTAAGCTTCCGGGGTCAGGGCACATACGTCAACCCGACGTTCAACGTGGACGGGCGGAGAATCCGCCGCGAAGGCTACGTCACCGACCTCATCACAGACTACTGCCTCAACTGGCTCAAAAAGAAAAGGGACAAGCCCTTCTTCCTCTACATGTCCCACAAAGCTGTGCACGCCTCGTTCATTCCCGCGCCCAGACACAACGATGCCTTCTCCGACGTGAAAGTTCCTCATCCGCCCTCCATGGCCAACACCCCCGAGAATTACAGCGGCAAGCCTCTCTGGGTGCGAAGGCAGCGCCATAGCTGGCACGGCGTGGATTACATGTACCACGACAGCACGGACTTCGACCAGTTCATCATTGACTACCATCGCACGATGCTCGCGGTTGATGACAGCGTCGGCGCCCTTTTGCGGGCGCTTGAGCAACTCGGAATCCTCGATTCCACTCTTATCATCTTCATGAGCGACAACGGCTTCCTTCACGGGGAGCACGGTCTCATTGACAAGCGGTGCATGTACGAGGAATCAATCAAAGTTCCCATGATAGTCCACTGCCCCGAAATCGTGCCCGGCGGACGGAGAAGTCGGCGACTCGTGCTCAACATTGACATCGCCCCGACCATCCTCGATGCCGCCGGTCTTCCCATTCCGAAAACCGTTCAGGGCGAATCCTTCCTCCTCGTGGCGCGACGCGAGAACGTCCCCTGGCGTGATGCCATCCTCTACGAGTATTTCTGGGAGCGACCTTTCGTCCAGACGCCGACGGTTCTTGGAGCACGCACCGAGAGGTACAAGTATTGCTGGTATCACGGCATCTTCGACCTCAACGAGCTTTACGACCTCCGGGAGGACCCTCACGAGATGCGTAACCTCATTGACGACCCGGGCCACTTCACGCTCCGCCGGGAGATGGAGAGGAAATTGCGAGACCTCGTGAAGAAGTACGGCGCGACGATGGTCCCGAAGTTCAAGGCGTGAATGAACGCCACGCGAAGCGGGGAAAAGAGACCTCTCGCAAAGGCGCGAAGACGCAAAGAGGTGGATGGACGGGGACGTAGGACGCTGGGGGCGGTATTTACCGGGGAATTGTCGGCAGAAAATGCCTTGACAGGCTTCAACGGCGGGCGACAATAAAGCATGCGATCGAAGACCTCACGAGCAAAAGTGAGGCAAAATCCGAACCGTTCGGAGGACCGGAAAGCCGTAGGACTCTGATTGGACAGAACTTACGTGGACCAAGCTCAGTCTCGCGAGTGTTCTTATGCACAAAGAAACAGGGTTCCTTTACCGCTTTGTGGAAACTGTGCTGCCATTTTTCAGAGGGAGCACCACATCGCAGTCGCCGTATGAGCGTTGCCCAGAATCCATGCCCAGGAGGATAACGTGAGACGTTTTTTCACGCTTGAGTACTGGGAAGACGATGGCTGGTACGTTGGGAGGTTGCGCGAGGTTCCGGGAGTGTTTAGTCGGGGCAAGACCCTCGAGGAGCTTCAGGAGAATGTCGCGGACGCATATCGAATGATGTGCGAAACCTCGGAGCTGGCACACGCCGGCGCCAAGACAATCGAAGTCCCGGTGGACCTGTGAGACACGCTGAGTCCATTCGGTTCCTTCTCGCTCGCCGGTGCTACCTGAAGCGGCATGGAAGTCCCCACGACATCTACGCCAATCCGGCGACCGGAAGGCAAGCTTCTGTCCCCCGTCACAAAGAGCTCAAGGAGTCGCTTGTGCGGCTCATCGAGAAGCGACTCGGACTCCGAGAGGAGCCGCGCAGATAGATTGGACAGAACTTATGCGAATCAAGCTCTGTGTCGCCAGTGTTGCTACACAGAAGCAGACAGCCTGCCTTTAGCGCTTTACGCAGGCTATATAATGATTGTTCAGCAGAATTGGCAGAATCCCCGGTACTGGTTAGAATGCCGGCATGCACTTTCAGCTCCTGAGCGAACCAGTTCGGCTCCGGCCGTTGGAGGAAGCTCAAGGGCATCGCGCGCGTGCGACTCGCGAGCGGAAACATCAGAATGGCAGAAGTCCACTGGTACGAGGCTCACGGGACCGGCCGGAAGAAAATCAAGAGCAAGAGGTTCCTCGACTAAAACCATGACAGCACAACCAACACTCAAGCAGTTCGCGCTCTGCGTGAGGAACGATGACTGCGAGGACCTTGAAAAGCGCAAGGTTTACCAGATCATCCCCGATGAGGAGGCTGCCAGGGACGGATACATTCGGGTCCTGGATGAATCGGGTGAGGATTATCTGTACCCTGAATCGTACTTCGTTCGCATCCAGCTTCCCGAAGAGGCAGAGAAGGCCCTGAGAGCAGGGGGCTGATTGGACGATTCGCTCAACCGTTGCTTCGAGCAGACTGGCGATGGCCCGTACCCCCAGCGCCATCCATAACATCAGATAGCGCAGATGTTTAGCGTCTTGGCGTCTTGGCGAGAGAAAGGGCAGAGAGGAGATCTCTCGCAAACGCGCGAAGACGCAAAGGACGTTCACCGGACGCTTACGAAAAGTCTCACCCTGAAAGCCGGAAAGGGGCATTGTCGCTCAGCTAACTCAGCAGCCCATCCTTACGGGCGGGAAGTAGCCCCTGTTCGTGACGACCAGATGCCGTAAGCTGGTATCGTCGGCCTTCGATATTTCCCCGCGCACGTGAAACCCCATGTGACATCCTTGGGGTTCTGATTCAGGATGAGGATTTCGCCATCGTTGAAAAGCGTCCAGAAGAGATTCTCCGTTTTGGCATCGAGCGCGATGATCTCTCTCGTGTCGCGTGAAAGGGCTGGCAGGTTCGCGAGGGTTTTGGCCGCGAAAGCGAAGTAGCCCGCTCTCGGCCCTTCATCCACTATCGCCCCGTCTGTTTCAAGGATTCGCCGGTAGAGCGTGTCGTCTCCCTCGACGGTCACCATAGGGCCGCTGCTCTTGGATGCCATGACAACTCCCCCCTCCCAGAGGCACCACGCCCTTATCCGCCGGAGGGTTGTTATCTCGGCGGTGCGTCCGCCAGCGAGGATAAGCACTTTGTAATGTTTCAGCCCGCCATCGCGGATCATGTCCTCGCTGAGAAAGTCGAAATCGAAAAAGTCTCTCAGCCGCCTCGCGTAGCGCAAGAAGTTCTGCCCGTGCAGTTGGATGTCGGTTTGCGGGTAGAAAAGGGCGACCTCGACCTTCGGCCTCCTCTTGCACAAGAAATGAGCGGCCTTCTTCCAATTTCCCTCCGCTTGCTTCCCGCCGAAGATGTTTCCGAAATAATAATGGAGCTGCCTGGCGCCGGAAGCCGTCGCGTTGTAGCAGCGAGCGGCGACCGCCTTGGCGCTGACCCCGCCAGCCGGCTCGAATCCGTAGTAGGCGCCGTACAGTTTTCCCCCAGACGCCACCCATCGCGTCAGAGAGAAGTTATTGACGTAGGAACTCCCCTCGTTGGTGATTCTGACCCCAGCGTTCACGGAAGCGGCAATCTTGCACTGGTCGCCGAAATCCGAACCGTGCATCGCATTGGCGTCGCCTCCGGTGCAGAGGTAAATGTCGGTATCGAGGAAATGCTTGCGAGTGGTCTTCATCCAGAAAGCAGCCCAATCGTTCATGCTCCCCTTGTACCAGGCGAGCATGTCCAACCACGCTCGCGTGGAGGGAGCGTCCTTTTGAAGGAACGTCTTGATCTTGGTAAACTGGCGATAGTTGGTTTTCCATTCTCGGTTGAGGGGAGCGATGCCGCGGTACTTGTTTTTCAGCCAGGTCTGGAAGCTCGCGATGGCGTACCGGTCACCCGCCCAGTAGCCCGGGTGGGAATGGTATTTGCCGTGCGTCTGCGAAGTCCAACCCTCCCCGGACGTCGCCGGATAGATGGCTTCCCCGAAATTGCCGGTTATGCCCAATAGAACTGATTCGACAACCCCCTTCGGCTCGTAATGTGCGGCGAATTCCTTGATGAACCGTGAAATATGCCCGCGGAGGTGCGGATTCCAGAGGGACTCGATGGAACTTTCCTCGCCGTGCTCGAGACAGATGTACCTAACAGAATCTTTGCTGTTGTAGAACCAATCGGGTGTCGCGTAAGCGGGTCCGATGATGATAAACGGAACCCACTTGATTCCGAAGGATTCGTCGAGCTGCACGATTTGGTCGTAAAGCGAGAAATCGAACTCCCCGGGGGAAGTCTCCACCAGGTTCCAGCGCACGTAAGTCTCGTGGCTCGTGACGCCGGCGGCTCTCATGCGAGGGAGCTCTCGTTTGAGCCTCTCCAAAACGCCCGGAACATCGGCGGCGCCGGAGATGTCGAAACCGCCGATTGTGAATTGCGTTCCTGGTCCAACCTTGACCGTGAGACCTGTCTTCACTGGCGGCGCGGCGGATTGCAACCCCGAAACAGCCGCAGCCGCACGCACTTTCCACCCGACACTAACGAGAATAACAGCCAAAACCGCCCCGATAAACCAAGCGAATGCTCTTCCCTTATTCATGATTCCTCTCCCGATGTAGTTTTCTCCTTTTCTATGAAGGTAGCAAATGGCGTCGTGCGAATCAACGTTGACGGTGCAGGGGGATGTGGCCGCGTCTCCGCGGCGTGCTTGGAACGACGAATTGAGCCGGGGAAAGGGGCACTTGGGAAAGCACAGCACAGGGACCAAAGCGGCTCATGTGATCGCCTTGATGAAGACGCTGTCTTGGGCACGCCTACACTTTCAGCGGCTTCTCCTCTTTTCCGGCGGGGATGGATTTCAGTAGCCGCTCGATGATGTGGTCCTGGTCTATGCCTTCCGACTCCGCGTTGAAGTTGGTGACGATGCGATGCCGCATGACCGGATGTGCGATGGCGCCGATATCTTCGGTAACGGCGCAATATCTTCCATGAAGGACCGCCCTCGCCTTTGCTCCCAGGATGAGGTACTGAGTGGCTCTCGGCCCGGCTCCCCAACTCACCCAGGTATCTATGTAATCGGGCGTTCCTTGCCTTCGCGGTCTCGTGCTGCGGGCGAGCTTGAGGGCATACTTGTACACGTGGTCCGGGACGGGCGTCCGCAGGACAATCCGCTGAAGCTCGATGATGTCCTGACCCGTAAGGACCGGCTTTATCTCGGGCATAAAGGAGGTTGTTGTTGTCTGGACGATTTCCAATTCCTCCTCCTCGCTCGGGTAGTCCACGTTTACGTTGAACATGAACCGGTCGAGCTGAGCCTCCGGGAGCGGATAGGTTCCCTCCTGCTCGATGGGATTCTGTGTGCCGAGTACCAGGAAAGGCTCGTCCAACTTATAGAGCCTCCCGGAGGCGGTGACCTGGTGCTCCTGCATGGCTTCGAGGAGGGCAGCCTGAGTCTTGGGAGGCGTTCGGTTGATCTCGTCCGCGAGGAGAATGTTTGAGAAGACGGGGCCTTTCAGGAAGACGAACCTACGCTGTCCGGTTTCGGGGTCTTCCTGGATGATGTCGGTTCCGGTGATGTCTGCGGGCATGAGGTCGGGTGTGAACTGGATTCGCTTGAAAACGAGGTCGAGAGCTCGGGCAAGGGTGCGGACCATGAGTGTTTTGGCAAGACCCGGCACGCCCACCAGAAGACAATGCCCCCGGCAGAATAACGCGATAAGGAGTTCTTCGATGACCGCGGTCTGCCCCACGATGACCTTTGCCACTTCGTTGTTGAGCGTCCGGTAAGCCTCCTTCAGCCTATCCACCGCTTCCACATCACTGCGGGTCAGTGGGCCTGCGGAGCTCGCCCGATTGTCGTTTGCCTCTGGCATCTGCTCTTGCACTCGTATCCTCCCTCCGGATTTGGGATTGCGGATTTGGGATTTCGGAATGCTAACCCCCCCAATCGGGGGCCGCTCCCATAGGGGAACCAAATCTGCACCCCGCAATCCGACATCAGAAATCGGCTCCTGCTCGCTTTGCGTCGCTGCGTTCGCTATTCTTATGTTTTTTCAACCACGCCTGGGCGTGGCTGAGACGCAGAGTCACGCCAAACGTTTTTCATCTCTGTGCGCTCGGCGGTTACTCATCACTTGTCAAGAATTGCCTCGCCTTTTCGGCGTATTTCGTCAAACCGAGATGCTTCAGCCTCTCGACGTAGCTCTTGGCTTTCATCATTCTTCCCTCGTTGACATGGCTTTTCACCATCTCGAGGTAGCTTTCGCCGAGGAGCTTGTCGTTGCGTGCGAGCTCGGCGTTGTATCTCGCCAGGAGCGTCTCCATCTTGCCCTGCCCCTTGAAAAGTCCGACGAGCTTCGAAAGGGCTGCGGTACGGACGTTTTCTTGTTCGATAGGACTGACGATGACCCGGCGAAGCTGCTCCGCTGCCCTGTCAAAATCTTTCCTCTTGATGTACACATCGCTCAGGTCCATCCTGGCCTTGCCGATGCTTATTCCGTACGCAGGGAGGTTGACCGTCGGGGCGGAAAGCATCTGCTCGTATATCTCCGCGGCTTCCTCGAGCCTGCCCATTTTCAGGTAAGCGGTGAAAAGTTTCGTGTAAGGATAATAGGACGTGGGGGATTTTTCCAACATCTTCTCATAGGCTTCTACGGCGGCCTCGTACATATTGGCAGCGAGAAACTGATCGCCGATAACCTGGAAGGCGTGTTGGTTCCTGATGTAGGAGGAGGCTCTTCGGAACACAAGGAGAGCTCCTCTCCTATCGTCGTCCTTTAGAAACGAGTTGACGAGCGAAGAATAGACCTGCTCGTAGATGCTTCCGGTTGCAGCGGACTTCCCGAGGACATCCATGAGCGCTTCGGCAACCCCTCCCGCGAAAAACTCCCTCGAAAGCTTTGCGTTGTGCACCGACCGGAAGGCGTTGACGCCAAACCTCACTTTTTCGCAATAGGGGGGGTCGAGAATGAACTGTCCGAACTCGAAGCCCACCATCTTTCCGGAAACGACATCGCCATTGGCGAAGATGACCCGCACCCTGTCCGCTTTGCTTATGGGTTGCCCTTTCTTCTCGGAGGCGAAAACAAGATAATCGAGCTGCCTCACCTCCACCTTGACCATTTTGTCCTCGGCGAAAAATGTTTTGATGGAGATAACGTCGTCCTTTATCTGCTCTACCCGCCCGGAGAGGCGGTCGCCGTTGAGATTGTGGAGCACATCGCTTTCACCGGTGAACTGTAAAATCTCTCCGCCACGCTCGGTGCTGCGGGAAATGCCCTTCACGGCGGAACGCTCGATGACCAACCGCCCGCAACGTGGAGTCAGAATGGAGAGAGAACCTTCGTCGAGGCTCAGCTCCTTGGCGGAGACACGGTCCGCATTATTGAGGTAAACGTGCAGCTCGACCGACAGTGCTCCCGAGGGAAAAAGGAGGACGGCCACGATAATGGAGAAAACCTCATTCCGAATGCCTGCGGCACCTATCATGATACAATCTCAGAGCAGCGCGTTGCTGCCAGCACCCCCTGGTTGTGGCGCGTGCGCCTTTCAGGGTCCATTTTTGTGCTTTTATCTCTTTTTTGGGCGCCTGCGACAAGGCGGCGAACATAAGCCCAGAGCGCCCAGGGCATTGCCAACAACCGCCTGCGATTTCCAAGGGGAGACCTAACAGCCAAGGCAAGCGTTCGACGAACAGGCAGAAGTCAACTCCCGTCTGGTCAGGCCGGCTAAGTTCAGGCAAAGCCCACACAAATTGCTATCGCTGCGGCGATCTCATCGAGTTGCGTCGTCGTGAGATATCCGATTTTACTCTTGAATCGCGCCAAAGCCACGGATTTCACTTGAAAGCAGTCCGCCGTAGATTCTTTGCGCAAGCCGTTACGAGCGGTCGGGGCGAGATACACCAGCCATGGCTTCCTGTTGTAATCCTCCCTCCAGTTCGTTATTGGAACCACGATACGAAGCGGAAGCCGACCGACGCCGGCAACGTTGACGACAACCGCCGGACGCCTCTTTTTAATCTCCGCGCCAACTTTCGGGTCAAAATCCACCCACCACACTTCGCCCCTACTCGGATTCGTCATAGAGGTCTTTCTCGCCAAATGCGTCAAAGTCCGTCAACTCCCGATTGGTCCTGTACTGTTTTTCCGCCAGCGCCGCGGCCTCGCCGAGGATTATCTCGCGAGCCGGCTTGGCCAGTTTCATGACTTCCAGGGCCGACAGGTAAAGGGGCGGCCGCTTAGTCCCTTGCTCTTCGATTCCCTCCGCGCGGCCCGGAAAGAACTGTTCAGCTTTTTCTGGAGTAATCAGACCCTCGGCGAGTGCTCGCAAGGTCATTTGCCGCAGCCTTGTAGGATGTTCTCGGCCGGCAAACTCAACGGGTTCCCTTTGCCGCCAGCCGTGGGCGCTGAATTGGATGCAGAGGGTTCGGAAATGCCCCGCGCTAATGATGCCCAGGTCGAGCGCCCTGCGCATCCACGCTTGCATGCTTAGGCCATGCTTTTGCTTGAGAAGCGCCAGTTCCTGGAAAGTCACCCTGCGGCGATGGTCGCCAAGCTCGCGCTTTGCCACACCTGGGGGCACGAGGAATGCACCGGCAAAACGGTGGGCAAGCTTTTCGCGTTCGTTTTCCTCCACGCCCTTGCACTCCATGACCAAGTGCCCGAGCTCATGCGCGAGGTTGAATCGGCACCGGTCGTCCGCCGCTGTGCCGCTCACCACTATGACCGGGTATCGTTTGTTCGCCCGACCGGAAAGGCCATGGAACTCCTTTTCATCTTCGGTGCACTCCACGACGATGCCATCGCGGTCCTCGATGGTCTCAACCACGCTTTCAATGCGCGACTCACCCAGCTTCCACGATTTCCGCAGCCTTTCCGCCGCGACTTCCGCGCCGTCTGAAGTACGCACTTCTGCGGGTCTTGGAAAGCGAGAGATGCTGTGTGGGTACAGCTTTTTCTGAAGCCAGACTTGCTTTTCTACAATCTCATGCGCCAGGGCCTTGATTCGCTCCTGGCGCCTTTTGCCGAGAGCGGCGAGCTTCCGGAAACCAAGCCACTCGACTGTGACTTTTGGCTCTTTCAGGAAGTAGTCCGACCTCACACCAAGCACCCGGGCCAGATTGACAAGGAGAGCGGCATTCGGGCTGCTCCCGCCGCGTTCGTACTTCGACAGACCAGCCTTCGTAAGGCCAACGCCAAGTTCAGATAGTCGCGAGACGACCTGCTCCTGAGTCAAACCCGCCAGCAACCGGGCGTGGCGCAAACGTTCACCGATCATGGCCGAGCCTCCTTCTGTTGACAATATCTAATTTCAATAGGGCCTAAATCAATGTTGATAATATACATAAGATTCACAGTTTTGTCAACACAAACCTACCAGGGTAAAATCAGCTAATGCCAATGGGCCTCTGGGGCCCCAATCTTGATGCTTGTGCCGGTGATTAGGGGAGCCGCTGTTCTATGTTCCCCCATTTCCGCCTTCTCTTCTTTTCAGTTACTTTTTTGCTGACTGTCCAGTTGCGATGCCACCGCCAATCCCGGGCAACCGATCAGCCATTTTCTGCCCCCGCGAACGACGCCTTCCCGCAATCTGCGGCTATCACGCCCGCCCGGAGACCACGCACTGCCACCGTCCTGAACCTTAACAAGGCCGGCGAAATTCGGGCAGGCTTCAACGCCGCCAACTGTCGGAATTCACAACACGAAATATCGCTGTATAGAACCTCGCGACGTCCTTCGTCAATCCCGAAAGGTAGCCCTTGAGAGTTATCCCTTCGGAAACGAAGCACATTATCAGCCCGAAAACAATCACATTGAAAAGAATGATTATGACCAGCGAGAAGAAGCTGCCGGAGATTCTCAGGTCTTCCTGCCCGCGTTGAATGATGAAGATGTTCAGCAAAAGGTGAAATGACCACGTGAACCCTATGGCAGCGACGACGAGGCGGTAATAATTGCCGAAATTGATCCATATAGAGAGAAGAGAGTAAGCCGCCATCAGGGCGATGGTGTACAGGGGGAAGAAATAGGGGGCGAGCGCGATGAGGGTGTTGCTCTTTGTCGCTTTTATTTGTCCCCCTCGCTTTGAGAGGCGAATCTCGCGGACTTTTCCCCTGAACAGAAACACCCACAGAGCGTGGGTCAGCTCGTGCCCGACGATGTAAGCGCGGACCGGTTTGCGAAAAGCGAGAAAAAAGGTGAGATAGGATGCGAATCCTATCAAAAAGAAGGCGATGGTCTGCCGGAAATCGCCGGAATGGATTATCTGCCGGAGCGTCGAGTAGGCGACCGCGACACATGATGGAAGGAGAAGAAGAGCGAAGAGAATGTAAATCCCTTTTCGGATGGCGGATCTCTTTTTCATGGTGAGGGAACGCGGAGGCACGATTCCTCTTCACAGGTTTAATCGCCGGGAAATCTCACGTTGCTGTAATCAACATAGACGTGAAACCATATTTCCGCTCGCTTGACTCCCTTTGGGAAAGCGGGAAAGTGTTTCGCGGCGGCTGCGACGCTCTCCATAGCCGCGCGGTTGACGACGTCATGGGTGGAGCGGATTTTGGCGTCCGCGAAGACCGGCTGGTTCAGCGCGCCGTCGCGTGAGAGGTTGAACCATACCTTGACTCTCCCTTCAAAACCCTCCTTGAGGACTTCCGGCGGAGCCTTTTGATACTGAGCGATCAGCCGCTGCAATTGCCGACGATAACTCTCCGCGAGCGGATGCGCCGAGAAATCCAAAAGAGATTTATCCTCGATTCTTGGGAGGTCACCCTCCACGCGGGAATCTTCTGGCGGGGCGACCTTTTCTTTCTCGGGGGAGTTCTTTTCACGCTCTGCTTCGGAATCTTTCGGCGGTGTTTCTCGTGCGATGTCGGGAACCTCCGGAGAGGGACCGATTTTCTCGTGGGAAGGAGCCTTTTCGGTTTCATCTCCTCCCTGCACGAAGGTGAAGGAGATGAGCTTTTCCGGTTGTGCGCGGTCAATCCCCCATCCGCTGACCCGGACAAGAAAGACGGCGTGCAGCCCCAAGGAAATCAACAGAGTTGCCCTGAAAACTTTCGACCTGCACCAAAACACGATCCCCCACACAACCAGCAGAAGCGGATAAAATTGTGATATTGGGAAACTCATCCTCGATCACGAACGCCCATTGATTTCTTCCGACTGGACAACCGAATGGAGCGGGCTTTCCCTATCCTGTTCATCCTGTCCAGATTTTCTCATGCCCCTCGGTTGAAGCCAGCGCGCCGAATCCGCTCTTCCGAAACTCCCGGAAGTTTGCCCTGCCTCGAGAGAAAGTCATGCAAATATCGGGCGAAGATATCAATCTCGATGTTCACCTTTTCACCCGGCTTCCTCGCCCGAAGGTTCGTGGCGTTCAACGTGTGGGGGATTATGTGCACCGTGAAGCGACGCCCCGCGATGGATACGACAGTCAGGCTTATGCCCTCCACGGCCACGGAGCCTTTCGACGAGAGTTTTGCAACGATTTCCGGGGTCGCCTCGACCTCCAGGACCAAATCCTCACCTCCTCTTTCAAAGCGAGTGATTATCCCCGTCCCGTCCACGTGTCCGAGGACAAAATGTCCGCCGAGGCGGGACTGCGGGGTCAGGCTCCTCTCCAAGTTCACAATATCCCCGGGGCGGAGCCTATCGAGGTTTGTCCTGGACAAAGTTTCGCCGAGGAGGTCCATCTCGACTTCATCCCCAGAGATTGACGACACCGTCAAACACGCCCCATTGACAAGGATGCTGTCGCCCAGAACCGTCCCCTCAATGACCTTTCTCGCCTGAACCATGATGCGCCCCCCTGCCCCCGACTTTTCGAGGGAGACGACCTTTCCAACTTCTTCGACTATTCCGGTGAACATTCGCCTTTCCTCATCAACAGATTACTTTTCGAGGGGATAACAGGATGGGTGGCATTTCGGATTTCGGATTCCCCATTCCGCAATCTGCAATCCGCAATCCGCGATTTCCCGTCCATCCTGTTAGGGAAGCTGCTTTTACACATCATTATACGTCACCGTATTTGCGAACCCATCTACTTAGTGCTCCCATTCATAAATTCGCCGACGTATTCTTCCTCTGACAGGATAACAGGATGCACATGATTCTTAGAATCCTGTTTATCCTTGCGAAGCGTTCTTGAGCTTTCGCTTTACCTCAACTTCCCGCTGACATACTGGCTTGCCGGTGGCGACGACATTGTTAGCGAGTTGTATCTCCTGAGCCGCCACAACAACCCGCTCAACGCCGCGGCACGCGGGGCTGGACGATGACCCAACTTGTTTCGGCCCAGCCATGACCGGGCTGCAAGGCCTCCAACAACTTCTCCGTCAACTGCTTGCCCTTCGTGATCTTTCACCCAGCGGCCCTGGGCCTGTGATTTACTGGATGGCGCACATGCCTGGAACTATCCCGTCTATCCTGTTATCCCGTCAAAATAGCTCCTTTCGCAGCACCATTATACGTCACCGTATTTGCGGACCCACCTACTTAGTTGCGCCGATGTACCCTTCGACGAAAATGTCATTTCCGAACCGCCTGATGGATATATCGGTCACCGCCAGAGTGTCCTTCATATATCTCGCCCCTTTGCCCTCGACGACGGAACGAGCCTCCGAGCCCCCGATGATCTTTGGCGCATAGAAAAATGCTACCTTATCTACGATGCCGGCTTCAAGGGCGGATGTGATGAGCCTGCTCCCGCCCTCGAGAAGGACATAAAGAATCCCCCGTTTGGCGAGCCTTCTCACAAGGTCGCGGAGGCTGACCTTGCCTTCCTTTTCACGGCACAGCACAATCTCCGCCCCGGTGGAGGTGATGGCTTCCAGTTTAGCTTCAGCGGCGAGACGTGTCGTGGCGATGATGGTCGTCCGAGCTGCCATACCGGAGAGCAGCTTGCAGGTCAGCTCTATGGATGCCGAGGAGTCAACTACGACTCTCCGGGGTGTGTGTATCTCCCGGAATTTTCCTCGGACAGTGAGCGAGGGATCATCCTGTCTCACGGTGCCGATGCCGACCATTATGGCGTCGCTCTCGTTTCGCATACGGTGGGCGTGCCGGCGGGAAAGCTCATTGGAAATCCATTTCGATTCTCCGGTCGAGGTGGCGATTTTCCCGTCGAGGCTCACGGCGGCTTTGGCGGTCACGAGGGGAAGACCCGTCGCGATATACTTGTTGAATCCCTCATTGAGCCTTTCGGCTTCGGTTCGGAGAATGCCTCGGCTGACTTCTATCCCCTTTTTTCTGAGCATGCGCAGTCCGCGCCCACGGTGGGCTGGCCACGGGTCAGTCGCCCCGACGACGACTCGTTTGACGCCCGCCGCAACGATTCTATCCGTGCACGGGGGAGTCCGCCCGTACGTCGAACACGGCTCGAGCGTCACGTAAAGCGTCGAACCGGCGGCGGATTCACCGGCGCCGCGAAGAGCAATAACTTCGGCATGAGCCTCGCCCGGTCGTTTGTGCCAACCTCTCCCGACGATAACGCCGTCCTTCACAACGACTGTCCCGACGCGAGGATTGGGGCTGCTCGTGCCCTTGCCCCTTGCGGCGAGGCGAAGGGCAACTCGCATGAATTTCTCGTCAAGGGCCGTCATCGGTCTTGTTCCTTCCATGAACGCGCCGCCGGCGCCTAAGTGCTCTGGTTCATAAATTCCGTCACGCATTTTTTTTGACGGGATAACAGGATGGACGGGATGTTCTCAATCCTGTTGATCTTGTCAAAGAAACTCCTTTCGCACAGCATTACACGTCACCGTATTGGGGAACGCGTGTACTAAGCTTCCTCCGCCGGGGCCACTCTGCCCCACTCTGCACCTTTGCGTCTCTGCGTTTCATCCTCTGATACTGTTCAACCCAGAGGCGAAGAGACGCGGAGCATTTTCAGTTATTAGCCGAAAAGTGCCTGTGCGAAATCGGACGGAACAAAGGGCTCGAGGTCGTCGAGATTCTCTCCGATGCCAACGAACTTTATCGGGATGTCAAGCTCCTCCTCAATGGCAAGGAGAATGCCGCCCTTGGCTGTCCCGTCGAGTTTCGCCATAACGATTCCCGTCAAACCGAGCGCCTCGTGGAACATCCTTGCCTGCTGGAGCGCGTTCTGGCCGGTCGTCGCGTCGAGAACCAGCAGCACTTCGTGCGGGGCGCCGGGCATTTTCTTGCCGACGACACGCTGCACCTTTTTCATCTCCTCCATGAGATTGACTTTCGTGTGGAGCCTTCCGGCGGTGTCTATGATTAGGAAGTCCATCCCCCTCGCTGTGGAGGCTTCGGCGGCGTCGAAAGCCACGGCTGCGGCGTCTGCGCCGTGCTGGTGTTTGACGATGGAGGCGCCGGCTCGCTCGGCGAGGATAACGAGCTGGTCAATGGCGGCGGCTCGGAAAGTGTCACACGCAGCCACAAGGACTTTCTTACCATCATCGGTGAGACTCTTTGCCAGCTTAGCAATGGTCGTGGTTTTCCCTGTCCCGTTCACGCCGACGACGAGAATCACAGTTGGAGGCGACGCGGAAACGCTCAGCGGGACGCTTTCCGACCCGAGCGCGCAGGCGACATCCTCCCGAAGCCTTCCCAGAAGTGCGTTCTTATCGAGTCCCCTCTCGCTCTTGTAAACCTCCCGCACCGATTCCATCAGGCGTGTTGTCATTTTCACGCCCATGTCCGTTTGGAGGAACGTGGCTTCGAGTTGTTCGAGGAGCTCCTCGTCAATCTTACCCTTCCCGGTGAGAATCCTGACGATGCCGGAACTCAGACGGTCTCTGGTCTTTTTCAATCCGCGTCTGAGCTTCCCCAGCAGAGCTTTGCCCAAAAATCTCTCCTCTCTTGCACCGAACAGATGACCGCCGAATGCCACGATGCTTTCGAGCGGCAATGTCTTGCACTCCTCAATATTATAGCAAAATTATAGCAAAAGCGCGCCGTGTTGGGTAAAAGCATGATGAATTGCGTCTGGCCGCGTCTCCGTGGCCTGCCAGCTTGTCTTCTTTCGCTCTTCCGGCACGTGGCCGAGGCGCGATACCTGCGTCGAGCCAGCGACCTTGTCCTATAATGCAGAGCATCGGGCTTGGATTTTTGCCGGGCTTGAGCCGGCAGCACCCTTAGCCACCGGCTTCAGTCGGTGGTATCAGACACACCATGCTTTCTCTGAGGAGCCGGCTTCAGCCGGGCTTCTCGACCAGAGGATTCATCCGAATTATGCCGCGCAAATACGGCCTAACCCGATGAATTCAGGCGTGCAACCCGAAAATTGCAGCCTGATGATTTCCCGCCCCTGTCGGTTCGAGTTGGCGCATCCGTGATTCGGAGTATAATTGGCGCCCCGCGGCGACCGGGCTGCGGAGCGGTTGTTCAAACTGAACGCATCTGTTGGAGGAAAACATATCATGACAGCGCGTCCAACCTTATCGAGGCGAGCCTTTTTGAAAGGGGGACTCGCCGTGCCTTTTGCGCTGAAGCTCAGTCGCGGCAGGTCCATCGAGAAAGCCCCTCGCCCGAACATCGTCATCATCGTCTCCGACGACCAGGGCAAGCTGGACCTCGGCTGCTATGGGAACAAGTTTTGCACGACGCCAAACCTCGACTCACTCGCTCGCGAGGGCATGCGTCTGACGAACGCTTTCATTCCCACCGCCATCTGCACGCCGAGCCGCTCTGCGCTGCTCACCGGCCTTTATCCGCACCGAAGTGGAGCATACGGCTTTCGGAGCATCAAACCGGGCGTTCACACGCTTCCTGAGCTGATGTCAAAGGGGGGCTACCGCACGGGCATCATCGGCAAAGTGCACGTATCTCCGTTGAGCCAGTTCCCATTTGACGTGCTCGTGGGCGTCGGCGAGCTTGGATTCGGGCGCGACGTTGACAAATACGCCGCCGAGGTCGAAAAATTCCTCAAGAAGACCAACGACAAGCCCTTTTTCCTCATGGCCTGCTACGCCGACCCGCATCGTCCCTTCCCAAGAAAAGGCGTCGGGAAGGGAAGGGCAGCGGAGGTTCCCAACCCTCACGACTCGCGGAAGGTTCTCATCCCGCCTTTCCTTTTCGACACGCCGGAAACCCGCATCGAGCTCGCCCAATACTATGATGCGATTCGCCGGATGGACCGGGGGGTCGGTCTTGTCCTGAAAGCCCTTCGAGACCAGGGCAAAGAGAACAATACCGTCATTTTCTTCACCAGCGACAACGGCATGCCATTCCCTTTCGCGAAGACCACCCTTTACGATGCCGGAATCAACATGCCCTTCATCGTGCGCTGGCCGGGCGTCGTCAAACCAGCTTCTGTATGCGATTCCATGCTCAGCTTCATTGACATCTTGCCGACCTGCCTCGACATCGCGGGCTCACCCATCCCAAAAGGCATTGACGGCCGCAGCTTTGTCCCGGTTCTGCGAGGCGAAAAAAAGATGTTTCGAGATGTGATTTTCGCTTCCCATACCGACCATGCCAGAAAACCGAGAGTCCCAAGCCGTGCCATCCGAGCCCGCCGTTACAAGTATATCTACAACTTCCGTCCGGATCTCGCGTTCCAAAACAACGCCATGAACAGCCCCACGTGGAAATCCATCCTCAAGAAAGCCGCCACCGACCCGAAAGTCGCCGCCCGCGTACGCTCCTTCAGATTTCGCCCGAGGGAGGAACTTTATGATTTGAGAACTGACCCATACGAGCTGAACAATCTCGCCGGAGAACCTTCGTGCAACCGCATTCTCGTCGGGCTGCGAACGCAGCTCAGGGAATGGATGAAGGAGCAGAAAGACCCTTTTCTCCCGGAGATGATGAAATGAGACGATTCCGGCGACGATACTCAGGCTGATAGCGTCTTTTTCCCTTCCGAGGTGCAGCCACGCGGTAATCCCTCGGTCTCAGGGGGAGATGAAGTCCCCGCATAGAGCGCATAGAGCTCGGAGGGAGTATTTGCCTATCTCCGATGAACGGAGAGGACGGCCCCACTCGCGGCTGACAACCCTGGGGGTGGCTCCGTTTTCCCGTATGGCCAGCTTTCGGCTCTGTGTCCTCTCAAGGCAAAATGATAGCCTGGCGCTCGGATCTGACGAGGCGTCCTCGTGGCACGGGCGTCCCGCCCGTGAACACTCATGGGCAAGATGCCCATGCTACGGCAGGCGACGACGGAGTCCTTCTGATGCTTCTCTCTGCGACCCTGCGCCTTTGCGTTGTTCTCCTTTTCCCTTCTTTCCTCCGGTATCCCCCCAAGACTGAGGCCATACGCCACACCCCTTTCCGAGGTAGCCGACAGCTCAAAAATAGGGTATTATATAAGATGCAGGGAGGAGCTTGCAGAATCGCCTCTTTGGCCCCGTTCGTTCGGTGAAACTGAATCTGCATGTTGCCAACGACGATTGCGATTTCGAGAGCTATAAGGGAGGCGACAGAAGGCTACGCATCACCATGAACTTACGAGAAACGCCCATCTTCACTCCACCTCGGTTTTTGCTCATGGGGCGAGCCTCCCTGATTGCGGGAGCTGCGATCCTTTTTGCAGCCATCAACTTCTGCCCTGATTTGTTCGGCGCCTCCAAGATACTGACCTTCAGCGACTGCCCTTACGCGGAAACGCCCTTGCCACGGGACTACGGCAGCGACAAAGAAGTCTCACTGACCTGGGGTACCGAAGGGCGAACTTCCCCGCTGATTACCTCCACAGGCGAGTCGCCGTTTTCTGACCATTCGCTCGATGCAACGAATCGCTTCATCTTCGCCCAGGGGACATCGGTCATTCAGTTCAATCCCACCGTCCGAGTGACGAGGGTTTTCGTGAGAGACAATGAACCCGATTTCCTCGAGTACTCGGCTTCGGGATTGACGATAAGCGGGGAACTGCAATCTTCCCCCGTTTTTTCTGAAACCGCAGACTTCGTCCCAACGGTTGACAGCGGAATATGGATTGAGGTGGAGGGCCAGGGGGCGATAGATACCCTGCGTTTCATATCCCACGACGACCTCACGAAAAGTTATCTCGTAGATGACCTCGAGTTCGAAATCTACTCAGAGACGGAAGTCATCGCCCTTGCTGGGCTCAACCAATCGGTGTTGGAGGGAAGCACTGTCACGCTCGACGGGCGCGGCTCGGTGAACGCCGACTCTTTCTCCTGGGCACAGCTCAGATTAAGCGACGAACCGCAGGTCACACTTGCATCTCCGGCCGAAGCGGTGACCACGTTCATGGCTCCGCCAGTGCCGACGGCAGCCGTTCTGACTTTCGAACTGACAGCCAGCGGCCCCCTTGGCTCCGACACAGACCGGATTGAGGTCAAGGTCAACATCTCAAAACCTCCCGCGACGCCGCCGGAGGGTTTGACCGTCCTGCCCGGTGAAGCGGAACGGGCTTTGAGAGCAGTCGTGGAGTGGGCGGCTCATCCGGATGCTGCCAGCTACGCCGTCTATCGAGCAGAGGGCGCCCCCCAGAGCGATTACGTGAAAGTCGCGCCGAGCATTCCCCTGGCGGGATACGAAGATGATTGGTTAGAGGAGGGGAGCATCTACTTTTACAAGGTAGCCGCAGCGAATGGATTCGGGTTGGGTCCGCCTTCGGAGCCGGTCGGCTTTGTGGCGTGCCGCAATCTGGCCCTGGATGCCGACGCGCTCCCCATGGCCCGGATCATCAGCCCCACGGGCACAGGCTCCAAGGACATCGAGGTCATACGCGACGGAGTGACGCAGGAGAGTTACGACAGCTATCACGGCGGGGTTACGGAGAGTGAGGACTCGTACGGCTACCTGTGGGAGCAACCTCGCTACTTCGACACCATCGTTTACTACGAGGGAAAAAACTTCAGGGATGGCGGGTGGTGGAGCAGCCTGACCGTCCAGTACACCCCTGACGGAGAAAACTGGATGGAGGTCGAAGGGCTGACCATCTCGCCCGACTATAATTTTCAATATGGGCTGGATGGGCGATGCGACTATATGAGATTCCTTTTGACATTTGAGAGGTGTCAGGGCATCAGCGTTCGCATCTTCGGGGAGCCGGGCGGAAACGCCGACTTCACTTCCATTGCCGAGCTGGAGGTCTATGGCGACCAGGCGGCGAACATCGTCGTCGCGGACGCGGGGCCCGACCTCCGTCAGGAGGAGAGCACGCCAGTCACCCTCCACGGCGAAAACTCACTCAACGCAGAGGAACATTCGTGGGAACAAATCACATTGGGCGACGAACCGCAGGTGTCTCTCGCCGGCGCGGACACGCCTAATCCGACTTTTCTCGTGGAAGATGTTCCGGCGAATACGGTATTCACTTTTCGCCTCATGGTCATGGGCTTTCACGGCCCGAAATCTGACACCGTCCGAGTCACTGTGGTGAACAGAGAGCCGCCCGGGGTGACCGAAGGTCTTTCGGCGGCAGGGGGCGACCCCGCCTTCGGCGGGGTTGAGCTGTCCTGGCGACCGAATAACGACGCCACAAGCTATAACGTCTTGAGAAGCACCGCCCCGGCTGCCGGCGAGAGTGTCATCGCCTCCGGCATTACGACCGCATCCTACGTTGACGCCGACCCCGACCTCAAGCCCTACCACGCGTATTATTACCGCGTCGTCGGCGTGAACGACTACGGCGACGGGCCGACATCAACCGCCGCTTCCGGCACGCCCATAGAGAATCTTGCCATGTATCCTGACGCGCTGCCGATTGCCGCAATTCCGCATCCAACGGGAAGCGGCCAAAAAGACCTCGACGTCATCCGAAATGGAATCGTCCACGAGAAAGGATACGATAGCTTCGACGGAGCTAATCCCGCGGAAGAGGACTGGTATGGCTACCTTTGGAGCGACCCCGTTTACCCGGACACAGTTGTTTATACCATGGGCAAGAATTACCTTGATGGCGGGTGGTGGACGTTTCTCACCGTGCAATATACGACCGACGGCGAGACATGGCTTCAGACTCCGAACGTGACAATAACACCTCCTTACGATTCCGAGGATTATTACGCCGCACGACCCAATTACTCGCGCTATACGCTCACCTTTGATAGGGTGCGGGCGCTGGGGCTGAGAATCTACGGAAAGCCAGGGGGCATTGCGGAGTTCGCCTCAATCGTCGAGCTGGAAGTTTACGGGCTTGATGCCCCACTCGCTTGTACGAGGGAGCTCGTCCCGCTCTTCTATACTCCCGGTGGAACGGTTAGCATCGTCCTTTCCGTCGAAATCCACGAGCCGCCTCCCCCTGATTCGCTGACCGTCACCGAGCTTGTTCCCGAGCAAGCAAGCCTCGTAAATGCGGCCGGAGGAGACATCGCCGTTCCGGGACAAATCACGTGGAGCTTCGGCCCCGGCGAAATCGCGGAGATGCAGCTTGCCTATACCATTGCTATTCCACGCGACCATTCCGGAACGCTCTCCTTTCAGGGCTCGCTTTCCTATGGGGACGTGAGCGATCAGCGAATTCGCGGAGAAGATTCCCTCTATGCAAAACTTCCCCCCACCAGAAACCTCCGTCTGGAAATGACTCTCCTCGGACACCTGCGATGGTCGCCCGTGCTGGATGAAGGCGTCGTGGGCTACCACGTCTATCGGAGCATCAACGGTGAGGCGTATGAGGATATATCCGGGTTGCTCGCAGAGGCGTTTTTCGATGACGGCGATGTCGAGGAGGGGCCCGCTTACCGATACAAGGTCACAGTGGAGAACGCATCCGGAGTCGAGAGCGAGCTCGCCGAATCTGGAGCCGCTGGACCGGCGTCGGTCATCATGCGCCGAATCGAGTTCGAGGATTACGATTACGGACGGGGACTTTTCCCCGGCGGAGAGGGCCGCACCGGATTCCCCGCCCCGAGCAGCGACGACATATCGGGCGGCAACGACTATTTCTTCCATAATACCGACGCGACCAACGCCTACCGCCCGGGAGACGCCGTGGACATAACGGCTTTCGATGACGCCGGCCACTTCATCTGCGGCGCCGCGGAAGGAGACTGGTGGCGATTCAGCTTCGACCTCCCGCAAGCAGGATATATCAAAATAGCCGACCTGCGAGCAGCAAGTTCTGACGAGGCAACCTATGACTTCTTCTGGGACGATTTGCCCGCCGGAAAGTTCTCTTTCAACACCGGTGGCGAGGATACTTGGCGGACATATCAGATGGACATTCCCCCGTTCATGTCCTCCGAAGGCGTTCACACGCTGCGAATCCGCGCCGCCGCCGGCGTGAGCAGCGCAGACTCCTTCGGAATAGCGTTCGGCTGGTCTCCCCCGAAGAGGCAAGTGATTTTTGCGGACGATTTCGACAGGTACGCCACGTCCGACGAGGTTGTAACACTCGGAAAATGGGGCATCGTCAACGGAAGCGCTGAGCCGCAAGGCGCATGGCGGCTGTGGAACACAGGCGGGGAACCTCTCGCGGAGGATGAACCGGGGCCGGACTTCCCCGGCTTCGCTTCCGGCTACATGATTTCCAATGGCGACTTTGCCGGCGGAGTCCAGCTGGACGAGGAGCTTCTCTCCCCCCAGATTGACTGCACCAGGTACATCTGCGTTGCGGTGCAGTTTCTCGGCGCCATCAATATCTATGAGACCGACCCCGACGGCGACCTCCAGACCACCGACTTCGATATTTCGTTGTACGACGAGAAGACGAAATCGTGGTCCGAATGGGTGAACTTGTTTACGCGAGACCGCACCGGCGGGGATGATTTCTCCGCCATACCGAAATGGTTTGACATCTCATCCCTCGCCGACGGGAAGACAGTCAAATTCCGATGGCACTTCTACAACACAACCTGGGACTACTGGTGGGCTGTTGACGACGTGAGGGTCAGCGGGGAGAAGCGTCCTCCCCGAGTCATTTCCGCCGCTGTGGGCCCCCTCGGCTCAGTCACCCTTTCCTGGGAAAGTTTCGGGCAGGGACTCTATACCGTCGAGTTCTCCGACGACATTCTCGAAGGAACGTGGCAGCCGGTCCCCGGCGCCGACTGGCCGACTGTCGAAACGACCTGGCAGGGAGACGACCTTTCCGAGCAACGCCGCCGCTTTTATAGAGTCACGTCGGAATGAACCGTAAGGCCTTGGCTTTTCGACCCAATACTCGGGGAGACCGCGCGAAGAACCGACCGGACGTCTCGTCTTAGCGTTCCGATTCCTAAGTTCGCTGACGTATTTGCTCCGAGAGCATAACAGGACGCCCGGGATTTTGGATTTCAGATTTCGGACTGCCGATTCCGGCTCTCCCTTTAACCCCGAAAAGGGCCTAAAATTCGAGTAGTTTCCAGTAGTCTCTCGACGAGAGGGCATACTGGAATGCGTGTTTCGTTCCACTGCCCTGATTAGTATCGCGCTTCTAGCTGAGTTTTGGGCATATGATATCACAAATCTTGTCTTTTGTCAATAAGCTGGTGTCCGTGACTTTGCGGTGGTCTCGGGGATTATGCACGCGGAGTGTAAGGCCGACGCGCCGGCGAGGCGGGTCGGCGGCTATGCCATGTGATGGTCCTTTGGCAGAGGATGCCGCCATCCGCGTTCCTCAGTAAAAGCCTTATCGATCTCATCCAGAAATTGGGAAGGTAGGAAACCGCCCCTGTGGTCGTTTGCGGAGTCCGCGGTCTTCAGGGCGTAAGGGCAGATATCGCGGGGGCCCGAGCGGGCGTGGGAGAGGTACAGGGCTCTCCGGGCTCGCGTCATTGCGACATACATCATCCTTCTTTGCTCTCTTTCCTTTTCGGCCCCTTCCCCGATCTTTGGGAACGTGCCCTGCTCCAGCCCGATGACGAAAACGTAATCGGTAGTGAGGCCCTTGGCTTTCTGGATCGTCAGGATCCTGACGGGGTTGCCGCCGGTGAGGGACCGCGCGCGTGCGTCGTGCACCCATTCGGCAATTTCGGGGAACAAGCCCTTGGTGCTGGCCCAGGGGCGCAGTGCTCGGGTGGCGTTTGCGAGGTAGTCGTGCGGGTGGGCGGAGCGCTTCACCGACTCGAGCAGTTTCAGGACGTCGGCGAGGCATTCCGACTTGTGAGAGGCCTCGCGCAGGGCGGCGTACAAGGAGGTTTTGCGTTCCGCGGCGGCTTGCCATAGCTGGCTCACATTGGCCAGCAGGAGCTCCTTGTTGCCTTCCTTCTCCAACGGAATGGGCAGGTCGCGGTTCTGCAGAATCTTTTCGATGCATAGGCGCAGGGCCAGGTCATTCTCCGTATCCTGAAGCCAGTCCTTCATGCGATCGAGGAGAAACAGACCGGTCTTTTCGACGTCGACGTTGCACTCATAGGCTACGCGCTGTTTTCGCAGCTCGTTCTTGACAAGTGCAGCGCGTTTCATGGATGGGGTGAGGACCATCACTTCGTGGGACTGACTCAGCTTCTTGGCCTGGGCGGCGATGGAGCGCGCTTGCCGCACCGCGCTTGGAGAGTTAGAGACCAGTATCTTTTTGTCCTTCTTGACAATGCTGCCCAGGTTGGGTTTGCGTCGCCTATGGGAGCTGTTTTTGGCGATAAGGCTGAGGGCACCGTTCAGGATCGAGGGGGGGCACCTATGGCATTCGTTTAGCTCGCGCACCTTGGCGTGTTCGCCGAAATCGGTCTGGAAGCTCAGTATAAGTTTTGGTGAGCCGCCTCGGAAGCTGTAGATGCTTTGGTCGTCGTCGCCAACAGCGAAGAGACCTTCTTCTTGGCCATGGGAGAGGAGCCTTATCAGGTTGTACTGAGCCGTGTTGATGTCCTGGTATTCGTCAACGAGGAGGTAGGTGGCGTGCTTCTGAAGGTCCGCGCGCACATCGTTGCAGCCAGGGTTCCGCAGGGCCTCGACGGCGAGGTAGATTTGGTCGTCGTAATCGATCGCGTTTTGCCCTCGCAGGAGCCTCTTGTACTCGGAGCACACGTCACACTTGTCGCTCCTTATTGGCTGGCAATCCCCTAACTGCCTACAGTGCAGCACTTGTTTCGCCAGCGCTCTTTGCAGGCCGAGCAGGGATGCCGCGTCCGCCGCGATTATTTGGGTGGCGGTGCCGCTGGCAACAAGCCTGAATCCCTTGCGGAGTCCGACTTTTTGGCGGCATCTGTCTATGACCTCATTTCCGAGGCTGTGCATCGTGCGGATCCAGCTTGGCTGGCGTTCAGGGGCGACGTAGGTTTCCTGCTCCGCGTCATTGCTCAGCCGCTGGCAAAGCTCCGCGCCGGCCCCACGAGTGAATGTGATTGCGCTGATCTCCTCAGGGTCGGCCTTTATCTGTTCGCTCTCGATTAGGAACTTGATTCTTTTCGCGAGGGAGCGGGTCTTTCCGGTGCCCGGCCCCGCCAGGACCAAGATCGGTCCAGGGTACTCGCAGGCCGGGTCGTCTGGTGGGTGACTAGCGAGCGTATCTTCGGCTCGATCCCGCAGGTTCCTTTGCACACTTTCCCTTCCTCTCGGTTGGACCGTTTAAGATTACCAATCCGGCGCGGGGCAGTCAAGGTAAATCGTGAGGGCCTCTGACAATGGGAGGTTTATGTGCTGAACGTATCATGCTCGTGGTTCGGCGGTTGCGGGGAAACGGTGAGGGCGCTCGGGCGTCCGCGCTTTGGTCTGGCAATCGAATGAGGGCGTCAATCTCCGGGGTCATAGGGAGAGAGCCTCTCGCCGAATGTTCATGAGCAATGGTGTGTTGCGGTTCCTGAAATCCCCTGTGCGAATCACGAGGAAGGAAACGACTACGTCGTACTTGAGGGAGAGTTCTGAGGCGACGGGGGCCATACGCATCAGCTCCTCCTCGGCATCTTGGAAGTCCTCAAGGACGACCATGAGGTCGAGGTCGGAGCCCGGTTTCGCTTCGCCTCTGGCGTGGGAACCGTAGAGGACCAGCTTTTCGAGCCTGGGGCCGTAGATCAGGCGAAGGCGCTCGCGAATCTCGCGCACCATTTCGGGAATCCGGTTCCTTGTTTCCAAGTCATCTCTCTGTTGTCGTTCATCGTTCATCGTGCGAGCCCTTCCACGGTGCTACGGTGCTCGTTTATGGAGCGGTTGGCCAGGTCCTCGATTCGGTTCAGCGGCTCGCGGTCGAGCGGCCCCGGGAGAAGGAAGATCGCGTCCTCGACGTGAATTGCCTCGCACTCACGCCCGTCGGCTACTTCCTCGAATGTGTCCGGCATCGTCAGGAGGGAGTTCTGCCGCTTCACAGTTCCCGGGTACTTCATCTGATCTTCACCTGCGCTGGGCTCAGGATAGCAAAGCCGTAGTTGGCGAGTCAACGGAATTTCGGAATGGGAATGGGTTGGAGGGGCTTGACAGCGTGCGGGTACGTTGCAGTGGGTAAAAGCTTGCCCGGGGGCTGACGTCGGGCCGCCGTTCTGCGGGATTCGAAAATGCGCACAGAAGAAGAATGTGGACGTCTGCCCATTCTGTTAGGAATTCTTTGGACGGGATAACAGGATGTACCGGATTATATCCGGACTATCCAGTCAATCGTGTAAATCCTGTCTAAGATCTCCTCCTAATCCTGTGAAACCTGTCAGGATTTTTTTTGACAGGATAACAGGATATACAGGGTCCTACGAGAGTCAGGTATCTTTGCAAGAGGATAACAGGATGGAGAGGATTCTGGGAATCCTGCCTATCCCTGTGAAACGTTTTTGGCCTGTGCCGGCCTGTGATTTACTGGATGCTTCACGTCTCTGGAACAATCCCATCTATCCTGTTATCTCATCAAAACAGCTCCTTTCAGAACGGCATTACATCTCACCGTATTTGCGAATTGATGCACTGAGATGGGGATCATCTTCCGACTCGTGACGATGTGGGTCTATCTGTAATGACGACTGCGTGGTCGTCAATCCTGAAGTAAATGCCGACAACTTCTGTGACGTAGCGGATGGCGTCATAGAGGGGGACGTTTCTCAGGCGAAGGTCAATCCTGGGGGCCGCCTTACGCACCCGATCAACGATTACGATATTGACGTCAGCCTCCCTGGAAAGATAATCAAGCGCCTCCGTCAACTGGGCTTCCTCGAACCTCATCTCCGGCAGGATAGTGCGGCGGAGTTTTCCTTCGAGTGCGCTCTGCTCGCGCGTTCTTAGCTCCTTGACCTCCTCGAATCCCTCGACCACCTCGATCTGGTAGGCCTCGTCGCCAATCGCGATGTTCACGCCTTGCTTCAGGGGAAAAGGTCCGTACGTCGCGCCAGTCTCGACGTTGCGCAGTCTGAATTCGAGCGGCTTCCTGGGTACCTTGGCCCCCGAGGCGCCCGGCGTCTGTGACCGCGGAGTGGTAGCTGCGAACCCCATGGCTCGTCTGCTGGCAGGGGCGGGGGTCGGTGTGGTGGTGCGGCGGCCGGTTGTTCTACTGGTGGCTGCAAAGCCTCCGAAGGTCGGGGGTGTTTGGCCGGTGCGCGGTGGAGCTTCTGGCGTACGTGCAGCTTGGGACACTCCGCCTGCGAAGGCCGCAGGCGCTTCGGGCTCCGGCTGTTTAGCTCTTTCCGCGACGGCGCCTCCGTATCCCCCGGGTGCTTTGGTATCAGGGACTTCGGTTGTGATACCGTTTGCGACAACCAAGACTCCCAATGCGACAACGGCAATCCATGCGATTCTCTTCATGATTTTTCCTCCCTTTCATTTTGATTGGTTTGATCCGGTTTTGACGGTTTACGGGCTATGATGTTGAGGTATCCCTCACCTCCGTTTCGGGTTACGACGATCATCCGTCGCTCTATCCAATCGGTTTTTGAGTCATCCGCGTAAGTCGTAGCCATGCACATGATGTAGGATTTGGGATGAGGCACGGCGGGCGTGCTCTGCTGGACAAGCTGAGGTTTTTGGCCGCGGAATGCGATTATGGCTGCGACGGTCAGACAGGCGGCGGCGGCGAGAGCCAGGGCGGGGCGTAATAAGAGGCTTGTGCAAGATTTGTGAGTTTTAGGCGAGGGGGCGCCGGAGTGGAGGGCCTCCAGAACGTTGTGCTGAATTGCCGGGCTGAGCGTCAGCGAGTCGGTCTCCCGGCGAAATAGTCCGGAGAGTGACCGAGCGAAATCTTGCTCGCTGGCGAGGGCCTGGCGGCAGTCATCACAGGTTTGCAGATGTTCCTCAATGGAGGTCCGTTTCCTCGAAGGAAGCGATTCGTCCAGATATTCGTGGAGTAAGTTCTGACAACGCTTGCAGTTCATGAGTTTCTCCTATCGTATGTGCCAGTAGGACGGAAAAGGTTCAATTCCTGTGGAATCAGCTCGCGAAGGCGTCTTGTGGCGTAATGGAGGCGGGACTTTACGGTACCTTTGGTTAGGCCGATGTGCCGGGCGATTTCGGCGATTTTCATGCTTTCATAGTAGCGCAGGACGATGACTTCGCGGTGCGGGGGGGAGAGGCGCTGGATGGCGTCGGCGAGAAGGGACGAGGCGGCTTGTGCGTCGAGACGGTCTGGATTGGAGGGACGGGGAATCTGTTGGTCCGGCGGTTCGTCGGTGTAGATGATTCGCTTTCGCTTTCGATGATAGTGGCGGGTCAGGTTCAGGAGTATGCCGTGGAGCCAGGTGTAAAGGGCGGATTTGCCGCGGAACCGGCGGGCAGACCGTACAGCCAGAATAAGGGTGTTCTGAACCAGGTCTTCGGCGTCGGTCTCGTTGCCGCACAAGAGGTAGGCAGACCGAAGCAGCCTGTTCCCGTAGAGACGGACCAGTTCCTCCACAGCAGCGGGGTCTCCGCCCATCATCGCAGCGACTATCTCGGCCTCATTCATCACCTATGTGTGCCATATTGAGAGAAAAAGGTTCAAAGAATCTGGCGTTCAATCTCGCCCGCTTTCCCCGGGAAGGGGGCGGCTCAGACGCTGGAGGACGGACTGGATAGTGCGGGACTGTTCGGGAGTGAGTTTGCCGTTGCCGAATCGGACGAAGTAGTAGAGGTCGGTCACGATTCGCACATCGGAAAGGGGCTGTCTGCTGGCAGCGACCCTATCGGCGAATTCGAGTGGTGTATCGGCGGGTTGTTTGGTCATGCCTCTCTGTCTGAGAAGGCGGAGCATCTTTTCGTAGAACTTGACCCTGAGACGGGCGCGGCGGCCGGGCTGCCGCCCACCGGAAAGAAGACGGGACCCGGCGCCTCGCCTGAGCCGCACGATGGCCGCAGCGAGTGCCCCAAGCAGTGCGATGGCGCCGACGGCCAGAAGTGTGCGAAACAAGACGCTGCTTGTCACTCTACCGAGGACACGCGAGACAGCGAAGCTTGCGGAGAGAGCGCATTGCTTTATCGAACGATAAACCTTTTCCCCTCCGGCAACCACGAACCGAAAAGCGGCTTTTTGCCTGAACCTGCTGTACCCGATGACGCCCTCGGCCCATTGGTTTTCACAAACGCGGAAAAGGTTTGTCAACGGGGTGAGGAGAATGGAGAAGAAAGTCTCCGGTCTCTCGTGCTCGGGGAGGACCGGAGTGGGGTCGAAGTGCGTCCATCCCCTTCCCCTGACAAAGACCTCAGCCCAGGCATGAGCATCCAAGCGGCGCACAAGAAACGTTTTTCTTTCGGGGTCCCACCTCCCCGTGGAATATCCGTAAGCGAGACGGCTGGGAACTCCCAGTTCCCTCATAAGAATGACCATAGCCGACGCGAAGTACTCGCAATGCCCCGGTTTGTTTGCAAAGAGGAAGTCGTATAGGGGGCCTCTTCGTCCGGGCCTCTGCGTGAGGTCGAGTGAGTATTGGCAGTGCATGCTCAAGTAGTTTCGGACAGCCTGCGCCTTCTTGTAGTCGCTCGAGACGCCGCCAGTGACCTGCTTTGCAAGCTCCCCAAACCGATGATTCAGCTCTCGTGGGAGGCGCGTGTACAGCCTTCTCTTCTCTTCATCGAGGTCAGGCGGGCTCTCCATTGTGCGAGGAGCCGTGGGACGGCTGATAATCCACCGCGGAATACGAGAAAAGACCGTGTAAGTCAGCCTCCCTCCGAAGCGGTGCCGGCAATAGTAGGAGTCATCCACATTGCCGGCGATGTTGCTGACATCGGCTTCTACGGCTACAGGGGGAGTGAAAGCCGAGAAAATCGGCGCCTTGGAATACGTGTAAAAGAGGGTGTACTGCTGCGGGACGAGTTCGGGGTCTTTCCGGACGTCCTCGATGGAGTTGTACTTCTCGGAATCCGAAGCGGCGACGAAAAAGCGGCGCGATTTCCGGATGAAGATGTTCGCGGGCATATCAACCGTTGGGCTCGGTTTCGCACGCATGCTCGCGTAGCTGAAGTCCGGTCTCCGCCATCTCTTTCTCTTGGCGTCGTAGCGATGCATGGCCGCCCAGCGCCATAAAACCGTGTGAGGGGGATTCTGGAGCGTGGGAAAAGCCACCCTCATGACCGGCCGAGGGTCTCGGTTGATGATTCCCGCGATGTTGAGGTCAACATAATCCGATAGACCCGACGAGAGTCTTCTTCCGAGACTGCCGAAGAAGGTCTGGAAACTGAGGGGACTGTCGGAGGTCGCTGAGCGGGGGAAGGAAATGAATATCACCGCTGTGAGGAGCGCCACGATCCCCGATGCCAGCAACGTCCCCGTGAAAAAGCCCCTCGTCAACAGCCGCCCGCTGCGTCCCTTTCCGGCGGGGGCGACTACTGGCGCCGAGACGACGGCTTCTGGGGCCTTCAATTGCTTGCGGAAATGGAATAACGTCAATGCCCACATCGCAACAACAAGGTAGAGCAGGACCAGCGGAAGAACATATAACTCCACAGACACACCGGCGCAAGACACGAACTGGAAGAAGCTCAGAACGAACATGTGAACGTAGTCTCTGTCGGCCTTGGCGTTATACACCTTGAAAATCTGGAGGAAAATTGAAAGTCGCATCGCCGTCATGGGAATGCGAACAGTGACATCCTCCCCAGGAAAAACTTCTGAGAAAAGGTCGTAGCAACACCACGCCAGAAAGATAAACGTAAGAATGTACCAGGCGGCGGAGTAAGCTCGGTGGCGGAAGAGCCGGCCGGGCGAGTGCTCACGCTCCGAAGGGCCAATGGCGTGCTCCGCTGACCCAAAAGCGGATGTCCCGCTATGAATTTTACTTTCCCACAAGAAAAAGCCGACCACAAGAACTGGGATGACGATAAGGGGCTGGGGCGCAGGAAAGTAGCCGGTCAGCAATATAGCAACAACCCCAAGAAACACCATGGCGAACGTCAAGATTTTCAACCACATGTTAAGACGGCTCGCTTCCACTCACATTCCCCCCGTCTTTGCGCCATCGAAAACGTGGGAGAAATTCCCGATGTCGCGGGGTTTTTCCTCGCAGTACACAAGCAGGCCGATGCCCGATTCCATAATTCCCGGCGAGTAGAAATCAGTGGACGCCTCCTCCCCAGTCTTGGGCTCGATTAAAGCGAGATGCTCGAGGATTTCGTAGAGCTGCTCGTCCCCTTCGCCGTAAGGGATTCCCTTATCCCCGGACACCAGCTTCACCTTGTACCCCCTGTCTATGAAAAACGAACAAAGGGAGGCCGCAAGAGTGACAGCCGATTCGAACTTTTCCCTCGAGGACTCGTCTATCCTGTGGAGGAGGTTGTCGAACACGACGCACACCTTGAGATTCTCCTCACGGCAATACTTGGTGACCACGAGGTCTCGCGTCTTCGCGGAGAGCTTCCAGTTGATGAATCGCGAATCATCATCGTTCTGATACTTTCTGAAGCCATAGAGGTCCGTGCCCAATCCGGGCCTATTAACCTGATCTTCTATCTCGGAGATGATGTCCCGGAGGAAATGGAGATTGAGCTTGACGATGCGGGGGTAAACGACGATTGTCTCGGGCTGCGTCGCCACATACCCCTTGAGAAACAGCTCGACCGGATAGGTCGTCGCGACCCTGATGCCGTGAAAGGTGTGCCTGCCTCGCCTCTCGATGAGGTACTTATGGGCGACGCAAACGGATGATTCCGCGGGGAGCTTCGGGACGTACCGCCCTTTCAACTCCCTCTGGTTGAAGATGTTGCTGACCATCAGGGAGAAGGAAGAAAACAATTTCTTATCGTTGGTGACCGTCGTTTGTACAACAAAAGGTCTGCCGGAAAAAATGTGCTGGGGGATGAGGCGGGCAAACCGCAGGCGATGCAGACTGATAGTCGCCACAACCGACGAGACGAGCATGAAGCTCACCATGAGGGAGAAGACGAGGTAGATGACGTTTCTGCCCGTCGTCAGTGCCGCAAAAAGGATCACCCCAGAAAACAACAGCAACGCCTTGCCCCAGCTTGTCAGCCGAAGCACACGAGATTTTTTCTTGCGGTGACCTCCCATAGTGACCTCGGTTCTGAACCTGGGTTGCTCGAACATTTAGCCCACGGTCGCAACTTTCGAAGCGCAGCCGAGCAACATGCTCACCAACCCTCTCTACTCGCACAGTATAACCCCAAAGTTGCGGATTTTCAAGGGTGCGGTTGCGTTGGGTGTGGCTACGTTTAAGTGGTAGAGAACTCGCCCTTGGTTTGTTTGTTCCGCGTCGCAGAACTCGGAGTGAAGAACCGCAAGTCAAAAACAAGATGGACAGGACGTTTGGCTTCTTAGCGGGAGAA
>Ga0315544_1000472_pt1 | contig 37821 bp, 33 predicted proteins | sample SalMarSW160130MG_2_FD_202543 | JGI IMG/M metagenome (GOLD analysis project Ga0315544, IMG submission 202543) | Salt marsh sediment microbial communities from the Plum Island Ecosystem LTER, Massachusetts, United States - Salt Marsh Sediment SW1601-130 ... | reverse complement strand
GTGGCGTTATCGGACGACTTGTAGACATAATTGCCGTCGGTTACATACAGGACGTCCTCAAGCAGGCTGGAGCAGACCATGTCAACTACCTCTAGCCCGGGAACTGCGGTTCCACCATACTTCAAGGCGCTTGTTGACTCTTTCCAACTGCGCCCGCCGTCGGTGGACCTGAAGATGTGGTGAGTATGCTCATTCGCATCAAGAACCCCGACAATCCCCGTAGTGGCGCTGTCGACCCAGATGTCGGCGTAGATGTAGAGGTCGCCATTGAGCGCCTTGTCCATCGGGCCCAGCTCCAGTATGTTGGGGCTCCAGAACCATCCACCAGTAGCGCCCGCAACCGGGTATTTAAACTGGGTCCAGGCGTTGATGGTGGGGAGGGGAGCCGCCGCTGATACCGGAAGAGCAAACCCGAACAGACTGGTTATCAGGATAACGGCTAAGCCCACTCCAAATAATTTAGAAATTTTCCTTTTCACCTATAGTTTCTCCTTTACTATTTAATTTTGTCTACCAACAGGGTATCCCCGTTGGATAGACAACAAGTTTGGCCTTTTTGGGTTTTGTTCATTTCATTCTCCCTTTCGGGCTTTGACCATTGCATCACCTCCTTTGCATGGTGTATAATTCTAATGGCCGATTGGGCGTAGAGCCCAAGGAGGAGAGCCGGTGAGGAAGGTTGATGAAAACCCCACTCCGGCCCAGGACCCCAGCTCTACCCCCAATCAGCGCCTTAAAGCGGGATGTCACCTGACAGAGCCCGCTACGATATTTCATTCCCTCGGCTTATCGGCGACTCCTTATAATTTTCTCCACCTCACATCTTACCCATACGGCCATAATTTGTGTTTCTACGGACAATGATAATACTACTTTTTCCATTTGTCAAGAGGGCGGCGATTTTTCAAACCGCCTTTACCTTTTATTCCCTGTTTTTTGTTGACAGGTGGTAGTATGACCTTATAGAATGTAACCGTGAGTACGGAAGAAGTCCCTATAGTATCATTTCTGAAAGAGATAATGCGCCGGCGGAAACGCTTGCCAAGTCAATTGGCGGCTGACTTAGGTATTAGTCATGCCACGGTTAGCCGCTGGCTTTCCGGTGGGGATGTTCCCAGTACTCGCTCCTGCCGGAAGCTGGCTGAATATAGTGGTGTGTCCCTAGAAAAGGTCCTCGCCATTGTCGGGCACCTGCCCAGAGTAGCTGAGGCAACGCTTCCGGAATGGCCTGAGTTTCGTGAGTACGCCCGCCAGAAGTATCCCGATGAACTGGATGACGACTTAATTACTATGATTGAGGACCTAATTGAGCGCCGAAGACAAAAAAAGTACAAAGCTAACAAGCATTCCTAGGTGGGAAGCGGAACTGTGGTCTTATGTAAGTCATGGTGATGGTATGCGTTGCCCTGTATATGACCGCTGCCAGGTCAGAAAGAGGGGTGGCTGGTGCCCTGATGATAATAGAGAGCGCATCAACCGATTACTTGATGAGAAACAATTTAATCCTCAGAGCTATGATTTTATAGACAGTGAAGCTAAGGGACTGGGTAGGCTATGCCAATTGGTGGAAAGGCTGGCACAGAAGTACCTTAAAATGGGAGGGGTTCGTTGCCCCCCGCTGTCAACAGAGCTTATTACGCTGTTTGACCAGCATCATGACATAGAAGTCCGCCAACTACCACTGAAGGCCTATCATGGTGCTATCTGGCATGACAGTGACGAATGGGTAATACAACTTAAAAGCAGTGACGCCTCTACTACCAATAGATTTACTCTGTTTCACGAGGCTTTCCATATCTTAGCCCACTGCCGAACCAGCCCGGTGTTCAGGAAAAGGGGAGCCGTAGTTGGTTCTTTCAATGAGTTGCTAGCTGACCACTTCGCTGGCTGTATCCTAATGCCTAGGCAATGGGTAGTGAAAAAGTGGGCAGAGGTTAAGGATTTTGACAGGATGGTAAAAATCTTTGCTGTTCCAAAGTCAGCAATGTGCATCAAGCTTAGGCAGCTGGGCTTGATTTAGCATTTTAACAGCCCTATCTCCTCTTCCTCTGACATTTTGATTTTGCCATGATATCCCCCTTGACAACGGCATACACAGCCGCTTTTATAACCTGCCTGTAAGAGATTGAACAAACCGCCAGCCTGTTGCACAATAGTCAGTTTTGTGCGTGTTTTCCGCCCCCACCGACCTCCCCGCAAAATTTTGCTTAACAAATTTAGGTCTTCATTTTGTGAGGATAGTCTTCCAAGTAGTTTTTTATTGTCGCCTTAGATAGTCCCATCATTCTCGCTATCTGAGCCGGTAGAAACCCCATCTTCTACTGTCACCGTTACCGTAACCGATGGTCAAGCCATTAAAAGTACAGACATTGTAGTCATATGCTGCGGCTGAAGATAATTTAGGAGAATGTCATGTGACCAAAATTAGCCAAATCCCAGGCTCAGAAAAACAAACTACCTTAATCTTTTAAAGGTGAAATGATAAGGACACAAATACTAACAGGCATAATTGCCTTGGGTTTAGCGAGTAAATTAGGAAGCTGAGCAACAAAAAGCCAAAAAGTGTAATCTCAGCAAGGGTATTGACATTAGTGGCGCCAGTGGTATATGGTTTACATGGTTTACTTTAAAGGAGGTGAATGAATGTAAGCATACGGAAGGCAAGCATACTTTATGAAATGCCGGTCTAAGAGAGAAATGAGGAATCCCAAGGCTGCTACAATAAAGAATGGTAAACCGGCAACTTATGGTATACGTCCCGTATGTGGGACCAAGCCGTTCAGGATAGGTAGGAGCTGAAGCAAACAAAAGCCGATATATTAATAAACCGGTTTAAATCGATATAGTTTTGCTCAATATCTATCCGATAACATACAAGAACAGAAAGGAGATGAACCATGAAATCAAAAAAGATGAGTAAGGTATGTTGGTTACTGCTGGCTGTATTACTGACTGCTGCCATGCTGCTACCCGCCTGTGCCGGGGAAGAAGCAGTCACCACCCCTACTACCCCCACCACCCCTACTACCCCCACCACCCCCACCGGCAGTAAGAATCCCGACACATTTGTTTATGCCACCATCGGCCCACCTGACTCTCTGGATCCGGCTTACGCCTACGATACTGCCAGCGGGGAAATAATACAGGCTGTCTATGAAACCCTTATCTTCTATGATGGGGAGAGTACGACCAGTTTTGTCCCCATGCTGGCTACGGAGTGGACTGTCTCAGCGGATGGCAAGACCTACCGCTTTAAGATCCGGGAGGGAGTCAAGTTCCAGAACGGCAATGACCTGACACCGGAGGACGTGGAATATTCATTTGAACGCGGTATGGTTCAGGACTACGGTGCCGGGCCACAGTGGATGCTCTTTGAACCCCTGTTTGGCGTTGGCGTTGCCAGCTCACGAACCGATGAAGGCTTAATTCCTCTGGATGAGATAAAGAGCAAGGTTGAAGTTGATGGCCAGTGGGTGCAGTTCAACCTGGCCGGTCCCTATGAACCCTTCCTGCAGATTCTGGCTAATTCATGGGGCTCCATTGTGGACAAGGAATGGTGTATAGAGAATGGTGACTGGGATGGCACCGAGGCGTCTTACGAAGCCCTCAACGACCCACCGTCGGGCGGTTCACCCTTACAGGCCATTATGAACGGTACCGGTCCCTTTGCACTGGAGAGATGGGAGCCCAGCGTGGAAACGTCCTTGGTACGCAACGACAATTACTGGCAGGAACCGGCTAAGCTGGAGAGGGTAATCTTCAAGGTTGTTGACGAGTGGACGACTCGAAAGCTGATGCTGGAAGCCGGTGATGCCGACTATGTTGATGTCCCCCGGGCCTACATCGCTGAACTAGAGGGCGTAGAGGGGCTAACCGTCTATAAAGACCTGCCGCAGCTACAGAATGACGCCTTCTTCTTCCAGTTCGCCATTAGTCCGGAGAGCACCTTCGTGGGCAGTGGCAAGCTGGATGGCAATGGTATCCCGCTGGATTTCTTCACCGATATCAACGTTAGGAAAGGTATTGCCTGTGCCTTCGACTGGGATACCTTCATTAAGGATGCCATGCTGGGCGAAGCGCAGCAGATAGGCTCGCCGATTGTGGAGGGCCTTTCCTACTATGACCCGAACGCACCGCGGTATTCCCTGGACCTGGACAAGGCAGCTGAGTACTTACAGCAAGCCTGGGGTGGTGAGGTCTGGGAGAATGGATTCACTTTCACTATTGCCTATAACGCCGGTAACCTGCCGCGGAAAACCGCCTGCGAAATCCTGCAGCAGAACCTGTTCAGCATTAACAGCAAGTTCAAGGTTCTGATTCAGGTTATGCAATGGCCCACCCTGCTCCGGGGTATGTACGCCGCTGAGTTGCCCATGTTCCAGATTGGCTGGTTGGCAGACTACCCGGATGCCCATAATTTCATCTTCCCGTTCATGTCCAGCAGCGGCACCTTCTCCGGCTGGCAGAACTACAACAATCCGGACGTAGATGCTCTCATTGACGCCGGAATTTCGGCAGCCACCTCAGCCGAGAGGGAAAGTATCTACCGGCAGCTGGATCAGCTCTACTTTGACGATGTTCCCAGCTTCATTATTGACCAGCCGGTAGGACGACGCTATTTCCGCGACTGGGTTGAGGGATGGTACTTTAATCCGGTACTACCCAGCAATCTGGGCTATATCTACGCACTGTCAAAAGATTAAGGACGTAACATCAGGTTAACCTAGATTTTGGGGAGGAAAGCCTCCTCGCCGTCAGGGGGGGGGAGGCTTTCCTCTTGACCCTAGCGGAGGGCAATAGGCTTGGAATTTAGGGCTTACATCATTCGCCGGCTGGTGCTTCTTATTCCGGTACTGCTCGGAGTAACAATACTGATATTTGGATTATTACAGCTTTTCTCGCCGGTAGAGAGGGCTGCCCTCTATATCAGGGACCCCAAGCAGTTTGCCGATATCGGACATGTCATTGAGCAGTATGGGCTCAACCAGCCGATATGGGTGCAATATGGCAGGTGGATGGGTGAAATAATCCACGGTAATCTGGGCTGGTCACGAGTAGTGTCCCAGCCGGTGACCAGCGCCATGCTCAGTTTTTTCCCGGCCACGCTGGAACTGGCCCTCTTTTCCGCACCCCTTATCATTATCGGTGGTATCTTTCTGGGTAGTAAAGCCGCCGCTCACAAGGATAAATTTATTGACCACGCCACGCGAGTCGGAGCGATTATCGGCTGGTCACTGCCCACTTTCTGGCTCGGTCTGATGCTGCTCATGGTCTTTTATGGCTTTTTCTCCGGGTTGTTCCCGCCGGAGAGACTCAGCACCGAGATGAGTATTCTGGTGCATTCCGCGCAATTCACACGATATACCGGGTTGAACACCATTGACGCTATCCTGAACGCTAATGGCCCGGTGCTATTGGATGCCCTAAGGCATCTGGTATTACCAATAGTCACCCTTACCGTGGTCAATCTGGCTTTCATCCTGCGGCTGATGCGCTCCAGTATGCTGGAGGCGTTAGGCAAAGGCTATATCCTTACCGCCCGGGCCAAAGGCTTAGATGAGAACGCTGTGGTCAACAAGCATGCCAGGAGAAACGCCTTAATCCCGGTGCTTACTGTTTCCGGTTATCTCTTCGCCAGTCTGGTGAATGGCGTGGTTATCACCGAGACTATTTTCAACTATAAAGGTTTGGGCTGGTGGGCCTGGCAGTCAGCAGTACACTTGGACGCACCCTCTGTTCTCGCCTTTGCCCTGTTTAGTGGCATTCTTTTCGTCATCACCAATCTAATAGTTGACCTACTCTACGCCCGTATCGACCCGAGGGTCAGACTGGGAGAGCAGGTACAATGATCGATTTTAAATATTTACTATACAAGCTACGCCAGAACCCGTTATCAATTGTCGGGATAATTATCATCCTTATCTTTATTGTTATTGCCATCCTGGCTCCGGTCATAGCACCACCTCCGGAGGGTACTATCGACCCTTACCAGATACCCCGTTACGGGTTCTCGCCGACGCCCCAACCACCCAGTGCCGAGCACCCCTTTGGTCTGAGTGAGGGCCAATATGATATTTTCTATGGACTCATCTGGGGTACCCGCTCTGCCTTCAAAGTAGGGCTACTCGTCATTGGCAGTGTCGTGGTTATCGGTATCCTGCTCGGCAGCCTAGCCGGTTACTTTGGCGGCACAGTTGATGAGATTATTATGCGGATTGCAGACATCTTCCTGGCTTTTCCTGCCTTGATCTTAGCCATGGCGATTACAGTCGCTCTGGGGCCCAGTTTGAATAGCGTCATACTCGCTCTTATTACCGTCTCCTGGCCTATCTATACACGCCTCATAAGGGGCGATATATTATCTGTTAGGGAAGAAGACTATGTACAATCAGCCAAGGGGATTGGTGCCTCACACTCCAGAATAATAGTCAGACACATACTACCCAATTCTATCTACCCGACACTGGTTATGGCTTCTCTGGATATCGGAGCTGTCGTGCTTTCAGCAGCCGCACTGAGCTTCTTAGGACTGGGAGCGCCAGAGGGCTATGCTGACTGGGGGCAGATGATTCAGTTTGCCCGGAACTGGATTGTGGGACCACCCGGTAACCCTCTCGCCTACTGGTACACGGTCACTATTCCCGGTCTATTTATCCTTTTCTTCGTTCTGGGTTGGAATCTGCTGGGTGATGCTTTCCGGGATATTCTCGACCCTAGGTTAGGCAAACGGTAACATCATGAATGAACTAATAAAAATTACTGGCTTGGTAGTAAGGTTCTATACCTATGATGGTGTAGTACAGGCGGTAGATAATATCGACCTTGACATCAAGCAAGCGGAAACCTTTGGTCTGGTTGGGGAAACGGGATGTGGTAAGACGGTCACAGCCCTGTCTATCCTTCGGCTCATCCCTTCTCCAGGAAAGATAGAAGCTGGGAGTATCTACTTTGCGGTTAATAAGGGCCAGCCTCTAGACTTGCTCGCCTTGAGCGAAGAGAGAGTCAGGCAAATCCGAGGGAGTCGGATATCGATGATATTTCAGGAACCGAGTGCCGCATTGAACCCAGTTTTTACCATCGGTGACCAGATTTCCGAGGTAATACTTCTTCATCGCCAGGCAGAGGTTGCGGAGAAAATTACTAAAGCAGTAGATAAACTATTAGCTCAGCCCCGGGGGTTCATTAACATAGTGAGGTGGCCATTATGGCGGATGGAGAAGAGCCTTTACCAGAAGACAAGCCAGAACCCGCGCGCATGGCAGCTGAGGGTTGTCCATCGTATTCCGCTATTAAGGCGATTGCTCAGTCGGATTAAAGATGAAGCGGGAAAGATGGCGCTCGGTGTACTAAAAGACGTGGAAATACCAGATGCCGAGAGAATATTCAAACAACATCCGCATCAGTTGAGCGGCGGGATGAAGCAGCGTGCCGTAATCGCCATGGCTCTGGCTTGTTCTCCCAAACTGCTTATTGCCGATGAACCAACAACATCCCTCGATGTCACCATCCAAGCCCAGATTCTAGAGCTGCTCAACAGATTGAAAGTGGATAGAGAGGCATCTATCCTCTATATTACCCATGATTTGGCGGTAGCTGCTGAAATATGTGACCGGATTGGTGTCATGTATGCCGGCAGTCTTTGTGAAGTGGGCGGAGTGAATGATATGTACGCCAACCCACTGCACCCATATACCCATGCCCTGCTGGACGCTGTGCCCAAGCCGGGGGTGGAGCCTAGAGCTATCGGTGGGTTTTTGCCAGACCCAATCAATCTACCGTCCGGCTGTAAGTTCCATCCGCGGTGCCCGCGCGTCATGGAGAGGTGCCGGGAACAGGTCCCAGCTATGCGTGAAGTGGCGGCAGGACACTCTGTGTGGTGTCACCTTTACTAAGGAGAAGCTTTGGACATTCTTATTGAAACCAGAAACTTAAGAGTACTCTTTCCGATCCTGAAAGGTATACTGAGAAGACCAGCCGGTGCGGTCAGAGCTGTTGATGGGATAAACCTGGTTATCCGCAAAGGGCAGTGGCTAGGATTGGTCGGCGAGTCCGGCTGTGGCAAGACAACCCTGGGCAAGACTCTGCTACGTTTATTGAGGCCTACTTCCGGTCATATCTACTTCAATGTGAGCACCGAGATTAAGAGCGAAATAGATTCGCTGGAGGCAACGAAATCTAACCATGCCCGGTTGCAGGCGCTGCGGCAGGAATGTGACCTAGCCATATTCTCAGGAAGACGGCTAAAAACCGCCCGGCGAAAAATGCACCTGGTGCATCAGGACCCGTACACTTCTCTTGACCCAAGGATGAGGATACAGGAAATCGTCGGTGAACCACTGGTAGTACACAAGCTTATGGGGAGGGAACAGATCAGGGAGAGGGTCGCTGATATTATAAAGAAAGTCGGGCTTAGTGAAGCACAATTGCGGCGTTATCCTCACGAGTTCAGTGGTGGTCAGAGACAACGGATAGCCATTGCCCGTGCCTTGGCGACTAACCCAGACTTTATCGTGTTCGACGAGCCGACATCATCCCTCGATGTATCAGTACAAGCACAAATACTCAATTTGCTGAAGGAATTAAAAAGAGAGTGGGATCTGACCTACCTCTACATTACCCATAATCTCACCGTTGCCGAAAGTGTTTGTGATAATTTAGCAGTCATGTATCTCGGCAAGTTTGTTGAAGTGGGTAACCCCACTGAAATATTTCATACGCCCAAGCATCCTTATTCGCAAGCATTAGTTCTATCTACTCCCAAACCCGACCCTAAAAGAAAGCGGGAGAGAATTATCTTACCCGGTGAAGTGCCCAGTCCTGCCAATCCGCCTGCCGGTTGCCGGTTTCATCCCCGATGTACCTGGGCCACTGAGGAATGCCAGCAGCTAGAGCCAGTACTTGAGCCAGCGGGAGACAGTCGTTTAGTTGCCTGCTGGCATCCCCTCAACTAAAAGTATCTCCAAGAATTAAGGATTTAGGATTCCAAGTCAACCCTAAGCGTATTTTAATAACGGAAATCTGTTCTGAAATTGGAGCCCAAAAACTTGGCCAACCTGCCCCCGCGTTAAACAAGGACTCCCAAGCCTTTGGGCGTGGGTTCGAATCCCTCCGCTGCCAGTTATTTTTATCACCAGCCGTTGACTATACAACGAGAGGGTCGAGGTGAAGTCTCGACCCTCTTTTTTTAACTTCGACGGCACAAAACAGGCCTGAACCTTTAGCTATGCCTTAGCTTGAGTTCGTTGCTCCTTTTTGAGTAATGCTTCCCGTCGCGCTTGCAGCTTAGCCAGCTTTCGCTGGAGAGCATCTTCCATCACTTGACCGAATTCGCAGGTAGCACACTGGAAAGTACGGGTGCACAGGCGGTAGGAGACATCGCCCTTGATAGCGTAGCGGCAAAGCCTCTGGCTCCCCGGCAGCTCCTTAAATCTTTCCAGCGCGGCATCAAGCTCCGGGGTTGCCCCACTGGCCATTTTCTCCTGCATCATCTGGTCAAATTCACAGGTAAGGCAGTCGTAGTCCCGGGTGCAGATGCGATGAGACACCAACCCCATCTTCATCCAGACGCACTCCTTGGGCTTGACCTCTTCAGCGACAGGTGCCGCCTCCCCTTCAGCTACCGCCTCAACCTTTGGCGTTGCCAGTGTTTCCTTTGTCTTTCGAATCCAGACGCGGGTCTCGATATTGCCCGGGGCAATGCTGAGGATAGACTCAAATTCCTTTAGTGCCTCCCCGTAGCGACCGACATCAAAGTGAGCCTTACCCTGCTTGAGGTGAACCGGGATTTCCTCGGGGGCTATAGCTATGACCTCCTCAACCTTCGCCTCTTCAACCCTTGCCTCCTCAACCTTTGCCTCCTCGGCTACCGGCGGTTGGGCTATAGTCTCTTCAGGGACAGCCTTTGGCTTTATTTCCACCTGAACCGGCCCCAGGGTCTTGCGAATCAATTCCTCCAAGGCATCAAGGCTAACGGGCTTGGTCAGGTAATCAATAGCTCCTATCCTTGTTGCCTCCACTGCGGTTTCTATTGAGGGGTAAGCGGTAATAATGATTCCCTTAAGCTGTGGCCTTCTCTCCTTGGCCTCTCTTAATACCTCAATCCCATCCCTTCCCGGCAACCTCAGGTCAAGGATGACAACACCAAAGTCCTGCTCGGCAATCGCCTCTAGCGCTTCCTCTCCTGCCTTGGCAGTCTCTACCTGGTAACCATCGTCGGTTAGCCAATCTCGCAGAGACTCCCTCATAATAGTTTCATCCTCTACTACCAATATCGGTTTCATCTTTTCACCTCCTATTTTTTCTTTCCTCAGGACTGTTTGTTTTTCCACCTTTCATCATCTCCACCTTATTTAGGTGCAATTTTCTTGCCAAAACAAAAGGCTATCCTAAGTAGTTAGGATAGCCTGATTCTGGTTTTAAGCAGAAGTTTAACTGTAAAAGAGTTAATCAGCTACTGTCTATTTTCTTTACACTCAATCCATATGCCCTAATCTTGTTGTAGAGCGTCATTCTGGAAATGCCCAGGATTCTGGCAGCCTCACTGTAGTTGCCGCCAGTTTCTTTGAGTATATTCAGGATATGGTTTTTCTCGACCTCCTCAAGGTCTTTCCCTAGCGGGGCTGAGTGAGCCAGTAGTAAATTTTCTTGAGGCAGGTCAGCAACCTCAATATGAGAGTCTTTGGCTAAGATGACCGCTCTTTCAATAGCATTTTCCAGTTCCCGAACGTTGCCTGGCCACTCATATTTCAAAAGAAAATCAGTAACATCGGGAGAGAAGTCGGTAACCTCTTTCTGATTCTCCACACTAAACTTCTTCAAGAAGTGCTGGGCTAAGAGAGGAATATCCTCGGTTCTTTCCCTTAACGGAGGCAATTCAATGTTGACCACGTTTAGTCGATAGTAAAGGTCTTCCCGAAATTGCCCATTGGCTACCGCCTGCTTCATATCTCTATTGGTGGCTGAAATAACCCGCACGTCAACCTTAATTGGCTCATTGCCGCCAACCCTATTAAATTCCTTCTCCTCCAGGACCCTGAGCAGGTGAACCTGGATATTGGCGCTCATCTCACCAATCTCATCCAGAAACAGGGTGCCCCGGTTAGCAACTTCAAATTTCCCCTTCTTTTGAGCGTGAGCTCCGGTAAAAGAGCCTTTCTCATGACCAAATAGCTCGCTCTCCAGGAGGCTCTCAGGCAGAGCGGCACAACTGACGGCAACAAAGGGCTTATCCTTACGATAGCTCTGAGAGTGGATGGCTCGTGCCACCAGTTCCTTGCCGGTGCCAGTCTCGCCGGTAATAAGCACCGTAGCATTGCTCTTGGCTACCACCTTGATTACCTCAACCACCTGTTGCATCCTGGGGCTTTTAGCGATGATATTCTCAAATCGGTAGCGCTCCTCCAGTTTATGTTGCAGGGCGATGTTCTCCTCCAGTAGCCGTTGATGCTCCACCAGTTTGTCAACTAATAGCTCTGCCCGTTCCGGGCAGAAGGGCTTCTCAATGTAGTCATAAGCACCTTCCCTAATGGCGGTAATAGCCGTGGGGATGCTACCATAGGCGGTGATGATGATTACCTCAATGTTGGGAGATATTTCCTTAGCCCTCTTCAGCATCTCAATCCCATCCATTCCCGGCATCACCAAATCAGCAATAACAATGCCTGGCTTCTCCCTTTCGATAATCTCCAGGGCTTGGGGGCCATTCTCGGCGGTAAGCACCTGGTGCCCAACATCGCTCAGCCAGTCACGGAGCGATTCGCGGACGATGGCCTCATCATCAACGACAAGTATCTTAGCTTCTTTCTGCATAGCATAAGGTAAACAGGTGCTAGATGTAATACCCTCTCCCTCCTTGCTCTGTACTTAATCCGAGCCTGGCTTCTCTTTCTTAACAAAATGTACCGATGCATACCGGCATGGTCTTTGATTGCTGGGCAATTGCTTGAGCTTGGCAACCTCGTCCTCACCAATGACGGCTATCGTTCCAAATCTATCTTGTATGTCCTGGGCAAAAGCACAGTGCCCACATTCATAATTGTGGTCACAGAGTCGATAAGAAACAGCACCGAGTTCTAGCCATTGATGCTTCTTACCTGATTTCTCCTTGTGTGCTTCTCCGAGCGCTGCCCCGATTAGCTTTTCTAAATCATCAACATGGAAAGGCTTAGCCAGATAGTCGAGGAGTCCTAACTTACGTGCTTTTTCCTGCGTTTCCTTTGAAGGGTAGGCAGTAATGATTACTCCTTTGGTTCCGGGTTTAAGCTCTTTGGCTTGCTCGAAAACCTGCATGCCATCAATGTCCGGCAGCCTCAGGTCAAGAACGACAACGCCAAACTCTTCTTCCTTGATTCTCTTTAACGCTTCCTCCCCGGTCTCAACGCACTCGACATCGTATCCATCCTCTACCAGCCAATCCCGTATACTTTCTCTCAACACCGCCTCATCTTCTACGAGCAAAACCTTCTTTTTCTTTTTCATCGTTTTTCCCCTTTCTCTTCATAGTGCAGTGGTAAATAGATAGTAAAGGTAGTACCTTCTCCCTCCTTACTTTGTACCTCTATTCTTCCGTGGTGGCGCTGGACAATTCCGTAGACTACTGCCAGTCCCAAGCCTACGCCCTTTCCCTTACTTTTGGTAGTGAAAAAAGGAGTAAAGAGTTTGCGTTGGTTCTCCTTAGAAATGCCACAACCGGTGTCCTGAACCTCTACCTTGAGCTGGCTATCATCGACTGAGGTGCGCAGGGTTAGCTTGCCCCCATCAGGCATGGCCTGAATGGCATTCATAATAAGGTTGGTGCAGACTTGCTGAAGCTGGTCGAAATCAGCCATAGGCGTAGGCAAGGAGGGGTCAAGCTCTTTTATCACTTGAATATGCTGTAGCTCAGCCGAATGGCCAGCAAGGTCAAGAGCCCGTTCTAGGACCTCGTTGGCATTCACTTCCCTTAGGGCTGGGGGCGACTGGCGGGCAAAATCTAACAGGTTGCGGATTAGTCTGGTGCTGCGAGTAAGTTCAGTCTCCATTTTTGTCAGATAGTCAAGGGCAACCTCTTCGGAGAATTTGTTGCTGTTTATCTTTTTAGCCAATAGTTGAGTATAGACCAGAACACCAGCCAGAGGATTATTGACCTCATGAGCAATAGAAGCTGCCATCTGACCCAGAGAGGTTAGCTTCTCTGCCTGAATTAGCTGTTCCTGGTTTTCTCTGAGGCGTTTATCATATTCGCCAAGCTCCTTGTAAGCTTTATCTAATTCGACACGTGCCTTTCTTTCGCTTTCAATCCTGCTAAGCTGCATCGCCACCAGCACACCAATGCAAGCCAAAAAGATGACAAAGAGAACAGCCCTGATGAGCGGGTCGGCGTAAGGGGAGTAAAGCAAAGCCCGTGGCAATACCACGCATAGAAAGGCGAATGAAGTTATCAGGCTTCCCCATACCCTGAATATCAATGCCGCGTAGACTATGGGAATGAAAAATAATGTCCGATGTATATCGTGAACGCCAGTAAAAAAGCTGGAGTTAAACAGCGATATGCTTACCAAGGGAGTCTGGTCAACATAGTAAACGAAGGTAAGAACTGCCATTAGAGCAGCGATTATCCAGAAATGAGGACTTCGCACACCTCTTGGCCTCTGCTCCTCCGATAGCCAGTCAACGAGCCTTCCGGCGGTGTTTTCCTCCCAGCGCTGCCATATGCTCTTTGGGGTAGGATTGTTGGTCATGACTTCCTCCGTTGAATTAAACTCTTTCTCTCCCACGCCGCTGGTATTTTCAACTCTTTCCTCAGGCTGGCTACCGAGCGTCGGGAGATAGCCACGCCGAATTTCTCCCAAAGCTTTGCCTTGATTGCTTCATCGGAGACAAGCTCTTCCTCGGTCTCAAGGAGCTGCCTTAAGAGTTCCTTTCTGAACCTCTTAGGCTTGGGGAAAAAGTGTTTAATGGGAATTTCTTCGCCCCAGGGTGTGTCGATGCTCCTGCCCCTGATGGCGCGACTTATTGAGCTTGGAGCAAGCCCAATCTTCTCGGCTAGCTCCTTTTGGCTGAATGGTAGAAGAGTCTTCAAGTCACCAGACTCCAGGTAAAGTGCCTGCTGGTCAATAATATTTTGCAATATCTGGCTCACTGTATCCTTACGGCTATTGATTAGTTCCAGCTTCCTGAATAGCTGCCTGGCTTCCTTGCTCTCAGCTTCGGTGAAGGCGTCAGACGTTTTTAACTCCTCGAATCTCTCATAATCGATGGAATACCTCCCCCTTGCCAAGGAGGGTGAAAAGTAGCTGATAATAAAGCCTTTATCATCCTTCTCCACCATGGCAACCTTGGAATAGTGAATCGCCTCTGAGCTGAGAGCGGAAGGGTTATAAAACTGGCTCAAGACGGAGAAATCATCAATAAGGCTATTTATCTTCTGAACCTCTGAAACATCCAGGTCGCACTCGGCGGCGATTTCTTCCGCGGTCATCCCTGATTCAGTGAATAAGAAATATCGTTTGAATTTCTCCAGCCCCAGTCTCTGTATTTGACCAACGATATGCTCCTTACTCAGCAAAAGGGACTCAACATCGGGGGAGCTTTTATCGGCTATTATCTCCTCCTTAAGTTCATAGAAACTGGAGGAAATATCAGTTCTGGGAAATCTCTGGTGGCGGACTAGCTTTTCCTGGTGGTAAAGCCTTTGGAAAAGGGGATTCCTCTCTATCTCGGCAATGAGTCTCTGAAACTCGTCCTCAGGCATCTCCAGCAGGTTAGCCTGCTCCATTCGGAGGACTTGGCTTAGTTCCTGCCGCATCTGCAAGGACTGTATTTGCTTCATTCGCAAGGCAGACATTGTATAAATACTTTACTATTACTATTACCTATTGTCAAGAAAATTGGCGAAGGCAATATTGAATCTATTGTCATGAGGGACCCCACCCTTGAGGGGGCTTATCTTAGTATAATTAAGTAACCAAATTACGAACTTCCTCCAACACCACCAAGTTCTATTAATCATTAGATTCTCGGCCCAATTTGACCATCGTGTATCCAGCTTTGGCAAGAATTTTAGGGATGCCTCTCACCAAACTACGGTCCTTCTCTTGCTCCTCGTAGGGAAGACTATGCCAAGCTACAAGTTCTTTATGTAGCTTCTTCAGCTTGTTCGTTTTTTTCGCATATCTCCAGCCTGTATCAAGCTTTTGCTGCATCCATCGTTCATGTTCCATTCCAGCCAGTTTCTCAATCTCGTCATCTGAGAATCCACCTGGAGTCTCGTCGCTACGAGCAGGGAGCAAGGCATATCCGACGCTCGCCAGCTTGTTTGGAATATCTCTGACATTACTACGGTTCTGTTCTTTCTCATTTTCAGGCAATTCAGCATAAGGTTTGAGTGAACTATGAACCTTCTTGCTCTCTCGTGTTATTGACCCATATTTGTACCCTTTTGCCTTCAAATCATCGCAGAATACCTCATGCGCCGCCTCAGCGAGTGTTTCAAGAAGCTCCTTATCAAGCTCCATACGATGCATCAAAGCGTAGAATTCGCGGCCATCTACATGCAAATTCAACTGCTCTTCGGTAGGCAAGTTTGAACGCTCAAAGGTGGTTTTGCCGGCGAGCTGGCTGGTAACGACGATTGCTTCCATGGACCGCACTCCGTGTTTGTACTCTTTTATCAACAGAAAGGCGCGGAGTAGCCCTTCATCAATCTTTGCAATTTCTTTCCCTCCGTCATTGTGCAAGAGTTGAGGTGTGTTCTTTTTAAGGACTGAGCGTAGTAGAATTGCACGCCGGATAACATGGTAAGGGTCCCCAGCTCGCCCATGCACGCCTTCGCTTTCTTGCCTGTTTGGACCGAGGATATTGAGAAATCCTCTGAGCCGGCTGACAAAATCTGGTAACTTCACCGCCTTGCGTCTCTCCTCGTCAAGGTCGGCTCCAAATGCTTCCATGCTCCAGCTTGTGCCACCGGCAAAGACAAAGATGCTCTTGCCTATGGGGTGAGTAAGCTGACCTTCCTGGAATTCGCCATCCTGCATTGGTACCAAGAAATATCGCAGCCAGCCCAGCGGCTGCTCTCGTAGGAGGGTATCGAACTCATCCCAAAAAACCAGAGGTATCTTGCCAGATAACGCCTTATCACGGACTTGGTGAAAGGCATCAAGCAAATCATCAGGCCCACCTAATTGTGACAGATTGAAGGTTAGCTTCTCTTCCGCGATTTCTCCCGGTCGTACCCACTTGGCGATCTCTTCTACCGCAAAAGACTTGCCAGACCCTGGTGGGCCAAAGACAGCGATAGAAAGAGGCTGTGTCTGGGGCCAGTCGCAATATTCACTAACCAGGCTACTCATGTTATTCAAAGCCTCGATTTCCCTCCGGTCTACCGTGGCCAGCCTCCCAAACCCACCAATCGGCACTCCAGACAGAGCATGTCCCAGCCCCTCACGCACGATTCTCTGGGCCACTTTTTCAAGGGATTCTGGATTCTGGTCCTCGAGGATGGTCCAAAAAGGGTGTGCCCCTGCGCCAGCAGTCGTGGTTGCCTTGGTAGACAGTATCTGCGCTGGATTCCTGATTGGTGCGGTGGCAAAGCCTTCAGGCTCCTCTGCCAGTTTGGCAGCTATCTTCGAGACTGGAAGAGCAAGATGGCATTGCCTCAGGCTGCCACTGGCATCGCCATATCCTTCAATGTGGAGAAGTCGCATGGCACCAAGACCGGACTGAATACCTCTATGCAGATCAGGGGCAGAAGCATTGAGCATCAACTCCCGGGCAATACCCGCCGTAAGGCAGGTAGTATAACCAATCATGTACCCTTCATAGTTCCGACCCCATTCATCTTCCATCGCTTTTGGGTCAAAGAACAGGACAGCGTCTAGCGTGTTGTCTGACTTTCGGGAGAGTAGTATGGCGCCAGCTGTATCAAAGGAGATAACAACATGCAAGCATCGTGTGATTGCATTCACATGAGGATTATATAGAAGCTCCCAGACCAAATCCTGTGCCGTCCTCTCCCATGAGATTTGACGACTGATATGGACGCCGGTGTGGCGACGCAGGTCATTGACTGTCATGACGGCTACAAGCTGATCGGCATGATGTTCTTGCAATTGGTGCCAGAGTTTACCCTCGGCGACAGGTTGCGCTATCTTGAGGAGGACCCAGGGGTTGGAGGTATTGCTCGACAGAGCCCGAGGCCAGCACTCTTGATGACCGCGAAACCCGAGGTTAGCGTCATCCAAGATGATAAGAGCCGGGTTGACAGGGTCATTAACAACATTTTTCCAGTCATCTGACGAAGCTGTATCGGTACCTGCCCGGTCTAGCCCCAAGAATTCCTGCACACGCCAGACCTTTCTTTTCTGACTCGAGTCGCGTTTGTCAAACTCAAAGGGCGCCCAGGCAGCATAGGAATGGTGGAACCGATTGTCAGCAGGGCTTACAGGGTCTTGGGGGGCATTGGTTTCCCGGACTTCGAATCTGGCTGACTTGGATTCACTTAAGTCCCTGGTAACCGCTTTGATGAGGTCGGCCAACATCGCTGCGCCCCCTCGCTGGCAGCAGGCGCAAGTCAGAGCATCAGCGTTCCATACATGCGCAGGGATGTCACTTCGCTGTACGCGAGCTACATTCCAGTCGATGGTTACATCCCCGGTCACAACAATTATTTTCGTACCTTGTTGCTTATTCATTGGTCCTCTCCTTTATAAAAGGGCTAGCCGCATACAATGCAGTGGCGGAAGATAAGTTCTAGCCAAACCACTCGCCCTCAATCATCAAGCGAAGCCATTCGCGGTGCTCAGATTCCAGAATCTGCTCGCAACTCCACAAGTCGCGGAATATCGCTTCCGGATCATTTTCTTGTCGCAGCCTTTCAGCCAAACGACTCAGTGCCACGAGCTTGGCCCGAAAACGGCTGTTGTTCCGAGCAAATTCGTAGGCTGTGCGGAGACTGCGGACTCCAGCCCCAATGACAGGAAAGGCTGCCGCCAAGACAACGAAAAGCACAAAGAGGTTGGCCGTTGTAACCTCTGCCTGCGAACCATGTGCAGAGGCGACGATATCGTAAATAAAGTGACCGGACACAGCCAAAACACTGGAGAAGAAAAACAAAGGCGGCAGAAACCACGTATACCGATGCATACGTACATTACGAAGCGCCCTACCGGCAAAATAGTCCATCTGCACGCCCAGCCGCTTCTTTTGGTAATACTCGATAAGACCTCGGATTATGTTCTCGTCGGTCTTGCTATGTGGTAACGGAGTTGGCGCCTCGGGTACCTCGTCTTCATCAATCCACCGACGAAGTGCCTGCCGATTCAGCGCTCTGATGTTATCCACTTCATTGGTGAATCGGTTCATTCGGGCCTTGGCTTCCTCTTTTCCCCCGCTCCACAAAACTGGGTCAATGAGAAAACGGAACTTCAGCAGTCGGTATCGCTCAGCTCGGTGGCGTTCCAGGAGCCAGTTGAGCCGCTGCGACGAGACCAGCCCCGTTATAACGGCAATTAAGGCAAAGGCTACCGCTATGCCCGATAGCTGCACCGGCCACGTTCCACGGAAGAGACCAGAAAGCTGCACGATGGCTAACAGAACAGCGGTAGTACCAAAAATGGCGGCGGTAATGGTGAGCAGGCGATGATATCTCTGGTGGCGCAGGGCTAATGTATCGGCTTGGCGGTAGCCTGCCTCAACAGTGTCCCGACAGAAAGCGAGGGCATCACGAACAGGCTGACTAGGTGGCATGTCCTGGGGTGAGTCATACATGTCATCGTTTTGTTGTATTGCAGGTATCACTGTACTACCATTAACAGCCTTGGTTAAATTAACTATTGTCTTGCCGTATTTCTCTTCGTTAAGGTAGGTTAGTTACTCTTTTACAGCTTCTCCACATTTAGTACAGAAGGCATCTCCAGGTTTAATTTCAGCGCCACAATTTTCACAGTATTTAGTGGTGGGTGGCTGGGGAATTCTCTCCACCCTAGCCGGGGCTACAGCTTTCTTTCTTCTCCTCATCATCAGCACCACGATAAGCGCTCCGACAACGATAATGCCCCCTCCTATAATCATGTAGAGCTGCATGTAGTCAGTTTTCCAGTTTGCCACAACGGTTCTCGGCACATCCATGATAACAGAGGCAGATGCTGTAGTGCCGCTATAATCGCCGCTCCAACCTATGAAAACCTGTCGAATTATTGCTCCTTCGGACGATGCCACCGAGATTGTAGCCATCGAGCCTGAACTATACCACCCCTCTCCCCCAGGTTGGCCATAGTCCGATTCAACAGTTAGGTAGTAGTGGGTTGTATAGTTTGTGGTATAAGTGCCACCATACGAGATTGCCCTGGAGGCTGATGTATTTCCATCGTCCCACGAATCAAACACATATTGTATTCCGTCACCGCCAGATACCGAAGATACTGCCTGGAAATCATGGCCGGAACCGGGAGCCCAGATAAAGGATACAGGTAGCTCGGCAGGAGAGTACATCTTTCCATCGATACTTAGAAGATTGACGTCCTGTGGCAAATCAGGTCCAACGTCAGCCGTGACTTTGATAAGCAGGCTAAGTTCCCCGGCATAATCATCACGCATTAATGGATGCTGTACTTCTGGGGCATCCCTTTGGGAACGGTCTGTAGTTTTAGGTTGGGCGTAGTTGAAAATCTCCTCTGCAGAGAGTTCAAAGTTGCTATCACTATCGGCAGCTTCAAATCCACGGAGGGCTTCCAGGGTATAGTATGAAAAATAGCCATGTTGAAGGGTGGAACTTTCAGAACTGTCCTCGTCTGAACGAGAGGACATCAGGACTACTCGTCCACTACCACTAAGATTCGATTCGAATCGGCCGGCATAGCTCGTATCGAGAATAATGACCACCTTGTCTGAGTCCAGAGTATCCAGCCAACTATCTAAGTCATCGGCTGATATGTCGTTGTCATATGAGTAAGTTAGTGAGTCGTGGGGTTCTAGATAGTCTAGATAGCCTGAGAAATCCTCCTTCCCTGAAAAGAAGAAGAGCACCACATCATTAGCCTCTTCTCTGGAGGCTAGCCAGTCAGTCATCGCATTCTCAATGCCCTGTTTAGTGGCCATGCTATCGGTTAGTAATTTGACATGGTCGTCACCCCAGATGGGGCTCAGTTGACTGGCAAGCTCCCGGGCATCATCGTCAGCGTAATTTAGGTCGGTAACGTATTGATATTCTGAGACACCGACAATAACAGCCCAACACTCCGCCTCAGCTTCTGCAGCATATGTTGGCGCACACAATTGCACTGGCATTAATAGCAGCAAGGCAACAATAGTGCCATAAATGACAGGTAATAAAAATCGCTTAAATACTGTCTTCATCACGTCCTCCTGCTGCTCTATTTCCTGACCACCACCTGATCCCTCCTATGTCACTTGTCATAGGCACCACCTCAAATATCGAAGCCTTTCATTTAGTCTTCTCACCCTGGCTAACACGGGTGCCACACTTATGGCAGAAGATGGCATTTGGTCTCAACTCAATGCCACATTTCGGGCAAAGTGGCACTTGTTGGACGGCCTTGGCAGCCTCCTTCTTCGCCTTCTCCTCAGCTTCTTTAGCCTCTTTAGCCCTCCTTGCCTCCTCGGCTTCCTTTTTCGCCCTTTCCTTGGCGGCTAGCTCAGCCTCTCTCCTCGCCTTCTCCTCAGCTTCTTTAGCCTCTTTAGCCCTCCTTGCCTCCTCGGCTTCCTTTTTCGCCCTTTCCTTGGCGGCTAGCTCAGCCTCTCTCCTCGCCTTCTCCTCAGCTTCTTTGGCCTCTTTAGCCTTCCTTGCCTCCTCGGCTTCCTTCTTCGCCCTTTCCTTGGCGGCTAGCTCAGCCTCCCTCTTTGCCTTCTCCTCAGCTTCTTTGGCCTTCTCACTCTCGCTAACATAGGTGCCACACTTATGGCAAAAGACGGCATTTGGTCTCAACTCAATGCCACATTTCGGGCAAAGTGACACCTGTTGGACGGCCTTGGCAGCCTCCCTTTTTGCCTTCTCTTTAGCCTCTGCTATCTCCATAGCCTCCTGAGGCGCAAGTTTTCGAGCCAGAATCTTTTGTACTGTGTCGGTGAGTCGCTTCAAATGCTTCTCCAGAGGTCCTGCCTGAGCATCTAACCACTGATGCCTGCTTATGAAAAAGGTCATAGCTTTGGAGGGGGTCACATTCTCAATCCGAAGCGGGATGATGGGAATGCTGTTGTCTACCGCTCTCCCCACCTCTCTAATTACGTGCGGTGAGGTATTCGAGCTGGATGATAACACCAGGACAAGAACGCGGCTCTCATCAAGGGCATCAACGATTGTCTCAGCCCATTCCGCGCCGGGCAAAACGTCCCGCGGGGCAATCCAGCACTTTATGTGGCACGATTCGAGGGCGTTACATACTGCCTCAGCAACGAGCTCGTCCTGCGACGCATAACAAATAAAAACTTCGTGTGTCATCTTAATTAAGCCTCATCCTCCTACCGGCCAAGCTCCTAGTTCCTCTAGCCGCTGTTGCGCCCTTTGAATCTCCCACGGGTCCTGTGCTAGCTCAAGACATCTCTCAAAGTCAGCTATGGCCAGATCATATTCTCCCATGGCCTGGTAGACGTCGCCCCGGCCTACGTAATAATGAGCATTCTTTGGCTCTAGCTCAAGACACTTATTGAAATCGGCTAGCGCCAGGTCATTTTCCCCCATGGCCCCGTAGACATGGGCTCGTTCGTCGTAGTAGCCAGCATTATTGGGCTCCAGCTCAACGGCCTTGGTGCAATCGGCCAGCGCCAGGTCATTTTCCCCCATGGATCGGTAAGTACGGCCCCGTTCATTATAGTTTCTGGCATTATTCGGCTCCAGCTCAAGGGCTTTATTACAATCGGCCATTGCTAGGTCAAATTCCCCCTTATCAGTGTAAACACTGGCTCGTGTGATGTAGTACTCAGTATTCTTTGGCTCTAGCTCAATGGCTTTGGTGAAGTCGGCTATGGCCAGGTCATATTCCTCATCAGCTTTGGCATTGCCCCCGGTGATACTCCTGTAAACTTGCCCCATTCCCCGGTAGGCATTACCCCGGAAGCTATAGGCATCAGCGTCATTGGGGTTTCGCTGGACGGCATTATCAAAGTCGGCTATTGCCAGGTCATACAGCGCCTCCTCCGCCCCTTGAATAGCCCACGGCTCCTGTGATAGCACAATACACTGGGCAAAGTCGATAATTGCCAGGTCATCTTCCCCCGTATCCCGGTAGACCCAGCCCCGGCATAGGTAGTAACGCCCTGTATTGGGGTCTAGCTCAATTGCCTTGTTGAAATCGGCCAGCGCCAGGTCATATTCCCCCATTCCCCAGTAGACCAAGCCCCGTCCCTCGTAGGCCCAAGCAATATTTGGGTCTAGCTCGATAGCCTTATTGAAATCGGCTAGCGCCGGGGTAAATTCCCCCGTTGACTGGTAGACAAAGCCCCGTCCGGCGTAGGCAGGAGCGTACATTGGGTCTAGCTCGATAGCCCTGTTGTAATCGGCTAGTGCCAGTTCTAATTCATTTTTGTCCCAGTAGGCATGCCCCCGGTCATGGTAGGCCCTGGCATAACCAGGGTCTACCTCAATAGCAGGGTCTAGCTCAAGGGCACTGGTCAAATCAGCAAACGCCTTGGTATAGTTACCCTGGTTAGAGTAGGCAAGCCCACGGTCGTGGTAGGCCACGGCGTAACCGGGGTCTACCTCAATAGCGGGGTCTAGCTCAAGGGCATTGGTCAAATCAGCTATCGCCTGGGTATATTGGCCTCTGTTAGAGTAGTAAATCCCTCGGCCGTGGTAGGCTATGGCGTAACCGGGGTCTACTTCAATAGCAGGGTCTAGCTCAATGGCCTTGGTCAAATCAGCCAGCGCCTGGTCATAGTCACCCTGGTTAGAGCAGGCAAGTCCACAGCTGTGGTAGGCTACGGCATAAGCGGGGTCTACCTCAATAGCAGGGTCAAGCTCAAGGGCACTGGTCAAATCAGCCAGCGCCTGGTCATAGTCACCCTGGTTAGAGCAGGCAAGCCCACGGTCGTGGTAGGCATTAGCGTAATTGGCGTCCAGCTCAATGGCTTCATTAAACTCTAAGACAGCCTGCTCATACTGGCCCTCCTCTAGCAGGGCGACGCCAGCGTTATAGTGCTGCTCCGCTGTCTCCCCCAGTACAAAGACAAACAGGAAGACGAGCGCCACCAATACCACCCCCACCCCGGCCCAGAACCACCGCCGCTTCAGTAAGGGTACCCCCACCTTTACCGGCCTGGCAGGCCTCTCTACAAAGACAGGCGGTTTCTCCTTAGCTTCTTTAGCCTCTCTCTTTTCTCTTTCCTTAGCGGCTAGCTCAGTTTCCTTCTCTGCTCTCTCTTCAGCTTCTCTAGCCCTCCCGGCTTCCTCAGCCTCCCTCTTCGCCCTTTCCCTAGCTTCTTTAGCCTCTCTCTTTTCTCTTTCCTTAGCGGCTAGCTCAGTTTCCTTCTCTGCTCTCTCTTCAGCTTCTCTAGCCCTCCTGGCCTCCTCAGCTTCCCTCTTCGCTTTCTCCTTGGCGGCTAGCTCGGCTTCCCTTTCGGCCCTCTCTTCAGCTTCTTTAGCCTCCCTGGCTTCCTCAGCTTCCCTCTTCGCTTTCTCCTCAGCCTCTGCTATCTCTATAGCCACCTGAGGCGCACGTTTTCGAGCCAGAATCTGTTGCACTGTGTCAATGAGTCGTTTCAAATGCCTCTTCAGAGGCCCTGTCTGAGCATCCAGCCAGTGATGACTGCTTACGAAAAAGTCCATGGCTTTGGAGGGAGTAACATCGTCAATCCGGAGCGGAATGATGGGAATGCCCTTGCTGGCGGCTCTTCCCACCTCTCTTATTACTTGCGGTGAGGTATTCGAGCTGGATGATAACACCAGGACAAGAACGTGGCTCTCATCAAGGGCATCAACGATTGTCTCAGCCCATTCCGTGCCGGGCAAAACGTCCCGCGGGGCAATCCAGCACTTTATGTGGCTCGATTCGAGCGCGTTACATACTGCGTTGGCAATGGCTTTGTCGTGGGACGCATAACAAATAAAAACTTCGTGCGGCATCCTAATCAAGCCCCATCTTCACAGCTCCTGCTATTCTGTTAGAATCAGTCCCGACTGTCAAGTCGTGAACCTCCTATGCCTGTCGACGGACCTCCAGCCCAACTTTAGCCAGGAATTCTGGTATTTTGCGCACTGTCCGTCTATCCAGCTCCTTCACATCATTGGAAAGTTCTGACCAAGGCACAAGATAAGGGCTGGTCTTATTGGTTACATCTCTCTCCTCCCCCCACCTCCACCCGTCAAGAAGCCGCTCATCATTCCACCGGGCGTGTTCCATTTCCGCCATGACCTCAATCTCATCTTCAGTGAATGTCATCAGCACAATATCACGATTGTTGACTTTATGAGCGGTGCAGCCGATGCGGTGTAGCTTATCAAAAATGTGGTCAGCCTGCCGTCGGTTAGATTCTTTGAGGTAGTCCGGCAGCCCATTCCATTTTGCCATTGAGAGGTCGCGGTTAATCACCTTACCCCGCCAGGCATGTCGGTAAGCCTCGTGTATGGCTTGGGCAATGGTTTCACGAAGGTCTAGCCCGAGTTCGGTAGCTAATCTGTCATGAGCATAATCGCCGGTCACGATTTCCTTACGGTCTTCGTCTGGCACGTGACTCTCCCATAGAGGTAAGATATTTTTGTAGTTAATCGCTTAATCAAGAAACATTCTAGCTGGGCTTGTCCCAGCCGTCAATACACAAACCACCGCAGAGAGAACTTCAATCAAGGTCAGCGGAGCGTCAACTCAGATTATACTCCTTTTTATACAGCGGGTCATATTAGACTGCACGAAACGCTATGAGGAGGGGACGGGAGAGGGCGGAAAAAAGTAAGCTCGCTCCGCTGCCTGTTTTTATTTGCCTTTAGATAAATCTGCCCTCTTTCAGTGCTCCCCGCAGATAGCCGATAAACTCCTCCGCTTTCTCTCTGGGCGGTTTAGTGGCTAAACTCACGATAATAAAGAGCGGCACGCAAACGATAAATCCCCACACCCCCGGCCACCAGCCCAGAGGCTTCCAACCGGTTATCTGGAAAATCAGGACAATAATAGCGCCAACGATACAACTAACAATGGCACCGGTGGCTGTTGCCCGCTTCCAGAAGAAGGCACCGAAGATAGTTGGCACCGCCATCAAAAGACCGGCTGAAGCAGCTGCGGAAAGGGGAGCAATCATATAATCCAGCCCTGGTTTCTCAGCAACCCACAAGGCAAAAAGGAAAGCAATAACAGCCATAACGGGGATAACCCACTGCCCCACCTTCAGTTCCCCCTTCTCCGAAACCTTAGGGTTGATAAGCCCTTTGTGTATATCACGAGCCCACACCGAAGACAGGGTGAGCAGGATGGAATCAATGGTAGAAATAGCGGCGGCGGTGATACCAATCATGACGATTATGGCTAAACCCATGGGTATTATGGGCAGAGTCAGAAGGGTGGGTGTCGCCAGGTCGGCGTTCTCCAGGCCGGGAACCAGCAAAGTGGCGCTGAACCCCCATAATACCGATATCAGGGTATAGATGAAGCCAAAGATGAGGAAGCCACCGAGCATCTGCTTCATTGCCGTGACCGATTTGGGAATGAAAAGCCTCTGGCTTACCTGAGGGTTGGAGATTAAGAAGAAAAGCCAGGGGAGGGCAAGACCAATAAACATGTTGATGTTCCACGCCCCTTTAGCCGAGGGCACGGTTAATAGCCCCGGCACCGCTGACTCCAGCTTACTGAAAAAGGCGCCGAAGCCACCCAGTGACACCACCACAACCCCCAGAACAGCCGCCGAAACCGTAATCATAATTATAGCCTGAAAGGCGTCAGTCCAGGCAACCGAGCGCATACCAGCAATGTTTGACCAGGCGATAGCGCAGACCACGGCGATTATAATGCCGACTACCACCGGGATTACCCCCTGGCTAATCCCGTTCATCAGGTAGCCAACGCCCATGAGCTGAACGGCACCGTAAGGGACCAGAAAGACCAGGGCTAATATGGCGGCGGTAGCCCCCACCCATTTGCTCTGGTAGCGGTCGCTTAAGAGTTCCATAGGCGAGACATAGCCATACTTCTTTCCCACCAACCAGAAGCGGGGCAGGAAGAAGACCATCATAAACATTCCGCAAAGATAGGTTAACTCAAAGCCCAGGGCACCAACGCCGTGGAAATAGGTTAAACCGGCAAGGCCAATCATCATAAAGGCGCTGTAGGTAGTAGCGCTATAGGTCATAGCCGAAAGAAAACCACCGAGCTTACGGTTGGCCAGGAAAAACTCGCTCACTCCCGCCCCCAGCTGCCGCCTGGCCATTGTGGCGATGGCCAACCCCACCGCTATATAGATGACGATACCAAACCATACCCAAGAGGTGGCGCTCATCGCTCCACCTCTTTCCATTTAAGGAAGATGACAAAGGCACTGATGATAGCCACCGCCACCCATATTGTCCAGAACAAAAAGGCACCGCTCATCTTTTCCACACGGGTGAGAACATACCAGGGGATAGCAATATCCAGCGCCAGCAAAAAGGCAAACCAAATCCACGCCCAAGCCGATTTACTCATTCCACGCCTCCCCGGGCAAATACTTAAGCGCAATTTTACCACAAAGGACTAGCGGCGTCATCATTTTTGAAATGTAATGGGATGACCTATACGTTGAATGGTGATTGAAGAATATCAGCGTGGGCAGACGAAGGCAGCCGTCACATAATTGAAGAATTGGTGTGGGTTCCAATCCCCTGACTGACTAAGCTCCTCTAATGGCTACAATCAGTGCCCCTGGACCACCGTGCACCCCAAGTCCTGGTCCTAGCCTGGCCATCCTTATCTTTTCCTTGTCAAATACAGAACCTATACGCTCCGCCAGGTTCTGCGCTTCGTCGGGGGTGGTGTTATAGACAACAGCCAAATCCTGAATATCTCCCGCATCCTTAACAAAGTCAAACAACTTATCCATACCCTTAGCCCGGGTGCGGGCCTGACCCGCCGGCACCAGTTCCCCATCTTTTGTAGCCAGCATCGGCTTTACACTCAATACTGAGCCCAGTAGTGCCTTCACCTTACCAATACGCCCACCCTTTTTGAGGTATTCCAGGGTATCAAGAAGAGCCAGCAAATGTATCTTAGGGATGGTCTGTTTCGCCTCTTCCACCACCTCCTCTAAACTTCCCCCTGCCTTAGCCGCAGTGGCAGCAACTATAGCTATCAAGCCTAGACTCATGGTCAGCGTCTCTGAATCAACCACCTCAACAGGGCACCCTCCCTCCATCATACCCTTAGCCATCAGCGCTGAATTATAGGTACCACTCAATTTAGTAGAGAGGTGGATGGAAACAATGCCGTCGGCGTCCGATGACAGCTTCTGGTAGACCTCAAGAAAATCCTGTGGCCCGGGCTGAGTAGTGCTGGGATGGACAGGGTCATGTGTCAACCTCTCATAAAACTCGTCTTCACTGATGCTCACCCGGTCGAGGTAGACCTCGTCTCCAAAACGCACATATATGGGCACCACGGTAATCCCCATCTCCTCAGCTAATTGGCTAGGCAGGTCGGCGCCACTATCAGTAACTACTTTTACTGCCATAAATCTCCTCTCTTACCCTGACGGTCCAAATAAACCAAAGTTGGAATGAATTATAGGGCTTCCCTATCTTTTGTCAATTCCTATTTAGTCTAGGTATGTGATAAAATGTGCCACGGGAGAGCAATAAAGATGGCAGCCGTTCTATCCCGGCAGGACATCCGCCGGCTACTGAAGAAAAAGCCACCTTTAATAGAAGGCTATATCAACCTTGAGGAGCAGGTGCAACCTAACGGCGTTGACCTTACCCTTCGTGAGGTAGCCCTACCTCAGTCAGCGGGCAGGATAGCCACTGAAGACAGCCAGAGGCGGGTGTCTGACCTGGCGCCACTGGTCTTTGACGGGTTGGGTTTTATCGACCTTGTCCCTGGCGCCTATATTATTACCTACAATGAGATTGTCCACCTACCCAAGGATATTATGGCATTAGCCAGACCCAGGTCGAGCCTGCTCCGCTGTGGTGTCACCGTGGCCACTGCGGTGTGGGACGCTGGATACTCCGGTCGCTCCCAATCACTGATGGTGGTCTATAATCCCCAAGGGTTTCGCTTGCAGAAGAACGCCAGAATAGCCCAGCTTATTTTCCTGCGGCTGAGCCAAAAGACAGAGGGCTACCAGGGTGCCTATCAAGGGGAGAATATAGATTAAATATTAATTATCAACCTCACCCCCTGCTACTGGTTGTCTTGCTTCCCACCCACTCCCTCCTTGTTTAACCAGTGTTTTTCTTTCCCACCCTCCCACCCGAAAGAGGTGAGACCTCTTTTTAATTCTTTTTATTTGCCCCTTTGCTCCTGCCTCACGGGGGGTTCCTTAATCAAAAATTTAAGGGAGTAATCACAGAGTTTTAGAGGCGGAGCTTATAAGGGCGGGCGGGGAAAAGAAGCCTAGTGGGAGGGGTTGGGAAGAAAAAGATTGCTTAGCCTATATGCTAAACCACCAGGCTCAAAGCCGCTGGCACCACCCAGAAAGAGGCGGGGCATTCCCCCAGCAGTTCACCATCGGCATAGACTAACATCGGCTCCGGGGACTCAACGGTGACGTGTGTTGCCTTTTTCATCTTGAATTTGGGATGATTAACATGAGTTCCCTTATATACCTTAGGCAGTTCCTTGAGCAGTTCAAACTTACCCATATCACCAATAATAGCCACATCCAGCAAACTATCGCCAAGTTCAGCCCCGGGTACTATATGCATTCCGCCGCCAAGGTAGCCGCCGTTAGCCACTACCACACTCAGCACCCGGCCGCTCTCCACCTCGTCCCCTATCTTGACCTCAACCGGTTTATTTTTATAGCTGAACAGAGTCCTTAACAGCCCGGCCACATAAGGGATGGTGCCGCCAAAGAACTTGGGCAGGCGCTCGGTTTCCTTCACCACGGCAGCATCAAAGCCTGCGCCAGCGGCATTGACAAAAAAACGCTGTAAGGTTTGCCCCTCACTTTGATACTCAACCACACCAACATCAATGGACAGCCTTCTAGAACTGGTCAGGGCGGAACAAGCAGTGGCATAATCGCGGGGAATACCAGCCGAGCGGACAAAATCGCTGCCAGTGCCAGTGCTCACTACACCCAGCGCCGTCTTAGCGGCATGAGTGGAATAGAGTATGCCGTTGGCTACTTCGTTAACCGTCCCGTCCCCACCAACAGCCACCAGATATCGATAACCGTCACTGGCCGCCGCCCGGGCTAGCTCTATGGCATGTCCTACGCCCTCGGTATACTCAAAGTCAAAGGATAAACCAATGCGCTTCAGCAGCTTACTGATGAGGGGCCACTTGCGGCGTGTTGAATAGGCTCCTGCCACCGGATTAACAATTACCTTGGTACGCAGCATTGACATTTACTGAACCCGTCTAAATCATTCTCCCTGCCGAAGAACGCATGATTTGGGCTAAGCTAACTGCCTCCTTTTGGTTATCCAGATGCTCAAAAGGAAACCCACCACCAGGTAGATTACCATTGAGAGAACAGAAAGACCGATGTCCGGGGTCTCTATTTCAAAGGGCGTCATGCCCATACCACCGTGGGGTACAACCCCTTCCAAGAAGAGCTCGTATCCGCCGTAGACAGTAGCGATAGTGTCACCGTTGCTAGAAAGCATAAACCAGTGCGGCTGCCCCGTCATCATAAGGACGCTATCAACAATCCCGGAAATGACCATGATGAAAACAAGCGTGATAACAGTGGCTCCCATGGCCCCCTTTGATATCGAGCTAAAGAAGAAGGTTACCGAGAGGACACTGCCAGCATAGAGGAGGCACAGCCCAAATGATGACAGCGTTTCAATGGGGATATTTCCGTATATCACCAGCAGGGAAATAGAAACAATCACATACCCAAAAATAACAAGCAGTATTACCGCGGCATAGCATGCCAGATACTTTCCTATCACCAGTGTGATTCGCCTGACGGGATTTGGAAAAAGGATATAGCCGGTTTTGCTTTCAAATTCCCCGGCTATAGCGTCTCCGGCAAAGAAGATAGCCCCAATCGTCGCCAGGCTCGGGCCCATCGAGAGCAAGGCAGCCATCACCTTCACATTATCAGGGTAGCCTTCACCCAGCACCGGTACCAGGATGAGGACGGCCAATTCGGCAGCCAACGTGAGCCCGAGAATGACATACAGCCGTCTCCTGCGGATGTGCTTCAGGAACTCGTATCCGGCAACTATTCTCAGCTTTTCCAATTCAGTCAAGGGGGGCCTCCGTCAACTCAAGGTAGGCGCGCTCGAGCGACTGGTATTTTTTCTCCAGTGCGGCAATGCTATCGTAGGCAAGCAGACGCCCGTGGTCTATGATGGCTACCTGATTACATATTTGGGTAACCTCTACCAGTTGATGCGAGGCAAAGAAAATCGTCTTCTCCCTGCCCGCTCCCTCGATTATCTCCCGGAATTCCACCACCCCCCTGGGGTCAAGCCCCAGAGCTGGTTCATCCAGAATTAGAACCGGCGGGTCGTGCAGCAAGGTCTGCGCCAAGGCGAGACGCTGCTTCATCCCTCTCGAAAACTTCTCTATCTTGACGGCGCCCCAGTCTTCGAGCCTAACGAGCTTGATTACTTCCTTTATCCGGCTCTTTAACTCGCCCCCTCGCATTCCCCGAAGCCTGCCGAGATAGCCAAGAGTCTCCTCAGGCGTGAGAAATGGGTAGAACTCAGGTGTCTCTACGATGGCGCCAATTCTAGAAAGGGCCTGTTCTGGCTTCTCTGCCACACTGACGCCATCGATATAAGCCGCACCGGAGGAGGCGCGAAGGAGGCCACACAATATCTTAAGGGTTGTACTCTTGCCCGCACCATTAGGCCCGAGGAGTCCAACGTTCTCATTCTTGGCTACCGTCAGGGACAGGTTATTCAGAGCCAGGAACTTGTTATAATACTTAGTGAGATTCTCAATGACGATAGGTTCGCGCATTCTATAATCCTTCAATATTCATCTCGGAACGCTTTATCTAAGACCTTTCCCCCAGAAAGCCGTGCCTTAATTAACCGTTCATTAATTCTACCACCGATGTCAAGCCAAAGGGGCTAGTCCAAATAGCTTATTTGGGATGATGGCCTCTCCTTTATGTCAATTTCTATGCCAGCCTCCCGGAACAGGTCTATAAATGAGTTATCATCATACCGGCCAAAGCTGACATATCGCTTTATCTTGGCATTGACCAGCATCTTGGCACACTGATTGCAGGGAGTATGGGTGGCATAGATGGTACTCCCCTCAACGCTGACGCCGTGGAGGGTAGCCTGTATAATTACATTCTGCTCAGCGTGAATGCCCCGGCATATCTCCTGTCTTGTCCCTGAGGGTATACCCAGCTCATCTCGGAGACAGCCCAGCTCAAGGCAATCCTTAAACGCAGAAGGAGCGCCGTTATAGCCGGTAGCCAGAATATGCTTATCCTTCACTGCCACCGCCCCTATGTGGTGCCGACGGCAGGTTGAACGTTCAGCCACCACCGAGGCTATCTTCAGAAAATACTCGTCAACATCCGGTCTGGTCGCTTTTTTCATCTTAATACGGAGACAATCCTCTGCGCTTCTTTTCTTAAGTCCTCCAGAGAGGATTCATTTATGATGGTGAAGTCAGCCATAGCAATAGGTCCGCCCTTGGCGATATTCTCTATCTCCGCCCTATCCCGGCTGATAGCCTCCTCCAGTGTCAAACGCCGATTCGACCTGCTGGTCAGCCGGGCATATCTGGTCTTGGACGATGACCACACCGCCACCAGATAAAGGTCTTCCCCATAGCATGACTGGAGATAGGTATATTCCTCCCAGGAATAAAGCCCGTCAATTACCACCCGTCCTTCACCTTGTGAAGGATTCAGCGCCTGTTCAATCCGGGGTTGATTGAGCCTGGCATAGGCGTCTGCCCCGTGCTCCCGCCTGAGGAGTTCTCTAACCAGGCGCTCACTCTCCTCGCTTGGCTTTAAATCCCTCTTTCTCATTTCCTCGTCGGTGACATCGCCAAATCTTATTCTGGTAAAGCCGTTTTCCTCAAATACCCGGGATACCTCCGATTTGCCGGCGCCGGTCATGCCCACTATGGAGACGACTTTCATGGACTCCATTATAAGCAAACGCCAGGCAAATAACAATAATTTTTTAGGGAACCCACCCCCTTAACCCCCCTCCCTTCGATAAGGGAGGGGGAATTAGTTGCAGAAGAGGGGCTTCGCCCCTCTTAAGACTCCCTAATTAAAGAGGAAATTGAGGGCAAAGCCCCCACAGGGCAGGTGGGTGGGGAAAAAGACATATGAAACCGAAATGACCTGTGATATAATTCACATAGAAAATGCCCAGGCGTCTTAATTTCGGCAAGTTAATAGAAAAGCAACTGCCTACCGAACTGGTCAACTTTATGTGGGTTGCCGGCGAGATAGCCCACACGCGTGGGGAGAAGTTATACCTAGTGGGCGGGGTGGTCCGTGACCTGCTCCTGGGGCAAGCCAACTTTGACCTTGACCTGGTGGTGGAGGGCAACGCCATAGAGCTAGCCCAGCAGTTAAAAAAGATTAACAAGGGAAAAATCACCACCCACCCCCGTTTCTATACGGCTAAACTCCAGTGGGATAACTGGAGCGTCGACCTGGCAACTGCCCGCTCGGAAACCTACGATAAGCCGGGGGCACTGCCCACGGTGAAGCCCAGCTCAATTGATGACGACCTTTCCCGCCGTGATTTCACCATCAACGCCATGGCTGTCCATCTCAACCCGGGATATTATGGCAGACCGGTTGACCCCCACGGCGGGCGCGACGACCTTAAATCCAAGCTAATCCGGGTGCTGCACGAAAAAAGCTTCACCGATGATGCCACCCGCATCTGGCGTGGTCTGCGTTATGAGCAACGGCTGGATTTCCATCTGGAGAGAAAAACTCTAAGCCTCCTCCAGCGAGACATACCCATGCTGGATACCATTAGCGCCGACCGTATACGATATGAGGTTGAATGCATACTAAAGGAGAAATACCCGGAGAAGGTCTTCCGCCGTGCTGAAGAACTGGGAGTGCTGCCCAAGCTGCACCCGGCGCTAAAGGGTAACGGCTGGCTGGCAGAAAAGTTTGAGCAAGCCCGCAAACTTAGCTCCCCGGCGCCGCCAGAGGTCGGGCTTTACCTAGCCCTTCTGGCTTATCCCCTGACCAACGAAGAAACCGAACGCCTTATATCACGCCTCAGACTACCAAAGTCCTTGGCTCAGAATCTCAGGGATACCATCGCCCTCAAGGGCAAAATGCGCTTACTGGCTACCCCCGGCCTTTCACCAAGCACTATTTATCGCCTCCTTGCCCCTTATTCCTCTCCAGCCATGGTGGCGAACTCCCTAGCCACTGAATCCCCGGCAGCCAGCCAGAATATACACCTCTACCTCACCAGACTGAAATACATTGAGATATCGCTTACCGGCGATGACCTGATGCGACTTGGTGTAGCCCCCGGTCCTCACATCAGAGATATAATGGACATGCTGCACAAGGCTAGGCTGGACGGGGAAATAACCTCCAAGCAGGACGAGGAGGAGTTAGTTAAGGGGTGGCTGGCTTCTCACCCTACTCCACCCGCTTGAACTTACTGCCTGGTGTGCCGCAGATGGGGCATCTCTCCGGGGCTTCACCGGCTACGGTATAGCCGCAGACCGGGCAGACAAAGTAAGGCTCAGCCTTCGGCTCCTGCCCCGCCTCAAGGGCTTCAAGCGCTTTCTGGTAGAGGTCGTGGTGGATTTTCTCCACCTTGTTGGCGTAGCTGAAGGTAATCTCAGCCTTCTTGTTATTTTCGGATTTAGCTTGGTCAAGGAAAGCGGGATACATCTGGGTAAACTCGTAGTTCTCGCCGCTGATAGCCTCTTTCAGGTTATCCTTAGTTCCGCCAATACCGCCCATAGCCTTAAGATGATTTCTGGCGTGAACCGTCTCCGCTTCTGCCGCCGCCTGAAACAGCCGGGCTATCTGGGGATGTCCCTCACTCTCCGCCTTCTCGGCAAAGAACAGGTATCGCCGGCTGGCCTGGCTTTCTCCGGCAAAAGCCTCCTCCAAATTTTGCTGTGTCTTACTCATCTGGCACCTCCTGATGTCAAGCTACCTTTTCCTCTGCCACGGCTTATACTGCCGGTCAATGATAAAGCTTCGCCTACCGCTGGCGCTGGCTAAATCTGCCTTGAGCCTGGTCAGCGCCTTCAAGATGCAAAACAGGAGAAGAGCTATGGAATAGACAATAAGGTTAAGATCCCCGTCAAACAACCAGACAAACAGGGGGAAAAAGGCCAGCCCCACCACCGATCCCAGCCTGGGATTGCTGGTAAGGAGGATAACTATCACTATTATGGCGAAGCTAATGCCAAACTCAACGGGAGCCAGGGCGAAGAACACACCCATGGTGGTAGCCAACCCCTGCCCTCCCCTGAACCTGAGCCAGACCGGCCAGTTATGTCCCACCACCGACGCAAAGCCAGCAAAGAACACCGCTATCAGGGGAAAACCCAGCCACTGGGCAACGAGCACTGCCAGCGAGCCTTTAGCTATATCGGCAAGGAAGACGGCAAAGCCGGCAGTAGTCCCTACCTCCCGCATGACATTCAACGCCCCAGCATTGCCACCACCCACCCGCCTGATATCCACCCCCTTTACCAAACGGCCGGCAATATAGGCGCAGGGGATAGAACCCAGTAGATAACCAATAACTGTAGCCAGAATTATGCTTGCTACCACTTTAACCCCCTAACTATATTTTATCCCAAATAGGTGTTTCATTCTACCCGTTCTAGAGATGCCACGGTATCAGCCAGATAAGATTCCAAGCCCTGCTGCTGGCAGCGCGTGTATAAGTCCTCAGCCTGAGCCTTATCCCCCAGCATGGTAAACAGGGCCGGACCTGAGCCAGCGAGGTGGACATGGGAAGCACCCAGTTTCGCATAATGCTCTTTATAGACCTTTAAGCCAGGAAAGAACTCAAAGGCGGCATTCTCAAAGGTGTTGAACAGCATTGATGGCTTAAATTCTCTGCCCTCATTTAACACCTTTACCAGCTTTTGCGTAATCTGCCCATCGGTATAGTGGCTGGGCTTCAGGCTGGCATAAAGCTGCCGCGTTTTCTCAGGCATCCTGAGCACCGGAGGCATGAGCAGGACAACCCACCTGTGGGGCAATGGCGGGAGGGGGGTTACCCTCTCACCTCTGCCCTCGACCAGTGCCGTGCCGCCATAGACAAAGAAAGCCACATCTGAACCCAGCCTTGGGGCCAGTTCAAGCAACTGCGCCAGCGATAGACCTAACCGCCAGAGCTTATTAAGTCCCCGCAAGATAGCGGCGGCGCCACTGCTATCCCCACCCAGCCCCGAGGTCAAAGGAATACGCTTGCCGATTTCTATCCTGGCCCCTTTAGAACACCCTGTAGTCTGCTGGAGCAGAGCGGCTGCCTTTGAGGTGAGGCTCCCCTCCGGAACAAAGTCGGAGTTATCACTGTCGAACTGAAGCTTATCATTTAAGCGGAAACGAAGGCTATCGCACAGGTCTATGGTCTGGATGAGGCTGCGGATTTCATGATAGCCATCGGGGCGCTCGGCCAAAACCTCAAGGGTCAGATTAATCTTTGCCGGCGCTTTAACGGTTAGCATCTTTCCTCTCCTCAAAGACCCGCCACAGCCGAGCCCATTCCTCAAGGGTCAGGGTCTCCGCCCGCCGTTGCGATACTATATCTGCCCTTTCCAGCAGGGGTAAAATCTCGGTCTTAGCTCTTCCCAGACCCTGAGCCAGAGAATTGACCATCTGCTTGCGGGGGGCGGCGAAACCAGCCCGCACCAGGTCAAAAAAGCTACCTTCATCGCTCACCGCCACCGCCAGCTGGGAATAGAGGTCAATGCGCAGGAGCGCCGAATCAACCTTTGGAGCCGGATAGAAACACTGAGCCGGGACATGGCTGATTATCCTCGGCTCACCGTAGAACTGGACGCTGACGCTAAGCAAGCTCATATCGCCGGCTTTAGCCACAATCGCCTCCGCCACCTCCTTTTGCATCATCACTATCATCGTCTCAGGTTTAGCCGAAGCCTCAAGGAAATGGCGCAGGACGGGGGAAGCGATGTAGTAGGGAAGGTTAGCCACCACCTTGTAAAGAGAGCTTACCTTTTGCTCCTTTAACAAAGCCCCCGGCTCAACCCGGAGCACATCGTCGTTGATGATGGTGACATTGTTAAAAGAAGCCAGGGTCTGCCGTAGGAGGGCAGCCAGCTTACTATCCAGCTCAATGGCGATTACCCGGTCGGCTTGTTGAGCCAGCTCTTTGGTCAGGACGCCCAAGCCAGGACCAACCTCCACAATAACATCGGCAGGGGTGAGTTCGGCAGCCGAAGCGATAAGCCGGAGCACCTCTCCATCAATAAGGAAGTTCTGCCCCAGCCCCTTTCTCGCCTTAAGGTCAAACTGTCGCAGTAACCTTTTGGTTTGAGCCAAAAGTGAGCCTGCCACCTTTACCCCCGTCTAAGCCATAGCATAACCGCCATCCACGCTAATGGCTTGCCCCGTTATCCAACTGGCAGCATCGGAAGCCAGAAAGACCACAGTATTGGCTATATCCTCCGCCGTGCCCAATCGGCGCAGAGGATAGGCTTTAGCCATCTTCTCTTTTGCCTCAGGAGTCATCTTGTAAAACAGCCCCCCGCTCCGCCACATACTCTCTGAGCCTATCTCTTCGTCACTGGCCGGTGGGACTGTCCCCAGACAGACCACATTGACATTAAGCCCGTAGCGTCCAACCTCCCTTGCCAGCGATTTTGAGAAGGCAATAACCGCCCCCTTGGCACCGGAATACACCACCTCTCTATACTCACCAATCTTGCCGGCATCGGAGGCAAGGCTGATAATCTTGCCCCTTTTCTGGGCAATCATATGGTCGATTACCGCCCGAACGCAGTTAATTACACTCCAGTAGTTGGTATCAACCTCTTTTACCCACTCCTCCCTGGGCTTGTCAACAAACAATCGGTCATATATCCAGCCCACGCAATTCACCAGGATATCCAGCCGCCCGAACTCGTCCAGCGTCCTTTTGACCATCGCCTGGCACTGCTCAGAGCTGGTGACATCGGCCTTTACCACCACTACTTTGCCGCCTTGCTTGCGGGCTAAACCAGCCGTCTTCTCTCCCTGCGCCTCATCAATATCGGCAATCACTACATTTGAACCCTCTCTGGCAAAAGCCAGGACTATACCCCGACCAACGTTTGAGGCGCCGCCGGTAACAATAACCGTTTTTCCTGCCAGGTCAAGCTCCATTAAGGGCACCTACCTCTCTATAATAAGCCTTGAGGCCGTGCACCCGCCCTCGACCCCGCCTCATAGCTTGCTTGAGCCAGCCAGCTCCAACCAGGTAGCCCTACGGCACCCAGGGCTTCTATTTACCGCTGCTTCCTCTCAGACCTGACGGGGTTCATAGAGCTCTGCCGCGTAGGACCCAGCCTTCAACACCGCTTAGTCCAAGTAGTCCCACCAGACAAAGGCCTCAAGCAGGGATTCGACCCCGCTATAGCGGATTGCGAGTTCAGGGCACCGCTAGCTCCCCGTCTAGCACGACCTCAATAAAATGCTAATCTGTACATGCCACTTTGTCAAGCAGAGGAGGGGGACAATCTATCCCCCTCCTCTGCTTGAGCGGTTCTCTTCCTTCCCATACCCACCCACCCTCAAAAGGCATAGCCTTTAATAATCTTT